>Ga0326514_10000748_pt1 | contig 21658 bp, 19 predicted proteins | sample 3_2548_0518_D_FD_203653 | JGI IMG/M metagenome (GOLD analysis project Ga0326514, IMG submission 203653) | Bovine rumen microbial communities from UC Davis, California, United States - 3_2548_0518 | ecosystem: Host-associated > Mammals > Digestive system > Stomach > Rumen | place: USA... | reverse complement strand
CAATTCCAAATAAACAGATGCGAATCGATTCGAATCGGGTCGTATCGGCACTGGTTTCCTCCAAGGTCAATCTTTTTCTTGGCTTCTACGAAACCCCACGAATTTGGATTGGCATTATTACTTCCCATTATGATGATAGAAGCTTCGGTGTTAAGAGGCGGAATTACCTTCCAAGCTCGCATACCTTGATGGTTCTCATCTGTTGCTATTTCCGAACAATGAACAAGCGTTGTGCCATCAGTATCAGGAATAGCCAGCAGGCAATACTCGTAATCGCATGCAGTTCCATAAACCTTAACCGCGCACGAGTCGTCTACGATATACTCAGCATCGGTATCGATTTCAGGAGCAACTGACGTATCGCCATAACTAAACGTATAATCAATACTACCGTCAACCGCGGCACCATCAGGAGTTAGCATACTATACTCGTAATGTACAACTTCTCCGTCGTTAGGAAGTCGACGTAAGGTATCATTTGCGACATGATTAATTGTCAATGACGAGTCGCTAACCCATTCGGTAATGGGCTCTCCGTCGCTACCTACAATACGAGCCCTAAGCCGTTCGCAGCCGTTTCCGAGCGAATCCACAACTGTTGTTGTGATACCAATAGCATTGGTGGAATTGTCGATGAATAGCTTCATATCGCCAGGATTAATGGTAACCGTCGGCTTCTGAATGATTCTAACAGTGGACGATCGTATCGGACCGTGAGCCTTGTAGGAAATATCAGGGTCGCTAGCGTTTGTATAGTCGTCCATATATACTCGAATTTGGAAGGTAATCTCGTACGATTGCCATTCGTTATCGAGATGATACGTCTCCTCGAAGGGCATGGTGATGATTCCGCCCACCGGGTTCTCATCAAACGTTGATGACCAAGCGTCTCCCCATCCTTCTCGAGAGGTAGAATATCTTAAGCTAGCAGTCTTTATAGCTCTCTGCTCAGCGTCCGGTTCTTCCTCAGGAGTAATGACGTCTTTCCATTTTTTAACGCTAGTCCAATCTTGAACCATATCTTCGTAAGTTCGCTTTGCTTTAAATCTTACGGTCCTATAACGAGCTTGAAACTTTTTGCCGTTCGACTTGAACGTCAACCCGCTTACAAGTTGGTCTCCGCCTCCGGGAATTTCAAACTGAGTCTGGTCAATTGGACCCGGCATATCAATGGTATTCAGATTTCGTTCTGTCTTCATGAAGAAGAACTTCTGATTATCAGCACCATTCTTTCGCCATACGCCCATTTTTGTCATGTTTTGGACATTTCCTCCAAGGCAGTCCATTACATAATCTTGAGCGCTTTGCGAACGAAGCTCGTAAACATCGTAATCTTGGTCGTTGTACTTCTTTGTTCCAAGACGATACGGAAGCCAGAACTGCTTTGTGACACTGGCGTCGGTTAGCGCTTTTCTTTGGTATTGAACAACAGGAGCGGCATCTGACGCAGCATCAGCGGCAATATCAAGACAAAGGCCAGAATGCGCCGCAACGAATCGCACGCATCCGCTCTGTTCGTCTATTTCTGCTGCAAATATCTGGTTGTCCACTTCTTGTGCGGTCCACACGAGAGCTTGCGCCATAGACTTTTGCGCGGCACCTTCGATGTCTACTCTTTTGCTTGGGTCTGCATAAAGACAAATCTTGTACGTACCACCTTCAGTAAAAACGTTTACAGGAACAAATATCCATCGTTGGTTAGTGCTTGGGTTGTTTTTGTTGTAGTTCCAAAGAAGAATATTAGCACCTGGATCGGAAGAGGCGCTTTCTACGTCCATCGCTAAACTCGTGTTGCCTGCTGGACGAAGCGCGTATACTTCATACGACGCATTGTCATAGGTGTGGGTAGTGTTTAAATCCTGAATGACCCATCGCTGCGAATTCATCGAATCAGTGTCGTCTTTTTGGCAAACATTAGTCATAGCAAGAGGGGCATCGTTCGACGTAGAAAGAACTTTACCACTCAAAGAACACATAATTTGCCATAATTGGACGTCTTCAGACGCTCCATCGATTTCGATGTTTTCCACAGTTCTTTTTCGACAAGACCAAATTTGGGCGTCACCCTTTGTGTGAAGCCACTGAATAACATTAGCACCGCTTTTGTCCGACGCACCAGAAACGTCAACGGCTTTGCTAGACGATACCGATATGATGGCGTATGTGCCTTCAACAAGCTCAGCCATGCCTACTCCTTACATATACATACGTCGAACATCACTAATTTCGCCGGCCAAATATCCGACGAATTCTCCGCTATCCATCTCAACATGGACTCCAGAGCGAATGAGGGCGTTTGCTACAGCCACTCCAAGAATATCATAGTCGATTGCGTTGTTTGCCACTGCTTGAATTGCTTGACGGTTGACGTCAGCATAGTCAGAGAGCTTAGACGCAAACTCCTGATTGTAGTTAACGGTACCGATGGATAGGTCATTAGGTGCGAGGTTGTTCATTCGAGTCGCGAGTCGCCCAATACTCGAATCAAACTCCGTAGGATCGATGACAGGAGTGATTACAGGATTGTAGTCGGTTTCAAGAAGGTCGTCAAGACCGATGGACATGGTCGAGAGACTATTCTTGAAAGAATCAAAAGTCGCTCCTGCTAAGCCCGCAGTGGCTTTTGACACAGGCGACTTGGAATTGCCTATACCATCGACAAGACCTTCGCCAAGAGATTCACCAATACCGATAAAAACCTTAGAAGGCGAGTTAATCTGCGCCTTAGCTTTTGCAGCCCTTTCTGCCTCTGCCATTAATCGGTCAGCAGCCGCAATGACAGAACCTAAACCAGCGTAAATACCAGCAGCGAGGCCATCAGCAGCGCTCTTACCAACATTCCAGAATCGACCCCAAAGAGACCCGATACCACTAGCAGCAGCGTTACTAACTGACGAGGCGGCTGAACGAGCCCTACCAGCAGCAGCACTAATGCCAGAACAGAAAGCGTTCATAGCTTCGTTAGCTTTTGCACGCATCTTTGGAGTAAGCGTATTCACTTGCGAAAGAACCGCAACAGTCATTTGATTGACCGAGTTTTTGGCTTTACCTGCACCAGAGCCAAGAGCATTCACAAATGCCGTTGTGCCTTCGTTGCCCTTTGCCGTTGCGTTCAAGGAAAAACCATCAAACGAACCCGACAAATTATCACTAAGAGCCTGAGCACTTCCCTGAACAGGACCGCTCATACCATCAATGCTAGACTGTAACGCTAGCATCGAGTCGGTACCCCTTTGACCAATCAATGCAGGAAGTCCGTCAAACCCACTAAGAAGATTTGTTCCTAATTGCTGACCCTTGCCAGAGGCGTCGTCCATGTACTCATCTAGGCCAAGCATTAAACCTTCGCCGCTGTTTCGACCAACATTTGCCATTTCCTCGGAAGGAGAATTAATACCTAAGAACCCTTTCACGCCATTAAGAAGATTGGTTCCTAACTCGGCACCTGCGTTAAACAAACCTTCTACTTTTTCGCCGATTCCTCCAAGCATCGTATCGATAGCTGTCGAAAGCGCGGTCTTCAAATTTTCACCAAGATTTCCAAGACCATCAACGATACTAGTTCCCATGTTTTGAGCAGCTGTTACTAAATTTTCTTTTTGTTCTCCCAAACCAGAAAGTAAATTATCAACAGCGTTACGACCGGCTTCTAAGAACTTGTCTTTGACAGTTCCAATGGCAGTTGCCATATCGCCAGCTTTGCTGCTAGCCCATTCTGCAAGTTCTCCGGCTCGTTCTCCTAATCCGGAAAGAAGATTTCCGACCAGCTGTCTACCGGCTTCCAAAAGTTTGGGGGCTTCGGTTATGATTGTGTTGATGATGGTTTGAATCCACTCAGGAAGATGAGATATAAATGCGTTGAGAGCCTCACCAGCACCGTCTCCAATGGAACGGAACGTTTCTACAACCTCTTCCGGACCCATTGCCGACAGTTTCGCCAACGCATCTGTAAAGACCCAGAAAGCAGACGCCAAAGCAAGTACCGCAACGCTAAATATCAAGAATCCTGCTGCCAAAGCCACAACAGCTACTGTGTATGGACCTAAAAGCCTTCCTAATCCAGCCAAAACAGCAAGCGCAACTCCGATTGCTACAAGACCGGGAACGACCTTCATAATGTCGACGCCTTCGAGATTCTTGAAAGCGGCCGACATAACCATAATTGCTGCCGAGAATATAACAATGGCGGTAGAGGTCTTCATCAAATCGTCAGCATCTGTGAATTTAGTTAAAACAAATAAAACACCATTCAAAGCTGCCAAAGCTGCGGTTCCAGCCAATATCCCTTGCCACGGCATGGCTGCGATAACCGATATGGCGATGGACATGACGGCTATTGCTCCGGAGAAAACCAGAATAGCCTTGGCTGTATCCATACAGTCTTTCGAATCCAACTTATTAACTATAACACCAAAAGCTAAAAGTTGGACACCTAATGCTGCCGTTGCTGCTAATAGCTGATACCATTCGACTCCGGACATCGCTACAAATGCCAAAGACAAAACAGCCATGGCTCCAGCGAACATAAGTAAACCTTCGCCTACTTTGACGGGATCAGTATCTTTCAAAAGCATACATGCGACAACAAATGCCGCCAAGGCCGAAGCCATAACGCCAAGAACAACCGGTAAATTCTCGGCTTTCGAAAGAGCAACTGATAAAGCTCCAATGCCTGCTGCTAAAACAATAAATGATGTGGTAAGCAAAAGAACGCCAGCGCCAAATTTAAGGAACGAACTGAGTAAGTCGGCTATTCCCTTTGCACCCCAATGACCAAACGCACTAAGAGCACCAATAATAACAGCTAATGCGACAGTTCCCTTGGCTAATGATTTCAAATCCATTTCGCCAAGAGCCTTAACCGACTTAACAAGAATTGCTACCGAAATAGCAAAGAATATAAGCCCAGCAGAGCCCTTCTTGAATTCTCCACCGTTATCTCCAAGAGCTTTGGCGAATGCCGCTACACCCAAAGACATAACAAAGACTGCGCCAACACCCTTAAGCATTTGGTCATCAGGAATCTTAGCGAATATCCATGCTGCTGCAGCAAGACCGACCATACCAATACCAAGACCTTGGACTGCATCGCCAACGGCAGAAAGAGAACCGGCGTCAATCATCTTGAATTTGTCAAGTAGTGCCACGATGGCCATAAGCCCCACAATAGAAGCAGCCATGATAGCCATCGCTTTGCCTGCTCGAGCTAAATCGTCAGCAGGAAGTGAAGCAATTAAGAACAAAGATCCAGCAAGAATGGCGATTGCGATAGCAATTTTCACAACAGCGTCGGCTTTGGTTTCTTTTCGCCACTTATTAAAGCCTTCGCCAAATCGACTCAACGCATCACCAAATGACTTAGGCCAATCTAGGAGTTTCTTACCAACACCGCCAATTGTGCCATTCAGCTTTGTTAACGACTTAATAAAGTTTCGAATGGTGATGCCGAGACCGATTTTACTAATCACCTCAGCCACATTCGAAATTTTATCCATCGGAAGCTTACTAATAAAATCGGCAACATGGTCGATAATATTGTCAAAGTATTCCTTAATCTTTCCGGGAATATCTTTTATGAAGTCCATGGCAGTTTCGGCAACACGACGAACAATGTCGATGAAATTACTAAAGTTCGTCTGAACATTGTCGAACGAAAGCTTCCCTGCTTCTTTAGTAATATTATCTTTGCCATACTTAAACGTATTTACGACTTGCTCAAATAATCCGTGAATTGTACTAGGAAGATTTAAGAAAGCTCCGACGAGATAATCCCTAACTTTACCAAAGAAGTCAGGCCAATTATCAACTTCTTGCATGGTCTTCGAAATAAAATCTTTAATGCCCCCAGTTAAACCGTCAAACACCGTAACTAATTCCGGTTGATACGTTTTTAAATATTCCCTAAAGTCCTTCAGACCCTTTGTTATACCACCAAACATTTCTTCAGGAGTTACGGTTTTAAAATACGATATAACCGACTTGACCTTATCTTTTAACCCATCAACCAATTTAGTAGCTTTTTGCACAGGAGTCAACGAATCGTCGAACATTCCGAGACCGGTGAGCCACTGTTTGATGCTATCGTACATCCTCTTAGCAGCTGCAACAAATATCCCAACGGTACCGGCGACAGCTTGCAATGGTTTTGGTAGTTTTGAGACGCCCTTTTTAATAAAGTTGGTAATCTCATTCTTTACTAACTTTAAAACACCGCCCCAAGAAGAAAAAGCTTCGCTATTTTCAAACACATACTTAGCGATAGGACCGAAATATTTGTTAAATACCTCAGAACCTTTTTCATTGCCTAAAACGTTTTGTAGAATTCCTACAACACCGTTTTTCCTATCGAAAAGAGCTCCGTTTATAAGCTTCCTAGGATTGGAGAATGGTTCAAAAGCGGTCTTAATAGATTCTTTTAACTCTCCAAATTTGCCTTTAGCAAACCCAGCGAAAGTATTCAAAGAATCTTGCATGTATTTAACTTTGTCTTCGGCTTCAACGAAACCTTTTGCGAATTCACCAACTCCGTGCCGAATTTCTTCCAAACGAACTTCTAATTTTTGATAAGGAGTTAGCGATTTTTCATTCACGGCTCCTAAATCTTTAGTTTCGTCTTTAACACCGAATATCTTTTTCTTTAAATCGTCGAACGCGCCAACTACTTTCCCCTTAATGGTGTCTCCCAAAGAAGAAAATACAGTTGCCATGAATTGAATCGGAGCTAAATTAGAAACAAAGGCACCTATTCCGCCAACGGCAGCCGGAATTAAACCAACTAAACCGGCCAGAATAGATAAAACGGATTTTAGAGTATGACCAACGACGCCAAACAATTCATAAAACTTGGTAATTCCATCGTTAGCCTTGCCGGATATAAAGCCAACCAATTCCTCAAGCTTATCAGTAACAGCGAGAATGACTTCGCTTACGATAGCCAGACCTTTTGCTATACCTTTAACCAACAGACCTGCTAAAGATATAAACGGCTTTAGCACATTGAATGCAATTGTGCCAAGACTTACCAGAATTCGAACAAAATTTCCTCCGACGCCAAGCACGCTATGAATCACTGTGAAAATATCACGAAAAACATCGTAGATGTGCTGAGCGCCTTCTTGACTCACAACTAACTTTGCTGTGAAATCAGCAATCCATCCCGTAATATTCTTAAGTTGAGCGCCTGTAATACCGAATGTATCAGCAAAAGCCTGCGCAATGGCCGATAATGGATACTCAATTGCATGAAATATGTTCATTATCGTATTGCGAAAATCCAATTGGCCTTTCATTTCAGACCATTCGGTAAGAACGCCGATTCGAGCTTCTTGAGAAGCACCGATGAGTCCAGTGATTTCATCACTAAGGCCGGTAAACAACTCTGTCGCACTAATAAAGTCGCCGACAATTAGTCGCCAACTAGCAGCCCAGCCAGAGCCAAGCGCCTCGCCAATTGTATCGATTAACTGACCCCAAGTTCGAACCTTCGTCGCAGCATTTTCGGCGGTCTTAGCAAGCTCGAGAATTGCTTTGGCGTCTTCTTCCGAATAATGCTTGTTTTTCGTCAAATCATTGAGAGCTGTATTGTACGCTTCATCGCCGACTTCTCCATAGGAAATTGCCAACTGGTCCAATGTATCGGTAAGGATTTCCGATGTAAGCCATCCTTCACTTAAGGATGCTCGAAACGAACCAGTCTTCTCTATCATCGAATCAACGGCAACCTCGTGCGCCCTAGCCGTTCTCTTTAATGCATTCTGGAACAACTCACCGCCCATACCGGCATTAACGACAGAGTTCCAGTCTTGAAGCTTTACAGTTCCTGACGAAATAGCCTGAGAAAGCTGATACATCGCAACAGAAGCTTGCTGGGAAGTCGAACCGGAGGCCGCTGCTAAGTTTGCAATACCCTTGATGCTACTTGTCGCTAAATCAAGGTCGACACCGGCTGCGGTAAACGTACCAATATTTCGAGTCATCTCGGTAAAATTATAAATGGTCTTGTCCGCGTAAGTATTTAACTCGTCAAGAGCCGCGTTGATTTTACCGACTTGTTCCTCTTCTGTCGTAAAACCTTGTTCTTTTAACTTGTCTTTTGTATTGGCAAGGATGGTCTGAACAGAACCCATCTGAGTTTGGTATTCTGTAAAACCATCCATGATAGGCTTTAACGTTAGATTTTGAAGGAGCTCAGTTCCAAAACTTCTTGCATCAGCAACAAGACTCCAAAACGTGTTCGATACGTAATCTTTAAAAGCCCCGAAACGACCAGAGGCTTGGTCAACAGCATCTTCGACACTTTCCATATCGAAATTATTCACGGCTTTCTGAACGTCTTCTATTCCGGAAGAAGCTCCATCCAGCTTCATTGAATCTTGAAGCTTTCCTAAAATATCGATGCATCGATTGGCGCCGGCTTCAAATGCTGAGCTCTGAAGCTCCATCTTTACGACACGGGTATCAATACTTCCGCTCATTATGAATTCAACACCTTTCTAACAGCTTCGGAAATCTCATTAAATAACGGTTCCATAACAGGACTCACGAAGTCGTTAGGAGGCACATAACCTCCGGTTCCTGTCCCATGTCCTTTAATAATAAGGATGGCTACAGGAGTTCCGCCATGGCTATCCTTATTATCGTTGTGCCACTCTATACTAATGTTTCCTCCGGAATTAGTCTTCTCATATCGCCACGATGAGGCGGTTGCGCCTGTTCGTCTTGGTGTATTAGCGGCAAGAAGTTCACATCCTTTTGGACCATAAGAATCGAGTATCTGGTCAATTTTATGATTCTTAATCATGTTTAAAAAAGATAGAGTGTTTTTAAAGTCTCCAGAATATGTATACTTGATGAAATCGCTCATAAATCATCAACCCTTTGTTCTGTACTTAGCCCTCCTAGCCGCATTAAGGGCGTGATTCTGCCTTGCAATTTCCGAACGGCTCATCTTCTTTTTGTTGGGGTTATTCTCTATCGAGCATACTTTAATTAGCGTCATCAATCGATTTAGATGCCATTTCTCATACTCTGGAGGAATGTTTTGCGCAATCATCCAATAATATATAACTTCGCTAGTTACAATTCGATTACGACCTGTTCTAGGAGTAAGGTCTGTGATTATTGTGGCTGTCATTGGGTCATTAATATACTCAACAACCGAGTCGACATTCTCTTGACTGATGGACCTATAGACAAGCGGGTCTACTTCTCGTCCAATTGTCATACATCTAAGGTAATCGAGAACTTCTTCTGGAGACTTACGCTCTTTGGAAAGAAATGGTTTTTTCCATTTTGCTTCCCATTTTGACAAAGAGATGAGAGAGTGCTCCATCGTAAGAGTCTGCTCTTTAATCTGAATGAACTCGTTGGTATTCTCGTCATAATACTCGCGAGCAGGTATGGTCAAATGGAGCACTCGTCATCACCTACTAAAGTACGTTCATATGGTTTTCAAGAGAAGGCTTATCCTGGTCCGTATCAACCTTAGGCATAACGCCCTCTGTAAACTTCTTAATCTTTTCGGTATCATTAAGAAGCTCCATGTAAAGATTAACGTACGCCTCTGTCTGCTGAAACTCTTCAGAAATCGCAGCGGACTTAATGAAACGCCTTCCGTCAGGAGACTTCTTACCATAGGACTTAAGAATGAGCGTCCTATAAAACTCAGCAATCTTAGGACCATCGTGGTCATCAACAATTTGCTGCAGATACTCTTCTAAAGCCCCATTGGCGTTTAGCTGCATCTCCATAACTTCTGCACGATTCAGATTGAAATAGAAATCTTCAGTATACTCGACGCCGTTGTAATCGGTATACGTAATAGGCCACTTAATCATGATTTGCCCCTTCTCTTTTAATTGTAAACTTCATCATGTCGAACCTTAAGATAGGAGTCGACATATACGGAGTTAAACTCATCATCGTATGTGAGCTCGTAATACTTATGGTCCGGACGATTTGTCGAAATTAGACACTTGGCATCGTTGAGAATATAGCAGAACCACACGATGTACGCGTCTTTATGTACAGCATCCAACCTAAGTTCTGGAACATCCGAATCCGCTACGTTTTTGTTAAACCAGTCGACAAAGAAACGTAGAAACTTGTTCGGAGTAGGTTCGAAATTTTCCATCAGACAATCCTTTCTCTAAATATGGTGGGGATGGAGGGATTCGAACCCTCACGACCTAAGTCAAGAGATTTTAAGTCTCCCGCGTCTGCCATTTCGCCACATCCCCAATCTGGGCGTGCCCGACCCTCCGCGAGCACCCCTAGCCCTGCCCTATATAACGTCCCGAGCGCTCCGCAAGGCCTCCCACACGGAAATGAGCGTTCGGTTAGTTGGCCTTCCCCGCGCAACCAACAGCATGCTATGTCCTAATTTAGCATGTCCCCTCGGCGGCCAACCCGAGCCAATTACTTACTATTTTGACTAGGCAGCGAGAGCATCAGCGACGCTGGTAATGGTACCGTCAAGAATCTTCTCAACAACCTCGGGAAGAGGCAGCGTGGGAACCGTACCCTGAGAACCGCCAGAACCCTCGGTACCGAAGAGGACATCCTCAAGGAGCGCGAGCTTAGTCTTCTCGGCCTGCTCGGTAAAGTCGGTGGAAGGAATGACCACCTGAGAGGTCGGCTCATAACCCGGCACCTGAACAGGCGTGGTGCTAAGCTCCCAAGAGAACGTAATGGCCTCGGGAGAATCGTTGATGGTAGCATAGCCACGCTCAGACGGTGCAGCACGGCAACCATAAATCAGATGCAGCTTGTAGCCGTAGTCCTCACCCTCGGTGTCGTTGCCCATCTTGGTGCGATAAACAAGACCAAAGCCCTTACGAGGCTGCTGACCAAGACGCATACCCTTGACAGGAGTAACGAAGCCGTCGTTCTGCTCAAACTCGTCGGGATAAGTAAACGCCTCAACGGTAGCACCGAACTCCTCGGCGGAGTACAGGGTCAGATAGTTCATGTTATCGGCATACTGCTTCTGAGCCTCTGCACCAGACGGGGACTCGGAGACGTTGGTAAGACCGTTCCAAGCAACGCCATTAGAATACTTGCCGGCAGAAGTCACCTGATACAGAACACCATGGTCGACACCAGTCTCATAGCGATGTTCGCCAATTGCATCCCAAACTAACTTAGCCATTTGGAATCCTTTCATTCAAATGAATTGTATAAGAAAAATGATGAAGATTGTCGGCCGTGTAATGACGTTCGAAACTAGCGTATTTCATTTCGGCCATTCGGTCCATGAACTCCGAAGGTTCCGGGCTCTTGGTTATAAGAGTAGCCTTGAATGTATAATACTTCCAGTATGGCTTGTCGTTAGCATGCAGCGTCGTATCATCATCGAAATTGTAAACTACGCAAGGATAAGAAATGGAAATACCGGCTGGAGGCTGATAATAAACGTTATTGCTACCTAAAATATCAACAAGTCTATTGTGTAAGTCCAGTCGAAGGTTCGCTAGCGACATACACACCTCCAACCGATATGGTCACCCTAGGACGCTGAATGTCAACCGAAGTAATCTTGAACTTAGCGTCCATGTATTCAATATAGCGCATGGCCGGAATATGCCTATACAGAAATGCGTCGGAAATGATGCTAAAAGAGTTATTAATAGTAAACTCGTCATTAATACGTTCGTTAACTTCATTCCACCTACGTCCGTTAGAGAGTACATCGCCCTTATACGGACGTTCAACAATAGCATCTTCCCAAATACCTGGCGAAGTTTCTTGTTGCGTAGCAAATCCTATCTTGCCATAAAACTTAGCCATGCGCTATCTCCTTACGATTTTGATGGATTAGTCACCGGTCGTCTCAGTGGTGGTCGGAGCGGTGTAGTTAGGATAGCCCTCAGGCCAACCAATGGCATCCTTGGTCTTGGTAGCGGTGCTATAGTCACCGGAGCGAGGACCGAAAGTGAACGGCAGCGTGCTCGTGGTCTCGAGAGCGATTGCGGTGTACGGGTCCTGCAGAGCGCCGGAGCAACGGGTCTCAATCAGGTACTCATACTTGTTGAAGTCCAGATTGAAGTCATCAAACATGGTGACTGCGCCGCCCTTGTCAGCACCAATCACGTAATCAGACGGATTAACAATCAGACCAAGCAGAGTGCGAGTCTCGTTGACAGTGCTGCCCTCAGTCTGACCGGGAACCTGAGCGGTACGCTGAGCACCCTCAAGCACAGGAACCTCAAGAATACGAGATACGCGCAGAGCGGTGGCAAGCTCGGCCTCAGTCTTATACAGACGATGACCAATCTCGTCCTTGGCAAGCAGCATACGGGTCAGAACATCGTTGGTAGTAACGAACCAAGGCTGACCAGCGCCCTTGTAGTCCTTGCGGGAAAGCAGAGCGGCCTCGATGAGTGCGTCGGCAATTTGGACATAGGTAGCAGACTGCGGAATGGTAACAACCTTGTGGATGCAATAGAGGTCGTCGTCATGATAAATCGGGCGAATGTTCTGCTCGTTAATCTTAGAGACGTCGTTGGCAGGACGGCCATCGCCGATGAGGGTTGCTACAGCAAGCTCCTCCTCGAGCATCATACGCATCTCAGACTTCATCCAAGCAACAACGTCCATGTCGACGATGTCGATGATGTCATCGCGGTCAAGCTTCTGGAGCTTGTAAACAGTGGTCGGCGTGGTGGTACGAGCCGCCAGAGAGAAGAACTCCTCAATCTTCTGGTTGCCCTTGACGTAGCCACGAGCACGAGCCTCGTACTCGGTGATGTTGGCCGTACGAGACTTGATACGGCTGAACGGCGTCTTCTTCAGAGCGCCCCACCAAGCGCTGACCCAACCAGTCTCGCGCTTAATCCAAGTCGGGGTGTTCTCGATAGCACGAGCCTCGGGGAAGAGAATCTCGAGGTTCTCAATACCGTGCTCAAGGAACGCGTCCTTGAGGTTACCAATGCGAGGAGCCTCGGCGAGAATCTCATTCATTGCGTCGTGAGACAGGGTCTCGGCGCCATCGTCGGTCTGGTCAAAAACGTTGTGATGCATGCTATCTCCTTCATTGTAGCCAGAATGCTCGGCGGCATCCTCGTCATCGTCACCGGCACCAGCGTTCTCAAGAGCGGTACCGACCATGTAATACATTACGTTCTTCTGCTCCTCGGTCATCGAGTCGATAACATCCTGAACAGTCTTTTCCTTACCGGCCACGTCGTCCTCCTCATCATCAGACTCATCAGCGTGTTGAATAACCTCATCGAGCTCGGGCTTTTCTGTATAAAGCTCAAAAGTTAATCCAGTGTGGATGATAGCCTCATCCTCCATCTCAGTATAGCTGCCGTCATCATGAGCAATACTAAGAGGATCGATAAGAGCGCCTGGATTGGCGCCTGCTAAAACAAGGCTAACCTCACGAATCATGCCGTGGAGAACGTTGTTGCCCTGCTGCTTAAGCTTGTTTGCGTAAATAGACATTGAAGTGACATCGCCATGTTGCACTAATGTCTTAGCATTTTGACCCTGAGGAGTATCGTTAAACGAGCAGTATGCATAGACACCGTCGTCACGATTCTCAAGGTCTGCATGACCTAAAACGTTCATAGGATCATTATGGATGTGGTGCCACACCAGCGGTACAGTCTTACCATCGCAATCCTTGAACGCGTCCTTGCGAATGATGCGCCCATCACCGCAAGTCAGGTCATTCTTCGTGGCGTAGCCACTGAAATCATAACCCATAATTTCTCCTACTTCTTCGTTTGTCGCTTATAGATTGTCTCAGCTCGACGCGAAACTTCTTTGTTTTTGGCATCTTGCTTAGACTTAATCTCATTAGAGTCATACTTCTTACCTTGGAGAGAAGCAATTTTCTTATTGAGGGTTTCTTTTTCGTTAGTAATCCATTTACTAAGCTCGGCATTAGACGTTCCTATTTGGGAACGAAGAGCTTGAATTTTACCCCTCATTTCGGCTTTGTTAAAACCTTCTTCATCGGAACGTTTTGACCGCATAGAATTCAATTGCTCGGTCAGCTGTGCTTTAAGGTCGGCAATCTTGTTCTTTGTAGCTTCGCGCTGAGCTTCGGTATTAAGATTACTCTCTTCCCTAAGCTTTGCTATCTGATCGGAAACCTTGGCCTTGCCACCTTTACCGCCTTTGCCGCCTCCGGAACCGCCAGAGCCTTTACCCCCTCCAGAACCACCAGAACCTCGCGACTTGGTTCCCGGATCCTTATGGGCCTCGTAGTATTCATGCCGCTTGACTGGGTCATAATACGGATTCTTGTAATTTCCATATGGATTCTTTTTGGTTCCGTATGGGTCATCGCCTCGACCAATTATCCTTTTTGTAGCGACATAGCTGGTTGTTCGACGATTTAAAGTATATCCGGCATGAAGAAGATAGTCCTCCAAAGACACGTTAGCCATCTTAAGCGCCTCCGAGTTCTTTCTCAAGCTCTTCAAGCTGAGCGAGATACTCTTCGATTTCTTCCTCACTCATAGAATCGATGTCCAGCTCCGGTCCAGCGTCAAACCCGCCTTCTTGCTCGTCAAGCCCTTCTGCCATCGGAACCGTGGCATTCGGGTCATCGGCGATTGGGTTAATGTTCTTGTTAAGAAGAGCATCGGCACGCTTATCGTCAACTGGCTGGAATCCGAGAACTGCTCGGAACTCATTGGAGCTAACAATCTCGTTCTGAGTAAAGCTATCGGCAATTGTAGCCAGCTTTTCAACCGGAGCGAGCTTGAACGGATCCCGGAAATAACTAATCGCTTGTCCTTGAGAACGAGCAGTACGAGTCAGGAACTTACGGTTAAATTCGTCAATAAACGCAGCAAGAATCGGCTCGAGAGTTCGGTTATAATACTGAATCATCTCTTCTTCATTAGCGGTTCCGTCAAAAACCTTGGGGGTTAAGCCGAGCTGCGCATAAAGCTGATTCGTAAGATACTCAATTTCTTCAAGAAGCTTATTCTCAATAGGATGTCCAAGCTGAACAATCTTCTCGGTAGCATCCATATATGCGATGCCGTATCGAGAATCTACAAGTTGCATCTCGATGTCTTTAATTCGTTCCTTAGCCCGTTCTTCTCTATTCTTACCCTTCATGCTATATGGCATCTGAATAATGATGTTAAGCTTGCTTGAATTTTGCTTTTCATCAGTCGCGTCAAGAAGGGCGAGTTTATTCTTAAGCCTTTGAAGTGTTGAATTAGGCTTATTCATGACCTCGTAGAACGGATTCTCAACGATGGCAACTACGGACTTAGGAAGTGTGATTTCCTCATGACGTCCGGTCCTATCATTGTAAACATCCACTCGAACATGCTCCGGATACCATTGCGTAACTTTACCAACACGCATCGATAAGATGTCGTAAGCGTTGTTATGCAAAATATCAACGGTCGTATCGATAGGAACAACTGCCACAGTTCCTTCGTCAAGCAAAGAAAGAACGCCATCGGTCATAAACTCTCGTGCCGTTTGGTCAATGTTGGCAGAAAGACGAAGACATTGATTCAATTCAGACTGAATCGGCTTCAAATACTTACCATTTTGATCCACACGACAATGTTGCAAGTTAATGGCAGCAACGTCGACAGCAATACGATTGTAAATGGACGCAACGATACTTCGTTCGCTTCCGATTCGAAGACGATTACGGTCTTCTCGATGCGTTGTTAGATAGCCAAGGGTTTCTTTCGAGGCAGCATACTCCGCATCTTTACGTTTCTCCTTTGCCTTGAACGCATTCCAGGCATTGCTGAACCGTTCCCGTATTGTCGGATTCGGCATATGTCACCTCCTTAGAACGAGCGTTCTATTCTACATTCGAATGCAGAATTATTGCTTTACCGTATTCTTTCTTATTACGATACAAAGAATAGAACGGAATCATGGTATTTTTCGCGACAGAACCAACGAACGACTGGCCTCGATAGACATCGTGCTGAGCGTTATCAACTAAAGTTCGCATCGTTGCTGACGATGTTCCCAAATAACCGGCCGCAAGACTTTCTACAAACAGACCGCCCGTGCTGCTTCTCTCTGCCACAAGACGCCTATTGTCTCGGGCCTGCTTCACAGCGTTGTAGTTTCGAGAAGCTTTTTGTGCTTTTTTTGAATTGGGATTTTTTGCGTTTAGTTTTTCGGCCTTTTTAGCCCAATGTTTTTCCTGAATAGCGCCGAGACTGTATTTGGTACGAAGCTCAGGAGCTAACACTTTTCTAAATGTAGTGCTTTTATGAGAAGAGTATTGTCCATAACGACGCTTACCTTCGTCGGTGAGCGTTCCATCCGAATTCTGATAGCGCCGGACACCCCATTTCATGCCTTTTGTGCCATGATGAGCCAAATATTCCATTATGAGTTCCTTTCAATATGCTTTTGAATCCTAGCGCGCTTCTCAGGAGTCATAACAGTTTTTGACGCAGCTTTTTCCAAATCAGCATGCCTCTTAGCCCATTTCTCAGCGCGTTTGGTTGCACGTTGCGCCTTTTTATCATACTTGTAAGCTTTTACGGAGTATTTTGCGCGACGTTTGTCTAATCTCTTTTGCCTTGCTATACTTATGTCTGTTTGAAAGAATCTAGACTTTACTTTGTCCGCACGCATGCCCCAATAGTCGGCTTTTGTTTTGTTAAATGATGATTTACTACGATACTTGGCAGCTTTTGCTTCGAGTCGTTCTTGCTTACGAACGCTTTTGTCGTATCGCTTCTTTCCGGCCGGGGTTAATGTTCCGTCGGCATTCTCGTACCTTCGCACACCCCATTTCATGCCCTTAGTACCGTAGTGTGCTAAGTAATCCATGACTAATTCGCTTTCTTACGCTTACGGGCACGCTCTTCCATCTGGCGGCGAGCATTCTCTGCATCACGCTTTTCTTTTTCCGTCATCTTCCTTTTTGCCGATTCGGAAGTTTTTCCAGAACCATATGTGACCAACGTTCTAGCGGTTCCCTCAGACGAATTGTATATGGTTTGAACATTCTTCGGAAGGTAATTGCTTATTGAACTTTTTGCTTTCGATTTTGATTTTTCTCCACTAGAAGATGACCTCTTGTGTGGCTTAATTTTGTTAGCGGTTCTAAGTTTCTCTACTGTATAAACTTCATTATTAACCGTACGACCGCCAAACAAATTACTGGTTTCTTTTCGAACCCAGGACTGTCCTTTGCCGCTCAAAGGAGTGTCAGTTATTGTTTTCACAGTTTTAGGACCGTATTTATCGTTTACGTCCATCAACCATCTTTGAGCCTTATTCTTTTTTTGCTTTAGTCTTTCATAGAAATGTTTATCAGCATCATTTAAATCTTTTTCAAGACGTTTAGCAGCGTCATTCTTTTTAATATGGTACGTTTCTTTCTTTACAGTACGTCCTCCAAAAAGGTTTTTTGTACTATTTGTAACGATTTTCGAATCCGGAGGACCGGAAGTGGTGGTCGTCTTTATTTTAGGACCATATTTATCATTAAGTTTTTCCAAAGCAGTCGTGGCACGTTTGACTTTTGGAGAAACTTTTCTATCCTTAAAAGCGTACCGAGTTCCCTGCTTTTTAGGCCTTATTTGAACGCCTCCGGATGTATTTCCGCCCAACCCAACAGTATTGAAAGCTTGTTTAGCTTTCTTTCCGGCGGCATCTTTATACTTATAAACCCACTTACCCGCTTTGGACTTATACTTATCTATATACTTAAATTTACCATGTGCCAAATATTCCATTAGTCAAACAACTCTCTATTCACAGACCAAGAAATATAAGCGTCCATTAAAGCAGATACCGCGTCAATCTTTTGGTCATAACGGGTTTTTAGTAACTTACGATTGCCATTAGTATCCTCAATAACAATGGCGTTTCCCATACAAAACATCATAAGCTGCTCGTCAAATAACAGCACACGGTCTTCGGCTAATTTCTTTAACTCGCCAAGAGGAACCGACTCCGTCTTAGCTCCCTGAATAACTTTAGTTATTCCGTATGGACCATTCTCTGTCTCCCACCTATCGACAAATTGCTTTGCGTTATAAGGGTCGAAGCCAAAGGAACGGACGTCATAGTCGGATTGAACGATAAAATGGTCAACATCCTCATAGACTTCCATCATATCAAGAATAGTACCATCAAGAACAACCAACGAGCCCTCTTGGAGAAATTCGTCGTACTTAAGGCGCATAGCACTAGGGAGACGGTCGAGAGTACGAGAGGTAATATAACAACGAGTCTTAACCCCGAAGCCGCCAGGCAGAGGAAACATAAAAGTAAAAGCACAGAAGTCATCTCCTTGTGACAAGTCGGCTCCCAAAGCACACGGCATGCCCCAATAATCCTGCCTAGAATGCGGTATAGTTTCCTCATAACGGAAGAAATACGTGTATCCTTCCATCGGAATGCCGAATCGCTTGGCAAGAATATCATTACGAGCTGCTGGTGCTTTCTCAGCACGGTCCACATCAAGCTGATACGTCTCATAGCTGACAGTAAGACCGATATTTGGCTGAGCTTTAACCCACATGTCGGGATTGGCCACCTCGTCAACACTGTCGAGCCTATAGTAAAATATCGAGACATGCGGATTGACGTACTCGCCCTTAAGAATCTTCATGAGCTCCATCTTAATGGTATCTCCGGAACCATTTCGCACAGTTCCTTCGGAGCTCATGGCGACTATGAGATAGTCGTCCATCTTAGAGGCGCCTTGTTCAAGGGCACCGATAACGTCCTCGCGAGTGTCTCCAGAAAGCCACTCATCTACAGTAGAAATCTTAGGACGAAGACCTTGCAATTTATCAATAGACATAGGTCGAGCCTCAAGAAGAGACCCAGTTAGAAAGTTCTCGATGCCCTTCTTTGTGGAAGCTAACTTTTGTCGGTTCGCTTTGCTTCCGGTCGTATTCTGAAGAGAACCTTCGGTCAGAAACTTAAACAAAGGCCCTCTAGAACGAGCTATTGCAGTACGAATCGGTGACAAGACCTCTTCTGCCTGCTTCATAGTAGGAGCGGTAGTGATTTGATGAGTTGTGTCGGTATCAACATTCAAGAAAAAATTCTGAATCGTCGAACCGTACATAGACTTGGCGGCACCTCGAGCAACAATCAAATATTGCTTATTGGTCAAACGCTTCTTTCGAATCTTCTTAACCCAATGACCGCCATGACCATCCGCATTAGGCTCGTATACAGACCTTTCGACAAAGTAGCACCAACAAAAGACTTGCTCAGCCCATAGCTTGAAGGTATCTAGAAGATTTAGGTCAGAACCATCGGTCAAAGTACATTCGTCTTCGCAGAAACGAACATACCCATCCATGGCGAGCTCATCGTAATAGATGCCTGGATTAGCTATAAGAGCATCGATGCGATTCATCTCCATGGAGATTTCTTCACAGACAGGAATGTCCCCTCGTAACACTGCATCCCGAAACATTCCGTAGTATTTTGGTGTTGCTGTGTTAGAGAGAGGCATTTAATCACCTACTTTAGTTTAAATAACCGTATGGCTTTTTCCCATATCGTCTTTCGTATTCTTCTTGACTAATGTATGTTTCCTTGGGTCGCCACGATACTTTAGATTTTTGAGTGCTTTCTTTCTTCTTCTGAGCCTTCTCGTAGCGTTCTTTATACCCTGCGGTAGCATCGCTGACGTTGTTTCGAACGCGATTAAACTCGTCAGCTTTTGCTTTTTTTCGGGCTTCCTTTTCAGCGGCCTTTGCGTCTTCTTCGTCCTTTTTGGCCTTTTCGTATCCACGTCGAGCGTTGATTTCGGCAGTCTTGCGACGATACTCTTTTGTCGCTTCCGTTAAATCTTCGCCCTTCTTATTGTTATCCTTCTTCTTATTATCGTCTTTCTTCTTACCGTCATTATCGGAAATGCCAAACATTTCTTTTCCGGTCTTGGTAAGAACGCTCTTAGAAACTTCTTTCAAAGCCTCGCCGGCGCCACTCTTAACGTTCTGGTAAACGAATCGCTTTCCGGGAGTTAAAGAAGCTTGAAATTCTAGGTCGGCAAGCTTAATTTCCTTATCAAGTCGATTGATCTTGTCCTGAATTTCTTTATCGGTCATCTCATAAAACTTCTTATGAGTACCTTTTACTTCTGATTTTGACTCTTTCTTAGCAGGGTCGATACCCTTCTTGAGCTGTTTGAGCTCTTCCCTCTTCTGCTTATTCAGATTCTTAGAACGTTGCTTTCGAATCTGGGCGTTGAGCTCAACATTCGTGGGAGCTACTTTCTTTCGTATAGCTTCCTTCGCATTATGGGCGGCTTTACGAGCAGCGCCGACACCGTAGTGAACTCGACCAAGTGGTGTTAATGAACCATCCTTGTTCTGATACTTTCGCTCACCATGCTTCTGTCCTTTGACACCATAGTGAGCCAAGTAGGTGTAGTTACTCACTCTCCACCTCCCCTATTAACATACTCAACCTTATCAACCTCTGCTAAAATACGCCATTCGCATTCGTCTATGGCATTCTTCAAAGCTTCCATTAATTGACTCGAAGTTGGCGGATCGAAAAGCATCTTGGTTCGCATGTTAACGTATTGGCGAATCACGCCTACAATGCGTTCCTCGAAGTATTCAATCCATTCCTGAGTGGCGTCCTCAACAACTACCGGCTCACTAGGACCAGCCCCGAGTTGATTTAGAGCAAACATTACAGCGTTGATTGACATGAGAATATCTGTGTCAAAAGCCGTATCATCGGACATGATTCCTAGATACGACTTGACACTGTCCAATATACTATCCATATTACCTCCAAGGGCATGTGTCTCCAGGAGCCCGTTCTATTGGAACCTTGGGTAAACTTTTCTGGTCTCCGTAATGAATTGCGTTATGGGTGTCAAACGTTACGCACACCAGATTCTCTGGATCCAAAAGAATATCAGAAAATTCTTCGACGTCTTTCTTGGTGATGGGATTCAGATGATGAATATAGATGCGGCCGTGTATCTCGTATCCTTCAACTCCCAAATCGCATCCATTGTCTCGGAGAATTATTCCGTTTCGAGCTCTCCGCCACTCGGATGAATGGTAAAAAGTCTGGTTGAAATATCGGTCATAGCCAAAAGTCGGATTACCCACTTCACCAGACAGCTTGAGGTACTCGTATCGGTCCTCAAAGCTTTTAAGTTGCATTAACTCACTATAGCATCTCTTCCGCATAGTAATCTTCCTCTACGCCGGAATATCTCTTCATCGCCGCGATAGCTTCGGCGTAAAGTTCTTCACTACGCTGGTTCGATTGGACGGCATCCGCCTTCGCCCGAAGGAATTCGGTTTCGCTTTTTAGCTTTTCTATCTCTAATTGCTGCTTAGTGGATGCTAATTTGAGAAAATGCGTAATGACAGAAGGCGATGCAGTGCCATCTCGAAGCTGTTGCTCGGCTAAATCGACCGCAGCAGCTATCAGTTGGTTCTCTCGAGCCTCTGGACTCATCGCTGGGGGTCTCTTCTTAGGCACTTCTACCTCCTTCTACTGTACTTTGTGATTGTATAGGACAAAATATAACTACTTTTTGGTTAGTTTTAGCGGGAAGTATACGAGTTTAGGTGGGCGTGATTGGTTAGCTCAGGCAGCAAGGAGGAGAGAAAGGACAAGAAAACTCCATAGGCACTCATATACCCCCCGCTAAAACCACCAAAAATCAATTTTCAACTATTCCCCCGGAGAAAATATCAAG
>Ga0326514_10000747_pt1 | contig 21664 bp, 27 predicted proteins | sample 3_2548_0518_D_FD_203653 | JGI IMG/M metagenome (GOLD analysis project Ga0326514, IMG submission 203653) | Bovine rumen microbial communities from UC Davis, California, United States - 3_2548_0518 | ecosystem: Host-associated > Mammals > Digestive system > Stomach > Rumen | place: USA... | reverse complement strand
GCTGGATGCGGTTTCAAGGTGGTGAGCGAGTGATGGCAAGTGACATGGCAATGCGCAGACGACGCCATGTCGCAGACCCGCTGCGGGAGTTCGTAGACGCAAACTGGCCTAAAGAATACGAGCCAGCCGCGAAGATGCGCGACTGCGAGGGTACGGTGCCAAACGACCTACTGCGACTCGCCGACGAAATCGACCTCGAGCACGAGCTCCGCATGCGGCAGCAGTCGTATGACCTGCGCAAGGCGTTCTGTCGGTACATGGGTGGCGTTCTGGATGACTACAGGCACGGAATGAAGAGAAAGAGGTTGAGGAAATGAACGAAATCAAGTTAACCGTCCGCCCGTTTCTCATGGGCGCCGACAAGGAAGCCGCCGTGAAGGTGTTGGAAGAGGCAGCGGAAGCATTCGGGTCGTGGCAAACGCTGGACGTTGGTCTTGAGAACGACCTGAACACCGACGACGAGCTGCGATGGCTTGCCGACGAGATAGCCGACTGTGTCCAAGCGTGCTGCAACCTCGCAGACCGCTACGGCATCGACCTTCAAGCGGCCATGGTGCGCTGCGAGGAGCGCAACCGCAAGAGGGGGCGATACCAGTGAGCGAGAGCTTTGAACGGGGAATGAAAATCTTCCGTGAGAACCTTGCGGGCATGTACGACAACGGCCACATGACGAAATGTGCTGACGTTGACACGTCGGTTGACCTCGACCGCCTGCAAAGGGCCCACGACCATGAGCTTGAACAAGCCCGCAAGGCCGAGTATGCCCGTGGCTACGAGGATGGGCGGCGCTCGAAGGACGCAGACCATGCAGCCGTTGCGATCAGGCTCAGTAACCTGCGGTTCGACGGCGGCAGCCATGAGAACCTGAGTAAGATTGCCTACGCCATCTACCCGTGCGCAACGGGGTGGACGTGCGAGAGCAGCAAGGGGCTGCGCGACAGGCTCATCGACCTGCTGGGAGGCGTGCATGAGCATCGCTGCGACGCTGGACGTAGTTGCGCTCGTGGGGATAGCCATGCTTGTGGTGTGGGCGAACCTACCGAGGCGATGACCTACGACATGCTGGGCAACGAGCGGCACAAGGCGGTGTGCAGGCTGCGCGAGTGGGAGCCAGACGAGGACGGGATGCCACGCAGGGAGCTTTGGGAGGCCGTCATGGGCGAGGAGCTGCCGACCGTACCTCTGAAGGGCGACGCCGAGCTGGACATCATCATGCGCGACCGCCTCATATACCTTCTCGGCGGGGACGAGCCGACTGCAATGGAGTACATCCAGCGCATCGTAAGGGAGCATGACATAAAGTGCTTGGACATGGAGCTAAGCGGTGCTGAGCTGAGCCAAGCTAGCGTCAACGCCGTGCGCGTCGTGCGCGCGTCGGGCGTCGTGGGCAACTGCAGGTGCTCCTCGTGCAACTGGAGGATCGACCCGGTCGACCTTTTCTGCCGCCGGTGCGGCAAGGAGCTGATCGGCACGATCTACGAGCGTGGCGAGTGAAGGAGGGCAAATGGTTACCATAAGCGCGTACGAGGCGCTGCGCGAGAGCAGCTGGGCGATCGTGACCCGCAAGGAGCCGAGGCATGTCTACGGTCTCTATCCCGACGAGGACACCGCGTCAAGGATATGCGCCGACCTCAACCGCCGCTACGACGGCGCGTACGAGGTCGCGTCAATCGCCATCAACCGCGACGTCCTCGGCATCCGAGCGAGGGCCGAGGACATCGTGCGCTCGCTCTCGCTGGGCAAGATGGGTGAGGGCGAGGCCATCCGGCACATCGTGCGTCTGGCCACGTCATGAGGCGGCGCAAGGCGATGGCGGATGGCCGGAGGCGGGCCCGTGCGCGGAGACGCCACGCGGCCCGCCGCCGCGCCCGCACGGAGCGACGCGAGCGTGACAAGGCCGTCTCGGCCTCGTACGGCCGCACGGCGCATCAGGCGTGCGGCCGCAAGAACCGCTACCCGAGCGAGGGCGTCGCGCAGACGCGCGCGATTGCCTACGAGGTGCTGCGCGGTCAGGAGCTGCGCGTGTACCGATGCCCGTATTGTGGCGGCTGGCACCTCACGAGCCACGGCGTATAAGATTGTTGATTGTCGGCGGGTGCGGGGCAGGGAGGCCTTATGGGAGCGCGCGAGTTCTTTTTGTCGGTGTACGCCGCGGCGGAGGAGGTCGGCCGCACGCGGCGCACACTTGCGCGCATGAGGTCGCACGAGGGCCTGCGCGGGGGCATCGCGGCTGGCTCATCGTCCGGCTCCCACGCGGACTCCATGCGCCCGACGGACGAGCGCATGGACTTCGAGGAGCGCATGCGCGCCCGACTGGAGACGGACCGGGCCATCATCGATGAGGCAACGGCCATCATCTACGGCTCCAAGGCCGGCACCGGCGGCGTCGCCGCGCTGCTGGGCACCGCCACGGCCGACACGCTCTGGTGGCGCTACTGCATGGCCAAGGGCTGGCACGAGGTGAGCTGGCAGGTCGAGCGCTCGGAGAGCTGGTGCCGCACGCACGTGGGCCTCGCGTTCGACCTGATAGACTCGCTCGGTGCGGGTGCGGTGAAGGCGGGAGACGGCGGGGCAGACTGGTAGGTGGCGCTCGCTGACGCTCTGTGGCGCTCGCTGGTGGATGCTGGCGTACTCTGGCGCTCGCTGGCGCTCCGTGGCGGCGTATCTCGTGGTATTGGTAGGGTGCGGAAGCGCGTGGGGGCATCGGTCCGAGGGGATCGGTGCCCCCACCCACATACGGCCACGCGGAGGTGCCATGCTCACCATCCAGACGCTCGTGGACATCGCGATGAGGTACGCCACGTACATGAGCGACGCAATGATCATCGCGTGCATCCAGCGCCACTACGCCACGGGGGAGCCGCTCGTCGTGCCGAGCCGCAGCCCCATCGATGTGCCCGACCCGCTGGGAGTCCCCTTGGGGGCGGACGCGGGCTACGAGCTCGTGGAGGGGGAGTGGCGGCGCCTGGTGGAGGGCAACGCGGACACCAGGTGGCAGCACGTGTGATGGTCGCGTGGGCTACGTTTGCGGGGTGGTGGCGATTGGTAACCCTCGTGTGGGCAACGGCAATGCCCGGCGCAAGCTCAGGATATGGCTCAAGAGCCAAGGGCGGCCATGCTGGATATGCGAGGCGTTCGGCCGTCCGGCCGAGATCGATTACTCACTTCCCGCGAATAATCCATGGGCGTTCGAGGTTGACGAGCTGGTGCCCGTGAGCAAGGGCGGGTCGCCGATTGATAGGGACAACGTGGACGCGGCCCACCGCAGGTGCAACCAGTGGAGGGGCAACAAGTCCGTGGCGACCGTGATGAGGATTGCCAGCCAAGGCAAGCACAACGCTTCTAACGCCTTCTCAGTCACCGGCACGACGTCCCGCGAGTGGTGAGCCGCGCCCTGCGCCTTCTGACGCCAGAGCAAGCCTCAGGCACGGGTGGGGGTATACCCCCCCATGCCGCCCCACGGCAACCCCGGCGGCATAGTGCCGATTTACACACAAGGAGTTTTTCATGGGCCGGATGGTGGATGCGACGTCGGACTTCGCGCTCCTGGGAGGGTTGAAGGCCCTTGCGCGCCAGCTCGCCGAGGAGATCGACGCATGCGATGACCAGAAGCTCATCGCCGGCCTCGCGCGGCAGTACCGAGAGACCATGACGCAAATCGACTCACTGGGGGACGGTCTGAACGATGATGACGAGATCGCTGCCATCATCCTACGCAACAGGCAATCAGGTACCGACTAGCTTCGTCATCCCGGAGTACGACACCAACGACGTGCTGGATACGCTCGACCTGCTGGCCGAGGCGGGCTTCGAGTGCATGGACTGGCAGTCGTTCTTGCTGGAGGCGTGGATGGGCGTGTCGCCGAGCGGGCGGTGGTCCGCCCCGGTGGTGGGCAACGAGACGAGCCGGCAGCAGGGCAAGACGCGCTGCATCCAGGGCAGGAGCGCGTCGGAGATGCTCTTCTACGACGGGACCGTGATCTACACAGCCCAGCTGCAGAAGACCTCGACGGAGACGTTCGAGGAGATGGCCCAGCTCATGGACACGAGGGCGCTGCGCAAGTTCCTCGCGCCGAAGGGCATCAGAACGGCGCTCGGCCGAGAGGAGATAAGGCTCAAGAGCGGCGCGAAGATGAAGTTCCTCGCGCGCACGCGCAACGGCGGCAACGGACAGCACGGCTCGCTGCTGGTCTTCGACGAGGCCCAATACCTCGAGCCGCAGTCGCAGGGATCGTTCCTTGGCGCCATCTCGGCCTGCCGCACAAGGCGCGGGCCGCAGACGATCTACAACGGCAACGCGCCGGAGGAGGGCGACTACGGGAAGGTGTTCGAGCGCATCCGCAGCGACGCGCTCGACGGCAAGACGCGGCGCACGGCATGGACCGAGTGGAGCATAGGCTGCACGAAGGAGGTGCCGGTGACGTCGAACCGAGAGGACTGGGTGCGCGTGAACCCGTCCTGGGGGATGCTGCTCGACCCCGAGACCGCGGAGTCCGAGTACGAGAGCCTGGAGCCCGTGCAGTTCGCCCACCAGCGACTTGGGTGGTTCAAGGAGAGCGAGGGTGCCGACAAGCTCTTCAGCTCGGAGGAGTGGGACGCCACGCAGGTCGATGACGCGCCGGAGTCCTGGTCTCGCCTCGCGTACGGCGTGAGGTTCAGGCCGGACGGCCGCAGCGTCGCGCTGGCCGTCTGCGTGATGAACGAGGCCTCGGCGCACGTCGAGCTCATACGGGAGGAGTCCATGACGATTGGCATCGAGTGGCTCGAGGACTGGATCGCCACGCGCGCCAGGGGCGCATCGGCGATAGCGATAGACGGCAAGTCTGACGTCGAGGATCTCAAGCAGAGGCTCGTCAGGCGCAAGGTGCCCAAGACCCGCATCGTCAAGGCGACGCCCGCCAACGCGGCGTCAGCGGCCGGGATGTTCCTGAACGCGGTCAGGGAGAGGACCGTCACGCACGTTGACGACCAGGTTCTGAGGGACACCGCGCTCGAGGTCTCCAAGAGAAGGATCGGCGAGGGGTTCGGCTTTGAGGGCGAGTTCGCCGAGCGAATCGACTCCTGCGCACTCGCGCTGTGGGCGGCGAAGACCGCCAGGTGCGACCCATCGAGAAAGGGGCGTGTCGGATGCTAGGGCAGGACTACTACGACACCCACACGTGGCACCCTGCAGAGGCGCAGGTGTCTCTGCGGGGCATGGCCGAAGCGGACGGCATCACCGAGGAGGCGAGGTATGCCGTCGGCCTCCTGTCCGAGGAGTACGACCGCCACGCCCGGCACAACGAGATGCTCCGCGACTACTACGACGGAAACGTGCGCGTGGGCGACTACGGCGTGACGGCCAGCATCGACAACGACCAGACGTGCCACTGGCCCGAGAAGGCCGTGAACGACTGGGCCGAGCGCATCAACCTGGAGTACTTCACCCTTCCCGAGGGCGTGGACGATGCGGTGATGCGGGACGTGGTCGAGCGTAACAACCTGGTCGACAACTACAACCAGCACGTGCCCGTCAAGGGTCTGTACGGATGCATGGCGGCGACGGTGAACCGCGGGTTCGACGGTCACGCGCTGATCCGCTTCCATGGTGCCGACACGTTCACAGCCATCCCGTCCCCCGACTTCACTGACGGGGTGGTCGCGAGCGGGCTTGCGATCGCGAGGCGTGAGTTCGCGCCGTGGTCGCAGGGCGCCATGGTGCCGACCATCGTCAACCTGCACCTCCCGCACAACGTCGGCGAGTTCCGCCAGTACGACGACGGCAGGTGGTCGTACTCGGAGGGCAGGATGGCCGAGCAGCTCCCGACGCTGTACGTCTTCGCGCACCGCCGTGTGGGGACAGTCGCGCCGTTCGGTCGCACCAGGATCACCAAGTTCGTGCGCACGCTCACCGACGACGCTATCCGCTGCATGTTCCACATGCAGGTCTCCGGCGCCTTCTACTCCATGGCCAAGCTGTGGGCGACCGGCCTCACCGACGAGCAGTTCGACGCGATGATGGAGGACAAGGACAAGTTCCAGCTGGCGAGGATGCTGCTGCTCACCGCGAACGAGCAGACGGACAGGGACCCGAACGTGGGGCAGCTGAGCGGCAACAGCCCGCAGCCGTTCATAGACGAGCTCCGCAGCCTGGCCGCGCAGTTCTCCGGAGCGACGGGCGTGCCGCTGAGCTCGCTCGGCATCATCCAGGACAACCCATCCAGCGCCGAGGCCATCCAGTCCGGGCGGGAGGACATCTGCCTCATAGCCCAGCGCGACATCGCCGCAGACAAGGCGACGCTCCGCCGCGTGATGCGCGCGGCCATGGCGATAGAGACGAACGCCACCACCGACACGCTGGATGCGGGTCTGCGCGACATACAGGCGAAGTTCTCCGACCCGATACTGCACACCCTCTCCGAGCGCTCGGACTGGGCGCTCAAGGTGAACAGCATGCGCCCTGGGTTCGGGCAGACCGACGTCGCGGCAAGGGCCGTTGGCATCGACGACGCCGACCTGGAAGGCGTGAAAGCCGACGAGATGCGGGCGAACGCGGCTCAGATGATGTCGCAGCTGTTTGCTCAGCCCCAACAGGGAACGGAGCAGGGGAATGATTCCGCGCCTGTGGGTGGATAACTTCACGGCTGGCATCAATGCCATATCCAAGAAGGCTAGGAAGACTCTTGCGAACCTCCTGGCATCGATTGATATGGGACAGGATGTTACGACCGTTCGAGAGCAGGCCGTGCAGGCGATGCAGGGAGTGTGCGGAACGTCCACGCAGGGAGCTGCAATGCTCGCCGCCGAGTTCTACAACGGCATCCGCCAGTACGAGCTGGGCGAGACCATCGACGCCACGTTCGACAGCGGACGTGAGCCGGAGGCCACAGAGGGCGCGGTTCGCGCGTTCGCGCAGAAGCTGGTTGACGGCAAGCAGGACGAGTTCGTGGACGCATGCCTGGACCGCGCAGACTACGAGGTGAAGGTCGCGGCTGCGCAGACGTGCGTGAACAACGCCAAGATTGACCCGAAAAAGCCGAGGTTCGCGCGCGTCCCTTCGGGAGAAGACACGTGCGAGTTCTGCCTGATGCTCGCAAGCCGCGGGTTCGTCTACCACACGGAGGTCACCGCGAGCCACGCGCACGCCAACTGCGACTGCCGCATCATCCCGTCGTGGAAGTCTGAGGTGGTCGAGGGATACGACCCCGACGAGCTGTATGCGCTGTATAAGGACAATTACAGAAAGAAGTGCTCGGATATCGACTCTAGGCTTGCCCGTCCTGCTCGAGAGTTCAGGAGACGCGAGAAATACCTACAAAAGCATGCTGAGCAGATGTCAGACGATGAGGTGGCTGAGTACGAGAGGAGCCTCAGAGAGCTCTATCACGAAAAGATAGAATCCTATATCGAGTCATTCTCGAAAGACGGCCTCATACATGCAAAGTACGGCGCTATTCCATATGGCAAGGAGATACTTGCAGGTAAGGTTCTCGCAAGCAAAGGCCGTGACGTCACCTATCTTCGAGAAGTTGACGAAAACGGAATCAAGAACATAGACACTGTGATTGATGGGAAGCTGTTTGAGCTGAAATGCGTTGAACAGCCTAAAGACGCCATTCCAAGCAAAGAGCCTATGCGATATGTCGAGAGTAACTATCGAAGGGCAATCAAGCAATTTGAAGAACCACACTTTAGCGCTGATGGCGAAACGGTCGTAAGCAACGATACCGCTCGAATCGTGTTCGACTCTCGAGGAAGAGACGACAATGACCAAGACGTTGAAGCTGAGCTCAGAAAAAGAAATGCGTCTGGAAAAGCAAAGACTATTCTGATGATTGGCCAGTACGAAGACATAATCGACATATAAAAGGAGGCGTAGCTGTTCCTATGCAGGACCACCACGCCTCGCTTTTCCATTACTAATATACCCCATTTCGCGTTAGTTTAACAGGTAAAACCCCTGATTCTGGTTCAGGAGAAGAGGGTTCGGTAACCACTTACTGAATCAAGCGTCCACATGGGCGCTTTTTTCATATCGGCAAGGCGCTGGCCAGAGACAGCGCCAAACACGACGGGGCTGCGGAAAGCGGCCCTTTTTCATGCCCGGAAAGGGCGGAAGGGAGCGGCCACATGGCTGACGAGACCACGGTGGGGCCGGAGCAGGCCACCACGCAGGAAACGGACTGGAAGGCGAAGTACGAGAAGATGCGCGACCACTCCCGCGAGTGGGAGAAGAAGGCGCGTGCCAACCAGTCCGCGGCGGACGAGCTGGAAAAGCAACGAGCCGACAGCCAGACCGAGCAGCAGAAGGCGATGGAGCGAGCCGAGCGAGCCGAGGCCGAGCTGAAAAAGCTCAAGGACGAGGCCGAGCGCGCGCGAATCGTCGCCGAGGTGTCGAGCAAGAGCGACGTCCCAGCGGACGTGGTTGCGATGCTCAACGGCGCTGACGCCGAAGAGCTTGCAGACCAGATAGACCGCATCAAGAAGGTGCTGCTCGCGGCTCCCACACGCACGGACGACGGCGGCGGCAAGTCCGTCGCCAAGAAGAGCAACGCGGATCGATTCGCGGAAACCCTAGGAATCTGAGGAGGGCAACATGCCTACGACCTACCAGGATCACTCCCGTAAGAGCACCAACGTAATCTTCGACCCGGAGGTCTCCAACGAGATCATCACGAAGGCGCAGGAGCAGTCCGCCATCATGCAGCTCGCGCAGCGCATGAGCATCGCGCCCGAGGGCAAGAAGTTCCAGACCATCGTCGGGGACCCCTCGCCCGAGTGGGTCGCCGAGACGAACGACAAGCCCGTCGACTTCTTCTCGTTCGGGGCAAAGACGGTCACCCCGTACAAGATGGCCCTCATCGTGCCGTTCTCCATGGAGTTCCGGCGCGACAAGAAGGCGCTGTACGACGAGTGCATCCGCCGCGTCCCGGCGCTGTTCGGCAGGAAGTTCGACGCGACGGCCATGGGAAGCTCCGCGCCGGGAACCGGGTTCGACGTCTTCGGCTCCGCAAGCAAGGCGTCCATCCTGCCAGACGCCAGCAACCACATCGACGTGTACGACCGCTTCCTCGCCGTGGACTCCACAATCGGCGCCGCCGACGGCATCATGAGCGGAATCGGCCTCGCGCCCCAGGGCCGCTCCATCGTGCTCGGTGCGAAGGACGGGCAGGGATACCCCATCTTCACCCCAGGCGTGCAGTCCGGTCAGCTCGGCAACATCCTCGGCGCCGCAGTGTCGGTGAACAAGGGCGTCTACGTCGCTGGCTCCGCAGCCTCCGGCACGGCCGGCCAGGCCGGCTACGTCGCGGGCGTGCCCGCCACGGTGGGTATCGCGGGCGACTGGGACGACGCCGCATACGGCGTCATCGGCCAGATCACGGGCTCCATCTCCGAGGAGGCGACGCTCACCTACACGGACGAGAACTCCCAGACCGTAACGCTCGGCCTCTGGCAGAAGAACATGTTCGCGGTGCGCTTCGAGATCGAGCTCGCCCTCATGGTCCGCGACATCAACAAGTTCGTGCTGCTCACCGGCACGACCCCGACGGGGGCCTAGGGATGGCTGAGCTCAAAGCCCTCAACGGCTGCATCGTCCAGGCGAGCGAAGAGGCGGTGCCCAGGCTCCTCGCGGCCGGCTTCGTGCGCGTCGGCGACACCGCGCCGCTCGAGCGCGAGCGGCCGACGCCGAGGCGCACGGCCAAGAAGGCGCCCAGGGGGTAGCGATGGCATTCGAGGCGTTCGCCACCGTCGAGGACCTGCTCGATGGGTGGCCAAACAAGACGCTCAACGAGTCGGAGGCGGCGGCGGCGGACGCCTTGCTGTTGCGGGCGTCCGCGTACATCGCCACGCTGCTGGGGCAGCGTGGCATAGGGATCGACGCCGAGGACGAGCTGCAGGCGCTCAACCTCAAGACCGTCACGGTCAACATGGTGCGCCGCTCCATGTCGTCCGGCGACGTGGACGGGCTTGCGAGCATGGCGCAGACCATCGGCTCGACCACGGCGCAGGTGTCGTGGTCGAACCCCACCGCCGCGTTCTACCTGAGCCCGCTGGACAAGAAGATCCTGGGTCTTTCGGGCACCGGCGGGCGCGCCGGATGGGCGGACCTGGCTCATGGCGAAGAGGATGCGGGGCAGCCATGACCTCCCTCGGGACGATGCCGCTGCTCAACGACTACTCGCTCTGCCGCCAGACCGTCAGCATCTACCACTGCGAGGGCGGCGAGGTCACGCGCACCGTCGCGTCCCCCGCCTACCTCGACTTCAAGAAGACGCAGACCGTGGGGAAGACGGGCAGCGCCGAGGCGAACGGCTTCCTGCTCGTCATCCCCTGCACATCGGAGGTGCCCGTCGCGGTCGGCGACAAGGTCATGGCCGGGGAGGGGCCCGACGTCGACCAGGAAGACCCCATGGGCTGGTGGCGGGCCTTCGTGCCGGCCAGGCACGTGGGCCTCGTGGTCGTGGGGTACGTGGACCCCAAGTACTGGAACGGCGAGCTCGTGCACGTGGAGGCGGGTGGATAGCATGGCGAACAAGCGGTTCATGACCGTCGAGACGGCCATCCCCGGTTCCTTCCAGATCATGAGGAAGCTTGGCGTCGAGAGGGACGGCGACGTGCAGGACAAGCTGAACGACCTCGTCGCCAACAACCTCAGGGACTACATGCCGCAGGAGAGCGGCAGGCTGGTCGGGAGCATGCGGAAGCTCGCGAGCGACCGCATCCGCGTGGACACGCCCTACGCACGATTCCTCTTCTTCGGCGTCACCGCGAGGGGCGACCCAGTCCACTACGAGAACCTCAACCCCCAGGGCGCCGCGCACTGGGACCGGCGGATGGTGGCCGAGCGCGGCGCCAAGATCATCGCGGAACTGCAGCGATACGTTAGGAGTCGCAGAAGATGACGGCATTGGAGACCATGCGTGAGTTCGTCCGGTCCTTCCCCGGGTACGACGTGCTCTCGCGCCTCGACATCGACTACACGGACAAGGTCCCGAACAGCGGGGGGCTGTTCCCGAGCGGCATGGTCGAGGTGTCGCGCCGAACTGACATCCTCGGCAACGTCACCGTGACCAACCAGCTCAACTTCGCGCTGTACACCACGCTCGAGAAGTGGGAGGACGGCGCGGACAACGCGGAGTGGCAGCTCGAGTTCCAACAGTGGGTCCAGGAGCGGTCCGCGCGGGGGCTCGCGCCGGCCTTCGGGGACGACCCGAAGCGGGAGCTGATCGTGGCGCAGAACGGGCAGCTGTTCGGCGCCGGCGAGGAGGGGACCGCGCTCTACGTCATTCAGATTAACGTCCAATTCGTGAGGAACTACTAAGGAGACCGACATGGCTGATCTCACCTTCAACACCACCAGTGGGCAAACCGTCGCGCGAAGCCTGATGATCCTGTACCTGAACACCGGCACGTCCAGCACCCCGGTGTGGTCGCCGCTCGGCAAGCGCGTCGAGGACTCCAGCATGGAGCTCGACTGGTCGGACGAGTCGACGCAGGACATCCTTGGGAACGTCTACGGCACCATGAAGAAGCCCGTCGTCACCCAGAGCTTCGACCCGTACAAGCTGGACGGCGGCGACGCCGCGATCGTGAAGATCTGGAACCTCGCGGTCAAGGACCAGGACGCTCAGGCCCTCGCCGCCCAGGACGTGCTCCTGGTGCACTTCTACGCCGGAACTTCGTCGGCGCCGTTCGCCGAGCGCTACGACTCCGCCATGATCCGTCCGACGGGCCTCGGCGGCGAGGGCGGTGGCGACATGGAGATGCCGATCGACGTCACCTTCGGGGGCACGCGCACCACTGGCACTGCGTCGAAGGACTCGTCCACCGGCGCGGTCACGTTCACCGCGGCCTAGGGAGCGAGGGATGGCAAAGTCGCTGAAGTTCGACACCGGCCTTGTCGAGTACGACATCAACGGCGTCGCGAAGGTCAGCTTCAATCCCACGGACGAGACGTTCGTGCACAACCTGGAAGGCACGTTCGGCAGGCTGGATGGCCTGCAGGGCAAGCTGAGCGATGGCGAGGGCTTCGGCAGCTTCGTCGGTCTCGACAAGGAGATGCGCGAGGCGGTCGACGGCCTGCTTGGCGCCGGCGTCTCGGACGCGCTGTTCCCAAACATGAACTGCTACGCAATAGCTGACGGCCTTCCCGTGTGGATGAACCTGATACTTGCGCTGCTCGACGAGGTCTCGGAGGCGTATGAGCGCGAGTTCGGCAAGACCGACAGACGCGTGAGGGCTCACAAGGCGAAGTACGACGCGCTCATGGCCAAGTACCGCACGGGGAAGTAGATGGGCGGCTGGGATCTTCCCAAGGACGCCGAGATCAACGGAACGACATACCAGATACGCAGCGACTACCGCGCCGTGCTCGACGTGCTGACCATCTCGGCCGACCCCGAGCTCACCGACGACGAGCGCGGCGCGCTCGCCCTGGAGGTCTTCTATCCCGACTTTGGCGCAATGCCGCCGAGCGACTACGGCGACGCGGTCAAGTTCCTGAGGTGGTTCGTCGGCGGGGGCGACATCCACGCGAGGCCACCGCGGCGCAAGCTCGCAGACTGGCAGCAGGACTTCCCGCTCATCGTATCGCCAGTGAACCGCGTGCTCGGCTACGAGGTGCGTGACGTCGAGTACCTGCACTGGTGGACGTTCCTCGGGGCGTACATGGATGTGGGGGACTGCCTGTTCGCGCAGGTGGTGTCGATACGCAAGAAGCGGTCCATGGGAAAGCGGCTCGATAAGCACGAGCGCGAGTTCTACCGGGAGAACCGCGACCTCGTTGACTTCCGCGTCCAGGAGACCGACGCGGAGAAAGAGATCCTCGACGAGTGGATGTGAGGTGAGGGCAGATGGCCGACGGCTCCATTACATTCAAGACCGCCCTGGACAACAGCGACCTCGAGAAGCAGATGCGAAGGGCCGAGCAGAAGGTCGAGCGGCTCAAGAACAAGGTGGAGGGCTCGCAGATCGACAGGACTCTCATCGAGAAGCAGATGGAGCGCGCCGGCGAGTCAATCGACAGGGCGAGGGGAAAGATCGCCGAGCTGGAGTCGCAGCTCGAGGCCATGGGCAGCCCGGATGACATGGATGCCTCCCAGCTCCGCGCGGCGACGGAGATCACGAAGCAGATAAACGAGCAGTACGAGGCACTGGAGAGGCAGCGCGCGAAGCTGGGCCAGCTCGGCGACGCATGGAGCAAGGCGAACGAGAAGGTCGACACGTACGGTACCGCCCTGCAGGGTGCCCAGAGCCGCAGCGAGAGGCTGTCTGGCGAGTATGCGAAGAGCCAGCAGCGCCAGGAGATGTACCAGCAGTACGAGCAGGCGCAGGCGAAGGCGCGCGAGCTTCGCGAGGCCGCCGTCAGCGCGACGGCAGACTCCACCAGCGCGTGGCAGAGGTTCGGCAACGGGGTCAGGGAGACGTTCTCGGGAGTCGCGGCCAACGTGCGAGAGCGCATGGCGAACGTCGCGAGCCAGGCCGTCTCGCCATGGCAGTCGTTCGCAAGCCGAATCAACACGATGCTTCGCAAGGTGTTCGTTTTCGGCGTCATTCTCAGCGGGATAAGGGCGCTGAAGAACGAGCTTGGCTCCATGCTCATGCAGAACAGGCAGTTCAACGCGAGCGTCGAGAACCTCAAGAGCATCATGCGCGGCTTCCTCGGACAGATGGTGCAGATGGTGCTCCCCGTGCTGACGGGGGTCGTCAACACGCTCGCGCAGGCGTTCCAGCGCATCGCAAGCTTCATCGACTCGGTCTTCGGCACGAACATCATGGCCAACATCGACCAGCAACGCCAGCAGTCGAGCGACGCCGTCCAGCAGGCCAACGCCCAGAAGATGGCCGAGTACGACGCTCAGGTGGCCAAGGAGCGGGAACGCTACGAGAAGCAGGTCGCTGCGGCCGAGGAGCGCCAGGCGAAGGCCGCGCAGAAACTGGAGAAGGCGCAGAAGAAGGCCAACCAGCAGCTCTTCGCGTTCGACGAGCTGAACAAGATGGCCGAGGACTCGTCGGAGGACGCCGCAGACGCCCTCGAGGACTACATGGACGGCATCGAGGAGCCGGACTACTCGGGAATCGAGCCGCCACAGCTCGAGACCGACTGGACCCAGGACCTCGTGCCCGACGCGGGCGTTCTGCAAGGCGTGCTCGACTGGCTGGACATGCTGCGAGACAGAATCCTGAACGACCTCGACGGGCCGTTCGCGCGGATCCGCGAGGGGCTGGAGCTCATCAAGAAGGGATGGGACGAGCTGGTGCAGGGCTTCGCCACCGGCGACCTCGGGCTGATATGGCAGGGGATAGTCGACATAATAGTTGGCAGCCTGTACGTCATAGAGGGCGCGTTCGGGGCGCTCATGGACTGGCTCGACGAGCAGACCGGTGGCAGGTTCCACGACATCTTCGAGGGGCTCAAGCTTATCGTGCACGGCTTCGTGGAGGTCGTGGAGGGCCTGCTCAGGGGCGACCTCCCGCTCGCCTTCCAGGGACTCATGGACATGTTGGACGGGCTGACGCTCACGGTCCACGGGATCATCGACGCCATCTCCGGGTTCGTCCACTCCGGAGTGGACGGGATATTCGAGTACCTAAAGGAGAAGCTGCCGCAGTTCGAGGGCCCGCTGAGCGACCTGCAGGCCTTCGCACACGGGGTCATAGACACCGTCACCAAGTACCTCCACGACAAGCTCGACGGCGCGCGCCAGTTCATCGGCGGCGTGCTCGACGTGATAGTGGGCCTGCTCACCCTCGACGCGGACAGGGTGCTGCGAGGCGTGACGGGCATGTTCGACGGCATGAAGCGCAACCTCCAGGCCCTGATTGACTTCTTCAAGGGCATGATCGGCAACGCGTTCAACCTCCTGCGCAACTCGGCCGACAGGACCTTCAACTCCCTCGCCGAGAAGTTCCCCCAGCTAAGGGGCCTGTTCGAGGGGCTGAGAATCTTCGTCAATGGCCACCTCGACTTCTTCGAGAGCAGCATCAGGGGCATCCTCGACGGCGTTGGCAGGGTGCTGGGCGGCGCCCTGGAGGGGGCCAAGCAGGCCGTACGCGGCGCCATAGACGTGATCGTCGGCATCTTCACGGGCAGCGGGGACCGGATCGTCAGGGGGCTCAAGGGCATCGTGAACGGGTTCATCTCCGTCGTGGAGGGCATCCTCGACGGCGTGATCGTCGGCGTCGTCGGCTTCGTGAACGGGATAGCCGCGGGGCTGTCCAACATCCCCGGCGTGGACATACCCTCCATCACGTTCCGCAGCGTCAACCTGCCGAGGCTCGCGGGCGGCGCGGTGATTCCGCCGAACCGCGAGTTCCTCGCCGTGCTCGGCGACCAGAAGGGCGGCAACAACATCGAGACGCCCGAGGCGCTCATGCGGCAGGTGGTTCGCGAGGAGGTCGGGCCGCTTCTTGCCGACGTGGTCGCCGCATTGCTGAACGGTGACGGCTCTGGCCAGTCCCAGGACGTCGTCCTCATGGTCGGGCGCAAGGAGCTGGCGCGCGAGACGCTGCGCGGGATGCGCGAGCTCAGCGACAGCCGAGAGCTAGGCATGACCGGTATCGTGTTCGGATAGGGGGTTGACATGGGAGCACTGAAGGTTGGAACGTCGCCCGAGGCCCTGTACGACGTGCCGAACCCGACCGCGATGAAGTTCAGCTACAAGGACATAAGCTCATCGGACGCCGGACGCACGAATGACGCGAACCTCACGATGCACAAAAACGTCGTTGCGAGAAAGGTGACGATAGCTCTCTCGTGGAAGGGGCTTGACGAGACGGCGACGCAGTCCGTGATGCTTGCCTTCAGGCCGCAATACTTCTACGTCAGGTACTTCGACGTGGAGGAGAACGCCTACGTCATCCGCCAGTTCTACGCCGGTGACAAGAGCGCCGATGTGGGGACGTACCACCGCAACAGCAACTTCCAGATAGGTGGCGTCACATACGAGGCGATATCGTTCAACATAATCGAGGTGTGACATGCTCTCTACAAGCTTTGCGTTCCGAAAGTACGTTGTAGATGGCGGACACCTTGCGACGAAGGTGGAGTTCGAGTTCGCGGACGAATCGACAAGGACCATCTATGGCGAGGACATCGTCATGGGTGGTCTGTCGTTCTCCTCCGCGACGTCATCTTCCAGCGGATTCGACATAGGTGCCGCAATAATCGGCTCGTCAGAGATCACGCTCGCAAACTACGACGGGCAATGGGACGATGCCGACTTCACGGACGCAACCTGCGCCATAAGCGTCGGCGCGAATGTCGGCAGTGGCATAGAGTGGCTTCGCAAGGGCGCCTACGGCATCGAGCAGCCTGAGTCGTATGACTCGACCCTAACGCTGACCCTGCATGACAACATGAGGCTGTTCGAGCGCGACTACTCTGAGGTAACGACCGTATACCCAGCCACGTTGCAGACCATCGTCAACGACATCTGCGACACGTGTGGCGTAACCATGGTCAGCTCGTCCTTCCCACGTGACTCGCACCTCGTCAACAACAGGCCAGACGACGCCAACACGAGCTGCCTTGACGTGCTCGCGTGGGCCATGCAGGCGGCCTGCTGCTGGGCGCGCATGGACCCGCTGGGAAGGCTCGAATGCAGGTGGTACGACACTGGCGCGTTCGAGACCGAGGACTGGCTGGACGGCGGAAGCTTCATGACCACCAGCACCCCGTACTCTGACGGAGACGTTGCGGACGGCGGCGGCTTCCACTTCGACGTTGACAGCGCCAATGGCGGCGTCTTCAGGCAGGTGCCGTGGGCCACGATCACCGCGATAAAGTCGCTGACCACAGCCACCGACGACGTTGTGGTAACCGGCATTCGCGTAATCGCGTCGGACGAGGTGCAAACGGACGGCACGCCCGGAAACGCTGGCGAGTCTCACCTATACGGCACGGACGAGTACGTGATAGAGGTGTCTGGAAACCCGCTGATCGAGTACGGCTCTGCCGAAGTGGTTGCGACGACGATTGGCGCGGAAGTCGTTGGCATGCGGTTCCGGCCGCTGACCGTCAGCTCGCTTGGGGACCCGGCCATAGAGGCGGGCGACCCTGCGCTGGTCATCGACAGAAGGGGCAGGACCTACAGGACGTGGGTCACAAACCTGACGTGGAAGCACGGCGGCTACCAGTCGATTGATTGCGGCGCGGAGACTCCCGCTCGCAACAAGGCTGAGTCATATAGCGCCATGACGAGGGCGATAGTGCAGCAGCGCCATGCCGTGCGTGTTGAGCGCATCGCAAGGGAGGCCGCGGTGGGAAACCTCGCGCACCAGCTCGCACACTCGAGCGGGCTGTACATGACCGAGCAGGAGCAGCAGGACCACTCGCGCATCTACTACATGCACGACAAGCCGACCCTGGCGGAGTCGCAGATCGTGTGGAAGATGACGGCTGACGCGCTCGGCATATCCACGGACGGCGGGGTTTCGTATCCGTATGGCATAGACGTGACTGGAACGGCGATACTGAACCGCGTGTACACGATAGGCTTGGACGCCACGTACATAACCGCCGGGATAATCAGCGACCAGGCGGGGAAGTACAGTTGGAATCTACAGACTGGCGTGTTCACGGCGCTCGATGACCTCACGACCATGGTGAGGACGTATGGATCTGGCATACTCGTGTGCAGGCCAGGCAACTTAGTGGGCGCGTTGGTCAACTCAAGCGGAAGCTTCGACGTGTGCTCCGTGACATGGGTCGATGGCGTGCCGACTGCCGGGAACGTCCTCACGAGCATCCTCGACACTGGCATGAAGGTGTATTCGAACGGCGTCCTCACGTTCGAGATACAGCAGACGCAGATACTCATGAAGCCGAGAGGCGGGGCGTCCGGATGGACTGCTATAAACTCGAGCGGCATGTACTGGTACAACGGCCAAACCATAAAGGCCCAACTAAACGTCGGCGGCACAAGGCAGTACCTCGCCCTAGACTCCATCATGCTCACGGAGTGGAATGGTGGGGGGAGACTCTACTCGAAGGGAAACTTCGTCATAGTCGCCTACGCGGAATCCGGCAACACCTACGACATTAACGCACACTCCCCAAACATTTGGATGATTTCGGGGACCAGCCTCGAGGATGGCTCCGTGACCATAGGGCCCGGCAGCATATCACCAAACATCCTCAAGGTGAGCAAAGACGGCGTGAACATCACACAGCACATGATTGTCCATCGAACCATAAGCACGTCATCGGCAATCGAAATGGACTGTGATGACAGCCTGTATATAAACGCAAAGCACATATATGTGAAAAGCACAGCCACTGGCAACCAGCAAATGCTCGTATAGGGAGGCACGATGTACAGCAACTTCGAGATGGACGGCATGAGAAGCTCGTTGCAGCCCCTTCTGGAGATGAGGAACACGTGCGGATATGCGGCCGCGCGCAACTACCGGATACTCAGCGACGAGCTGACCGAATACGACCAGCGCAAGCGCGAGATCATGTCAGAGATTGGTGAGCATGAGATCGTTGACGGCAAGGAGACTGGCCTTTTGTACGTCCCAAACGAGAAGGTCGGCGAGTACCTGGAGAGAATCAAGTCGTATGGAGAGGTAAGGCACTCCCCGCAACTGATGCGCATCAAATGGGACGATGCCATTGGCGTCCTCAGCGGGAACGAGATGCTCACCGTCCAATGGATGTTCGAGGAATAGACAGATGGCAATACAGATGAGACGCGGCGCATACTCCGACTTCGACCCGACGAAGATGATAGCGGGCGAGTGGGCCATCGTCACGAGCGGCGACCCCACGACGGTGACGGGCCGCGCGGTATACCATTGCTTCGTCGCCGGTCAGGTGGAGAAGATCGCGTCGTACAACGACGCGGCTCAGATCATCATCAACGCCATCCCAGACGTCGTGGACCAGGCAACGGCCGCGATCGAGCAGGCGGAGCAGGAACGCGTTGACGCCGAGGCGGCGAGGGTGCTGGCCGAGGCCGCACGCGTCATCGCGGAGGAACAGCGCGTCATCGCGGAGGAGCAGCGCGTGCTTGCCGAGAGCTCGCGCGTCACGGCCGAGACGGCACGCGAGCAGAAGGTCATAACGTCGGCATCGGCCACGGTCGGTACGGGTACGGGAACGCCTAGCGCGAACGTCACGCTGGGTCAGCCATCCTCAAGCGGTCGCAGCGTCGCGTTCGCATTTGACGGGCTAAAGGGCCAGCCTGGCGCCAGCGCAGAGATCACGGGCGTCACGGCATCGGTTGACTCTGGCACGGGAACTCCGTCCGTTGACGTGACGATGGGCGGCACTTCGCTGGCGCGGACCATCGCGCTCGCGTTCCATAACCTCAAGGGAGACATCGGCGCGACGCCAACAATCGACTCAATCACCACCACCGAGATTGACAACGTGGTGGCCGACCAGAGCGTGTCCACGGACCACGTACTCAAGAGCACGGGCCTAACCTACCTTTGGGGCAAAATCAAGGCGGCATTCGCGTCTGCGACCCACAAGCACGCCGCGTCAGACATCACGAGCGGCACGCTCGGCACGGCACGGGGCGGCACGGGCATCACCTCCAACCCGTCGATGCTCACCGACCTCGGCAGCACGAGCGCGGCGAGCGTCTTCGGCTCGACTCCGCGACCGGGCGTGACCGGCACGTTGGCCGTCGCGCATGGCGGCACGGGCGGCACCGATGCGGCAACGGCACGTGCGAACCTCTCCGTGCCGAGCGCGGCAGACCTCGCCAACATTGAGTCCAGCATCGCGGACGTGGAGAGCACGACGGCAACGGCGAACCATGCTATCGGCGACTACTTCATGCTGGGGAACGTCCTCATGGTTGCCACAGCCGCCATCGCCACGGGCGAGACCATCAGCTCAAGCAACGCCACGCCCGCCACCGTGCAGGGGCAGATTGACACACTCCGGGATTCGCTGTCCCCGTATATTATCGACCTTAGCACACGAGCATCTTCAATGACGTTTCCTACTGGCACATCGCTATATGCTAGTAACCTAAATACGGCAACAATAATTGGCAGAATCATCGTGTTGAGTTTTTCAATAAAGATTGAAAACGCAACATCAGGGGGTAAGGAAATTATCAATTACTTACCAGCGGACCTGCGACCGTCTGGAAATGTCCCGATTCAAGCTGAAACTGGCTTAGGAGACGGTAAATCGCAGTCGATACTTATGAAACCTGATGGTGCGTTAACGTTCTGGCCTGTTAACACAGGCAAGACTACCTATGCGATTGGCTCAGGCGTCTACGTGATATGAGCTATGTCAGCGGCCAGAAGAAGCTGATGAACACCTCTCTCAGTACGGTCGTGTTTGGCAGAAGATTATCCAGCAGTATCTGGCCGTTGTTCGGACTCCACAAGCAATTCGCCACTCGGTTTTCGAGACTATTGGCCGCATTGGCACACGAAACAGGAACCGAAAACCAATTAGGCGGACGTTTGCCATCTACAAGCAGCGTGGCCAAGACGGTTCTCGCGTTCGCTGGTATGTCAACGCTCGATGCCACCACGAACTTGATGTAGACTAGTTGCCCGCACCGAACGAAATTCGAGCGTGTGATGGTATACGAGGCCGATGCTGGCGTAATCGTAACGTCTGGTATCAGGGACAGCGAATATTGCTCAGTGGTTCGAAAATATCGTAGTCTGGCCACCTCCTGGAATAAGGTAGCCAAGCGGACGCTTGTAGCACGATATGCCCGATGGCGTGATGATTAAGACGTAACCGAGGCCGCCTTCTCTTATTCCAATACCAATCCTTATATCATCGCTGTCAGCCGAGCTTACCCAAACATCTCCCAGACCGATTACCCTATAGCCCAGCGAATATTAGGAGTGAAGGGTTTTCCATGACGTCCATCCACCAGCATTAATGTTGTATCTAAAGTATATCGGTCCACCTGTAGCGAAAGCAATTTGAAACATCCAAGAATCGGACCGACCAAACTTTTGAGAGCAAAAGGTCAATTCTACCCCGTAATTCGAATTTGGTGGTCGATTACTTGTATTCGTACCATACCCATGTAGACCAAGCGAATCAGGACTGTCGAAATCAGCAATAAACGAACTTGCCACCCCTATGCTTGTCAGCGAATGTCAGTTTCTTAGGTAGTCTCTCGATAGGTAACCAATACGGGTATCACCTTTGTAGAAGATGATGTTGTTATTCGCATCATAGTGAATCCGTAGGTCAGCACCATAGAATGACTTGATTGGAATGTGCCCACCCAGCGAATACTAATCAGACTACACTCTGCCATGTAATCGATGTTGCCCCGTTTGTCTGTCGTCCAATCCACATGTGGAGCGAGTTGTCGACGTAAATGTACCAAGCGTCCGCTGGTAGGTCGTTATGCGAACGAAGAACCATTCCGTATCTATTTGCGTCAGTTGGTCTGTTAAGCGAAAAACCATAGGCAGCGTCAAACCATACTGGCACGCTTCTTAGCGAGTTCTCTGCGTTTGACAGCGAATTCTAGTGTCCGTACCATACCCATTCTTGAGCGGTGACGTCGTTTATTGCGATCCCGTCGTCTCTGAACATGATTGTCAGCCAATGGCCATACCTCGCATGCTTGTTGTTTCTTACTACAAAAGTCAGATTGAGCATCTGGTTGGAAGAGCCGCCAGGTTCTAGGTATGCTCCCATACCGCCAATAATGCCCACCTTCGAGTCCAGCGAATG
>Ga0326514_10000746_pt1 | contig 21669 bp, 19 predicted proteins | sample 3_2548_0518_D_FD_203653 | JGI IMG/M metagenome (GOLD analysis project Ga0326514, IMG submission 203653) | Bovine rumen microbial communities from UC Davis, California, United States - 3_2548_0518 | ecosystem: Host-associated > Mammals > Digestive system > Stomach > Rumen | place: USA... | reverse complement strand
ATTATGAGTACTTGTAACACCAAGTATAGGTCCAGCCTCTGAATTAACGGAATGCAAACCGCTGTTGGATATTGACGATGATTTTCCTGCATCAGTTTCTCCAATTATAAGATACCACGGCAGCTGATATAATGGATTACCAAATTGACCAACTTTGCTCTTTTTCAAAAAAGAAATTGCAGCATTCCATCTGTTTCTCAAGTCATTAATTCTTGTATATTCTTCATTCTTAGCTTTTTGCGCCAACAAATCATCCTGAGCAATAATGTGTTCGACAAACTTCTTTTGCCTGAAACGCTTTAAAAAACGAAGAATAAGCTGAACTATCAGTCCGACAGCTACCAAAATTCCTATAACAAGAAAGGCAACCCAATAAGATTGCTGATAATGATAAACAACAACATAAACGATCAATGCAGCTACTACTGTAAAAATAGCCAACCCGAGTACTATTTTTAGTAATCCAAGAAGAAATCGTTTCATTTTTTATCAACTCCCTGGATATATTTATCGGATATTTTATGCCACATCTCACCTTGCTGATTTGAAAAATCATCAAATAGACATGAAACAAATACTGTTATTAAACAAATGAATACTATTAAGATAATAGATATCATATTGACTGTTCTGTTTTTGGACGCATGCGGAACGGGTTCAACCACATTAACCAATCTAAGGTTTTGATCTATATTCAAAAATTTATTCATCCGAATTCTATACTTTTCTATCTCATTATTTGTATCATTCCAATACTTTCCAGTAAAATTAAGAGACAGTAAAAAATTATATAATTCAATCAATGCCAAATCTTCAACCTTGGCTTCCTTCTCATAGCGTTCCAAAGTGTTTTCCAGCTTATTAAAGAACTCTTCTCCACCACGATTTGTTTTATAGCTGACGATCTGTTGCAAAGGCCAGGAGGGATATTTGATAAACATTATCTCATCGATATACACAGTAACAATAAAATTTGCCTCATTTACAGTTTCATCATCAATGTTTAAATAAGACAGACTTCTTGCAACTTCCTTGATTTGCCCTGTGATACCGTCAAAAACCTTCTGAGGCTCCGGCAAATTTTCCGGTGTAATCAGAACATCAGTAATTAACGATTCAACAACCCGAACAAGAAACAAAATTTTATCCCCTTGTAATATACATTACCAATTGAGCATCTTTTGGACCGTCCCATAACATGGCCGCTGTTTTTGATACAACCATATCTTGCCACAAATTATTATGAACGTCGATTATACCGTAAAAACCGCGATCAAGCATTGGCAACCCATTTGGGACATCCGTGGCTAATGCCAAAGGAATTCCAGATAAAGATCTGACAATTAAATTACTGATTGCATCATTAGATGCCAGTTTAATCTGATTAAAGAAATTCAATGTTACAGTACTTATATTAATATTTTCACCGCTCAGAGCTATGTACGCATGAATTTCATCCAACTTTGATAAATCAGGTAAATCAGCATACCATATATTATTCTCTTTTCTGATAAACTTAATTATATATTCCGGACCGACAGCCAGAGAATTGAGTACTATTCTTAAATGAGAACGGATACGTTCAAACACCTTAAACAAATTTAAATGATCATAACTAGGGCAGCGCGTAGAGTCTTCAACAACACTCAAATCATCACAATAAGCAGAAAGCATTGATACAATCTTATTCATGGATGACCATACAGAATACGGATGTATTGATTTTGCCTCTTTTATGATCTGAATTTCTGAAGCCGAAAGACTGAGAGCCGTAACAATATTCAATAACATAATCTCATAACTAGAGAGATGACTATTGGATTTTATATGCTTGTATTTTTCAAATTGCCTTGTTTTGGACATTAACAATGCATACATATCATTCATTATGTTTACTAAATTATCTTCAGAATAAAAATTTACAATAGGCGGGACATACTGATGATTTTTTTCTATCTGAGTACCATCGCGATATATTTCTGCCACCTTAATTAAAGAATAATCAGCAATATTCTCAATCTCACTCGAAAAGAAGATCCTCAGATTATACTTCATAAAATTTATTACACTGGCGGTTCCAGAACCATAATAATCAGGTATTTCCTCACCGCCGTATAATGATATATAGCGATAATCACATTCCTTAACCTGCGATATATCGTTGGTGGCAAAAACATTATTTCCTGTACTGTTAAAATTTTTTAAACCAACGTACACTGAAACAATTTCGCCGGTTTCCAATTCTTTATCCGGTATATTTCTTGATTCACAGACTGCATTATCCAATAAATTGCAGAATGCACCATCCTGAAAAAGCAATGTTCCGCTCTTAATAACAATCTGCTGTGATTTCAAAGCATCTTCGCTTAATTCAAAATTATTGACACCGAACAAATATGGATTTATTAATGAAGAAAGGCGCCGAACATTTTCCTGATGAAACAATGATTCCAACTGAAAATGCTGAGGTTTCAACAACATACCTTGTTGATAATTTAATAAACTACAACTCAAAATACACCTCTCAAAATCATTAATTTATATTCATGCATATGCAAATTTTATTCACTGTACTGCCTATTGTAGCATCTTACATTAAAAAATATCTCAACGATAAAGCAAATATATATGAATTTACAACTAAATATTATACAAATATCAGCAAGTTTTACATATTATCTTATACAGACAACTTTATTGTATAGCATTCCATTGAATCATCATCAGCCAAACCTTCCCCAATAATAATCGATGTTCCTATACCTTTAAGTCTTACAAAATAACTGTCATTTGAAGTAAGTACATTCTTACAGCCGTTGGCAACATATTCAACATTATTGTTAGATAATTTTGCATCTTTAAAAGGATAGTTCAAGGTAGATCTTTCCGGCAACATTCCCTTATCACCTACAGCCTGAAAATCAAGTGATGCACCATAATCCGTTGAAACACCGCAAAGAACTCCATTCCAAGAATCTGCTGCCGGACCAATTTCAAGCCAGAATCCAACGCCGGTTTGATTATGCGCACAATATCTGAATTCCTCCTTTGGCCACGGTTTTTTTATTGCGGTTTTTGCAGCCAGTTTAGCGCCGATATTACCAATATCACAGAATTCTGCATATTGCAGAATAGGAGGTAACTCCTGACTCGGACCTATCACCAGAATCGGGACTCTTGTTTTTGAAAAATTTTTCAACGTCAGAATAGTCAATGACAGCCCGATCATGGCCTTTTCTTCAATTTTATTTGAAGCTATAATAATCCACGCGGATGATGTCTCAAGCTCAACGCTAGGAATCTCCTTTGTTAAATCCTGCTCTTCATAATTCCAGAAATGTCCATTAACATCAAATCCGTAACTTGATACTTTGTTAAATACTGACTTAACAAGAGCCTCATCATGCTCCATTGCAGTAACAAAAATTTTTTTCTTTTCCATCAGGTACTCCTAAAGAAAAAAATCCTACCTGTTTACTTAGTATAAAGGTAGGATCATAAAAAATTAACTTAAATCCATTGCAAATTCATTATTTTCATCAAGCTTTAAATGAATTCCGTCAGGAACATTACCATCACTCATAGTTGATAATACAAAGGATGATAATTTTGGAAGCAGATTAACATTTATAATCAAATCTATATTTCTTGCTCCCGTTTCAGCATCAGTACAACGCTCAACGATTGCATCCAAAATATTGTCATCGTATGTTAATTTAATGCCATTATTATTCTTCAGTTGCTTCTGTAATTTTCCTAACTTAATGATCGCAATATCATGTAATGCCTCTTTAGTTAAAGCTTTATACGGAAGCACAGTCATTCTTGCCAATAAAGCAGGTTTGAAATGATTGTTCAGAATTGGTCTTATTGCCTCAGTTATTGCTTCAACCGTACAATCAGGATCATTACACATTTCACTGATTACGTCGCTGGCAAGATTACTGGTCAATAAAATCACAGTATTGGCAAAATTAATTTCCTTTCCTTCTCCATCACTCAGTACACCTTTATCAAATACCTGATAGAATATATTAAGAATATCCTGGTGCGCTTTCTCGACTTCATCCAGAAGAACAACACTATACGGTTGCTGTCTAACAGCTTCTGTTAAAACACCACCTTCACCGTAGCCCACATATCCCGGAGGGGATCCAACCAGTCTGCTCACAGTATGCTTCTCCTGGTATTCACTCATATTCACAGTTACTAAATTCTTTTCACTGCCGAACAGCTGAATAGCAAGATTAATTGCGGTTTCAGTTTTACCTACACCAGATGGACCAACCAATAAAAATACACCTAAAGGCTGTTGCGGGTTACGCAATCCGGACTTGGCATTCTTAAGGACTGTCGTTAATGTTTTAATTCCAAACTCCTGACCTTTAACATTTTCAGTTAAAATCTTGTCTAAGTTCAATACGGTATTAACTTCATCACGAGCCATTCTTCCTAAAGGAATACCAGTCCAATCCGATACCACCTGAGCAACTAAATCAGGAGTAACTTCATAGAAAATTGTAGGATTATCACCTTGCAATTCCTTCAGTGCTGTTGTTTTTGCCTTTAAATCTTCTACTGCAGATTTGTATTCATCTGTTTCGTTGTTTTCAGATGATTTTTTAAGATCTTGAAGTTTGATACGCTGTTCAACAACGTCATTTACAGCTTTTAATTCTTTTTGCCATTGTTCTTCAGCTACTTTGAACTTTTCTTCATTCTCTTTCAAATCAGTCCGCAGTTGCTCTAATTTTTCCAAATCAACAGGTGAATCATTTTCCAAATCACGTTCAAGACTATGAATTTGACGTTCCAATGCCTGTGACTTTCTATGTAAATCTTCAACATTACCAGGGGTAGATCTTAAATTAACCTTAACACGGGCACATGCAGTATCCAGCAAATCAATTGCCTTATCAGGCAAAAATCTTGCTGTTATATAACGATCTGCATAATTGGCAGCAACCTCTAACGCATCATCTCTGATAATCACACCATGAGATTTTTCATAACTTGCTCTTAATCCTCTCAGAATCAGCGCTGCCGTTTCAACAGAAGGTTCAGCCAATTTTACTAGCTGAAATCTGCGGGCTAACGCAGGATCTTTCTCAAAATATTTCTTGTATTCACTCCAGGTAGTAGCTGCACAAGTTTTCAATTCACCGCGTGCCAATGCTGGTTTCAACAGATTTGCAGCGTCACTTGTACCTGCAGAACCTCCCGCACCGATAAGAGTGTGTGCTTCATCAATAAATAAAATTATTGGTCGAGGAGAACTTTGAATTTCCTGTATAACACCCTTTAAGCGGTTTTCAAACTCTCCCTTTACTCCGGCACCGGCTTCAAGCAGTCCCATATCCAATCCGATTAAACGGACATTTTTTAACAAATCAGGTACGTCACCTTGAACAATTCTTAAAGCTAATCCTTCCAAAACAGCAGTTTTACCAACACCAGGTTCACCAACTAAAATAGGATTATTTTTTCTTCTTCTTGCCAAAATATCAACCATTTGCCGGATCTCATTATCGCGTCCGAACACAGGATCCAATTTGCCGTCTTGTGCTTTCTGAGTAAAGTCCTGGCAAAATCTTGCAATAAATCCGTCTGCAACATTTGCCTTGGCTTTATCAGATTTCTGATTGCCAGATTCTGCACTTCCTTCAGATGGAGTTATGGCGCTCTCTGAACTTTTTGCCAAAAATACATCTATATTGGCTTTTATTTTGTCAGAATCAAGAGTCTTTAAAGGTTTGTACCAACCATACTGTCCCCATTTCATCGGATGTTCCAGAATGGCAAGAATTATTGATGCAGAACGAATTTTAGAATATCCAAGATCGACGGACGATATTAACCATGCATCCGACAACAACGATATCAATTCAGGAGAAAAACTAGGCTTGCCGCCGTTTCCTGCAGCAATGGAGTCAAGACTACTGTTCAATTCCTTTATCATAGCCCCAACAACTTCTTGTTTATTATCCAACAATGCAGGAAGATCACCGTCTCTTCCTTCCAGCATTTTTACTAACCAATGTTCTACAGTAACTTCATAATTGGTTCTGGATACACAAAGTCCTGCAGCATTATTCAATGTATTTGTGCAATAAAAATTTAGTTTATTGCACAATTGTTTTAAATCTACATTAACCAATCGTTCATCTCCTATATAAAATAATAACTGTTAATATTCTAGTTTATACTTAAAGTGAATGCGATCATCAGGAATCTTCCCATATATATATGAATTCAAACCCAATATTGAGTCATCCCCTATCCGAATAAAATTATTACGATTATTTTCAAGTTCAACATCCAAAACTATATCGATGCGATCCATCATAAACAGAGATAGAATACCACTTAATTTTTTGTACTTCTGTTCATTCGGTAACAACATTTTATATTCATCCCAGTTATCACACTTTATGTGGATAATAATTGCACTATCAGTGGAATTGATCGTTGTTCCAAGATATGAATTTTCACCTAGATTTGAATTTTCCACACCAAGACTCATCAGCTGCTCTTTAGGAATATCATAAGTTTTTGGAACAAATTCCTCCAACCATACATTATCGTGAAATTCTCCTTTTAAAATTGTTTTCAAAGCTTCCCTGCTTCTCGGAATCAGAGAAAAAACACCAATATGCGGCAATACATCATAGACACTGAGATTCGTCTTTCGAATATCTTTCAATGCCAACCCTGCAAAGGCTAAAATCCGTTCCAGCAATATCTCATCGCGGTCTTCTATAAGTCTAGAGAAAAATCTATATTTTTTTACACTTAACTGGTACTGTTTATATATAGGTGTATTAAAAATACTTAAAAAATCACATGTACTATAGTTATCATCAGACTCATCTTTGATTAAACCTTCACTGTAATAAATAGGCAACGGAGATGATGAACCGTATAAACCTAAAAAATTTACGTATATCACTATAATCACGCGATGATTCACAGGTGCACAGTTATCTGCGCACTGCACATCTCTTTCATATGTATCCAGTAAATCCATCACCGTTATCTGTTTATATTGAATCTGTCTTTTGTCCTGTGTTTCAATAACCTGATTTAAATCAAAAATTTCAATATTCTGAACATCACTAGCATTAAAGGCCAAATTTAAAGAAGGCTTTGTTTCTATACTTGCAAAATTACCAAAATAATTGATAAGCAGTTTTATCAACATACTGTAATCATATAAATGAGGATAAGCCAAAGCATTTAAAATCAAAGAGTTGGCCTGCTTCCGAATTGGAGTTCCTTGCATTTAAACTCTTCTCCACTACTTAAATCGGTAAAGTTTACAACTGTATAACAATTAATCGCAGAATACGCTCCCAACACACTCTGAATCACATTAGCAAATATGTACATATCTCCGCGCGACGCAAATCCTTCGGAGGTAAAAGAAATATTAATGCAACTTCCCTTGACCAAAAGACCATTGATAAGTTTGACTGCATCCTTCATTGATACAGATTTAATACTCTCTATCTTTCTCGTATTAACCTGAACCTGCATTTTATTTGTTGTATCTGTAAAGATATACAGTTTGAGCAATGAAGATAAAGCTTCTACAGTGGTTATGGTTTTTTGATTCAAATAGATATGAGACAACAGTCGCCACAACAGATTTTGTCCTAAAGGACATTCAATTGGAGCGGTAGGATGAGTTATATTGCAATATTCAACAAACAGAGGAATTTTGTCTGTAACTTCACATATATCCCCTAATCTCAATTTTTCGGTAGCGTTTCCATTGGTGCATGATATGTTGACCACAAGTGTTTCCGGTACAAAATTTTCAGATTGCTGCGGTGTTGCTACACTCAAATATACGTCAGAGCCATTACTAAGTCGCGACTTTCTTCTGTTTACATTATAAAGCGGAATGCTTTCAGTCTGCGGATTGAAATGAACAAATGGCTTGTATTCCCTCTCTACGACGCTTCCCTGTAAGAATCCTACGACACGATCAACAGAATACACTCGCAAATTATTATTTCGATAAGGCATTACACGATATTCACTTTTTTTATAATCAACAACTATAGTTTCTGCCTCATGTTTGAAAACATTAACTGCAGGAACACAAAAAAGTTTTATACCAATCTGTGAATTTTTCGTATAATTCACCGTTTTTCTGGTTTTAAATTTAAAACTTACCGAAAAATCGCTATCGGATGAATTAAGCTGTTCCAAACCTTTTAAATTAAAAAAACAAAAGAACTCCGGCAACTGAAAATACGACTGGAGATCACGGAAAGCTCCAAACATATCATATTCATACGGAACTACAGCCAAATTTGTCGGTACTATAACATCAACTGCATTTTTTGCCGGAATTGTAATCGTTCTGCGCAAAGATTTTAAGGTAACTGATTCCAATGTGTTGGCTAATTCAAATACAAAATCAGATGAAGACCCGTAATTTCCATCCACAAACAATCTTAACTGCTTAATATTGAATTCTTTTAACGAACCAGATGAAAATTTAAAATCAAGCTTCAAAATATTTTGACTATCTTCCCCTATGGAGACAGACAACGGATAAACAACAGTCTCGTCTGTTGTTGAATATTTGCAGCGTTCGCCTTCAATTTCTTTACTAAGTAATTCAGTTCCTCTTTCTATTGTCTGAAAGTTTTTTAAATCATGATGCGGAGAAAACTGAATAATTGTACATGATGGAATCGGAAACAAATAATAAGGGAACATCAGCTGAGTCAAGCCATGAACCAACTCAGGAAAATCATCATCAAGTCGTTCCTGTACCAATCCAGTCAAAAAGGCCGAACCTTCAAGGATTCGTTCCACATCAGGATCGGCATTCTGTCCTGCAAGCATAGGAGCCAATGCCGGATATTTTTTGCTGAACTCGGAACCTAAATCACGTAGTAAAGATAATTGTTGCTGATAATATTTATTAATCACTTTTTTAATAATTGCATTTTATTAATTCTGAGATGAAGAATTTACATAGATAATACCATCCATTCCCATGACAGTTTCAAAAACCAAAGGGATAAAATCCTTTCCTTTCTTTACTGACATACTAATCTTAAATAATAGTTGCAACGGATTTTTTTCATCTTTCATGTATTCTGCTCGAACATCTCTTGCCCGCGGCTCATACTTGGTTATGCACTGCTCAATAACCCTGGCCATGCCATAAATATTCTGCAGGCCGTCACCAAATCTAGTTGAATTAAAATCAGGTAAACCCAAATCAGGAGCAGCCAACGCGCTACCCTGCTGATGGTTTAATATTTTGTCTAAGTTCTGTGTTATGGAATCTATTATACGAGCTTCTTCAGTTCCTCTTGGAATAACAGAATAATACTGATTTCTAATACGCTCTAATAAAGTTTCACAATACATTATTTAAACCTAAAAAGCTGCTAAATATAATTTAGCAGCCAAACAAAAGAATAAAAACTAACTTTAACTCTTATCAAGTTTACCCACTAAAGACAACGTGAACGAAGCTCCCATGTACTTAAAGTGAGGTCTAACCTTCATTGATACCTGATACCAACCCGGATCTCCTTCTACATCTGAAACTTTAATTTCACATGCTCTCAATGGTCTTCTGCTGCGAACACTTGGCTCCGGGTTATCCATTTCAGTCACATACTGGCTTGCCCATTTGTTCAGTTCACTTTCCAATTCACCACGATTTTTCCATGAACCAATATTTTCACGTTGCAACACTTTAATATAATGAGCTAAACGATCAATAACCATCATATAAGGTAACTGTGTTGACAAACGATAATTCATTTCTGCTTCTTTTCCTTCCGGAGTATTACCGAATAATTTTGGTTTTTGTGCACTGTTGGCACTGAAGAATGTCGCATTGTCTGAGCCCTTTCGCATGGTCAATGCAATAAATCCTTCTTCCGCTAGCTCGTATTCTCTTCTTTCAGAAATCAGAACCTGAGTAGGTATCTTGTTTTTAACCTCACCATTTTCTTCATACTGGAATAAAGGCAGATCTTCAACAGCACCACCGCTCTGAGGGCCTATAATATTTGCACACCAGCGATACTTTGCAAAACTATCTGTCAGACGACTTGCAAAAGCAAACGCGGTATTACCCCAGCAGAAATCGGAATCGCCTCTAGATGTGCTTTCAGCAAAATTGAATGTCTTGCAAGGCACAGTATCTTTGCCATATGGCAATCTCAATAGAAATCTTGGTAATGTCAACGCTACATATCGTGCATCTTCACTCTCTCTGAAAGAATTCCATTTTGCATACTGAGGGCCTTCAAATACAGAATGCAAATCTTTTAATTTTGGCAATTCGTCCCATGATTCAATACCAAAGAAAGAAGTTCCTGCTGCAGTTATAAACGGTGTATGACTCATGGCAGCTACAGACGCAACATCTTTTAGAAGTTTCATATCCTGAGCACCGCAACCAAAATCATAATCTGCTACAATTGCTCCGAAAGGCTGTCCACCAAACTGACCATATTCCGCAGTATAAACAGTCTGATACAGACCACTCTTAACTATTTCAGGAGCATCCTCAAAGTCGTCCAATAAATCCTGCTTATTCGCGTTTACTATTTCTACTTTTACATTTTCACGGAAATCTGTACGATCAATCAAAAACTTCAAACCTCTCCAGGTGCTTTCCAAAGCTTTAAAATCATCGTTATGAATAATTTCATTAACCTGACTTGACAACTTTGCATCAAGTTCGGAAATCATCATATCAACGAGATCTCCATTAATCTTTGCACCCTGATATTCAGGTTTTACCAAATCCTTCAATAAAACCTTTAAACCTTCCTTGGCCACATCATAAGCCTCGTCTTCAGGTTTTAATCTCGTAGTCTCAACAATATCATCTAAAAAGTTGACTGTTGTCTGTGCTCCGTCTTGTTGTAATTCTTCAGCCATTATTCATCTCCCTTTCTTTACTTTTCTTCTTCATTCAAACCTAATTCTTTCATTAAAGCTGCGCGCTGATCAGGATCTGTTACTAGTTGCTGAATTTTCTTACGGAAATCAGGCACATTACTGAGAGGATTTTTCAAAGCTTTCAATGCTTCCCTTAATTCTAATAATTTAGCAAGTTCAGGAACCTGTTTAATTATCTGATCCGGTTCAAAATCCTTGATATTTTTTATTTTTAAATTAACAGCCAAAGTTCCGGCATCTTCTCCGGCCTTAGGCTCTGCCAACTTATTCTTAACACTCATATCCAACGATATGTCTTGAGCGCCTAAAACATCGTTGAAATTGTCCTTATTAATGTTAATAGGCTTGCGATCTTCAATCGCACGTTCATCCTCCGCATGAGTAAAATCAGCCATTACAAGCACTTTTAATGGTAATTCAACTTCTTCCTTTGCATCACCCGTTGCAGGACGATAAACAATATTCACTCTCTCTTTTGGGGCAATTGATCCCTCTTGTCCAGCCATGATATTTCTCCTAATTCATGATATAAAAAAGCTTAATCATCCACGTAGGTCTTTGTAATCGCAACCGTCGGACTTAATTTTGCTAACTTTGTTAAAACCTTTTGGGCATTTTCAATCTTATCACTCAATTTAAATACCTCGAAAGCATAACTATATATTTCCGTACCTATCATAGAGTTCCAACTTGCCAGTTGATTGTCCTCTACAATTTTCAACACGTCCAGTATAATACCTACAGACAGTTCGGTTCGTTTATTCTTGGCAAATATGTATGCCAATACAGTTTCATATCGAAGTTTATCTATACCATGAGAACTCTTGATAAGATTTTCAATCATCAACAGTGAATCTCCTATATTTGAGACACTTTGATTGATCACACTATTAATATTACTCTTTATTGTGTCCAAATTTTGTGGATTAGATTCACAATTTTCACTCAAACCAAGAATCCATGTTTTAGTATCATTACTGCACATTGAAGTCCCGTCGTCAAAACACAGATTTTCTATTCCTTTAAATCTTTTAACCAGTGAACTTACGCAAATACTAATCTCCTGAGCTGCCGCTTCCTTTTTCAACTCAACAAGAGACTTCCATGAATAATATGATAAATCGAGCCAATACAAATACTGCGTAATTCTAGGTTCAACCATCTTGATTACGGATTCGTACTGATTACTCAAAAACAACTTTTCAATTGAATTTTTTATTTCTTCATTCGGAGCAGGAATTCTTGTTACATTATTTTCATTGTAAGGAATACTCTTCAGCGATAACCATGCCGATTCCCGCCTTAATCTATAACTGTTGGATTCATATAAGTCCTGTTTAAATAAATCATCTGCAACCTCAACTATTAGATTCGTTGCTATTTTTAATTTCTGATCACTTGTTGCATTATCCGGAACCGACACTTCAACAGGTTTGTTTTCATTGGCAACAACAGGAGACTTCGGTTGCACATTGTTTGCAACTGCACTGCTTTTTGTTTCTTCATCTCCAACAACGCTTTTTACTGCAGAAACATCAGTCTTTTCTGATTCCTTAGATAAATTATCCTGCTTGCTCTCCTGAGGTTCCTCCGTAGAAACAACCTTAACCGGCAAACGATTGATTAAAGTAATAATTGATCTTAAATTAGGGGCATTCTCCTCATCAATTTCATATAATGTATTGTCGAGTGAGGTAAATATCTCAACAGCTTCTTTTATCAATTCCTCATCAATTTCTTCACCGTTGTACGACTCCAAATAATTTGAAATCTGCTCCACCCAAAAGGAAATAGAATTAAAGCGACCTTTCTTTCTTTTTACAGGAGGAAGGGAATTCTGCCAAAAATTTTTACATATTCCATCATAAACATAGGCACCGGCTATAATACCGACCAATCCCTGACCGATTTTCAATAAACTTTGACCATAATAGCATGCTACCTGAAAGTGCTTTACATAATCACGCAATATTACTCTTGAACACTGTTCTACCAAGTTCCAATTAGGCTCTTGACGATTAGCCACTGAAGATAATTTACTCATTTCCTCAGTTAATTTTGTCATTTCCGGTGTATCATCCAGATCTTTTCCCTCTAAACCTATGAGTGGTTCTTTGGTACCCAAATCCAAAATACTTGCATTTACCATTTAACATTTATCCTAAATTTATCTTTTTGCCATCAATATCAACATGACCATTTGCATCTAATTTCATGTATTCAGCGGAAACTGCGCATGTATTATCAACTTTCATACTTGTATTTGCATGGTGAACATCACATATTCCTGAAACATCACTTTTAAATATGTTTGCTCGTTGAACTACCGTTTGAGCATTCTCCTCCAATAATTTAGAATTAATCTCTGTTCTTTCTGCTTTTAATTCATAATTCTGAGCATCTTGCGTAACATGCTTCGCGATGATCTGCATTATCTGTGATCTGCAGGAAATATTATTTGCAGCAATGCCAAAACCTTCAGGACATCTGATTCCTGCATTCATAGGAAAAGATATTTCACACATTTGGCGATCTTTTGAAAATTTCAATACATTGAGAATATAGAATTCACCCTCAATGTTCTCATAGAGAACTTCATCATTTTCTTCCAGCACCAGGAAAACATCAGAGGCTGCAGCAGCATTAAATTCCACAATTGAGCCATTAACTTCCTTTTTTAGAAAGTAACCTGCCTGAGATACTTTTGAAACAATAGCTCTGCCTCTTTCCGGTATTGAAGGACTAAATTTTTCAACAGAAAAAGACATCCCCTCTTCCTTATTAAGGTTTGATAATTGCTTCTTATTTAAAGATTTCAGTTTCATACTAACTCACATTTAAAATGCTTTGCGAAGGCACCATTACCGTTCCCATGGCATTTGGATTACTGCTACCGTTATGTCCTGTTTGACATGTCATAAAAACAGCCGGCTTCCCTCCAAATTTAACTTTTTTACTTGAAGACTTAAACGTGCATGGCCCCATAACCTTATTGGATACAATTCCCATATTAACGCCAGCCTGGTCGCCATTCGACAACGTGGTTTGCGTCTTAACATTAAATGCAGGCATGCCTAACACCACAACTTTTTTTACAACATTACCTGGATTAGCCATATTTAACATTGCAATATTCGGATACGGAATCGGAACAGGACCTGCCGGACTAGGAGTTTTACAAACATCCGTAACTGCAACAGCCATAGCCATTCCATTCATTGAAGTACACGCAAACATAATCTCTCTCCTTAGTAAAAATGCTCGGCATCGTATAAATCCTGATCCATTTCAACGATATTCTTTTCAACACATGATTCAAAATATGTTTTATCAGATTTGAAATCATGTCTGTACATCAAAGACATACTGCACTGGTCAAAATTACACCCCAACAACTCTGCATATGCAAAATTACTGTAATCCAAATTACTATGATAAAAATCACATGCTTTCAGAACTGCCTTTTGCGCAAAAATTGCCGATGCATCCACATTAATAAATTTTACAGTAGATAATTTTGCACCATTAATTTTTGCTCCATACATATTGCACTCTTCAAAAACACAATCCTTAATATCACAACCGTCAAACCACACATTAGACAGATTCTGGCCTTTAAACTCTATTTTGTTAAAATCGCTTCCGCTAAATACAGTACGATCTAAAACCGTGTTCTTAAACGCTTCTGCAAAAAAATGCGATTTTTCAAAATTTGTTGTAGTAAGCACTGCATTGTCAAATTTAACACAGGTATCACCTCCGGCAGAAATGCCACTTAATACGGCAGATTCCAATTCTGCATTTGAAAAATCAACATTGGTAAATGCCACACAATCCAACAAATGGATGCGCGGAATTTTTGCATTTGAAAAATTTATATCAGAAAACGAACACATCTGAAAAACATTTTTTATTTTCTGTACTAATTTTTCAAAACTACACTGTTCAAACACACATTCGGTAAATCCGCAATTTGAAACTGTACTGCCGGCAAAGCTAACTTTTCGATATTTACTTCCAAAAATTGTCAAATCAACAATTTTAGAATCTGTCAGTTCAATATTTTCAAACTCGCAGTTATCAAAACATAACTGTTCTAATTCGTCAGGAAATAAACAATTATCAAATAAGCATGTATAAAATGATGCCGCTTTTAAATTCCATCTTCTAAAATCCATTTCTTTAAAGACACACTTTTCGAAAACATGATTTTCAAAATCCATATTCTCATTAAAGAAATCAGCTACCGTTCCGGCAATATTAAATGCTTCAAATGGCTGAGGGAATACTTCCGTTCCATTAAACGTCATATCAACTATGCAAAAACGATCTTCTATATTCCTTAAAATATCATCTTTGGATACTTTTACTTCTGTCTCGCTCATTTTTTACAATCCCTAATATTTGTTTAATATTTCATCAGGAGGGGTACCAAGCGTACGATAACCATATCCATTCTTGATCAGATAGAAATAATCATCGGATGGCATATCACCCATCACCATCAAATTACCGGCAGGAGTTCTAATCATATTGCAATAACTGTTATCGCTGGTAACAATGCTTCCACTTTTATCCTGGATAGTACCTGCTATGTACGGTTTATCAATATTTCCTTCAATAAATCCAACAAGCACCTGCGCATCCTTAAGCAGAGGGAAATGGAATCCTGTAGTAGAATCGCATCCGCCGTATGGTGCCATAAGCTTAACCCAGCATGATGACTGACCGCTGCTCTTTTGTGAGTCATCATAAGGTAATTTTATCTTGTATCGTCCCAAATCATCCAAATATGCAATTGTAGAGCCTTCAGCACCCTCTACTGTTGCCACCAGTACACCGTAAAACTTAGGTATTTTTGTTTTTAACGGAGATCTGTACTGAACATCTCTCGGGATGCCAAGAAGTTTATTTTGATAAAAACTTTTATCTTGGTCTGATTCAAATCCTAATCCTGCAACGATGTAACTTGCCTGAACACCTTCATGATCCAAAGAAACTATAAACCAATTTTTTTCCTGAATATATCTGTTGCCAAGTACTGTAAACAAACAGCCACTGGCCAATGTCTGATTAGCACTAGTACCGGTACAGGTTTCAGAAAGAGATATATTTCTTTGGGCATCAACATTTGCATACAAGGATGCATTCGCACTTAACAAAGCTGCATCAAAATGCTCAATTACAGTATTTGAAACACCATTGAAAACCTCATTGGAAGAGTCTGAAAACAAGGCTTCAAATTTTGCAGTAGGCTTAACCTTTTGAGTACGACTAGTATCCCAATCATAACCTTTCTGAATTGATGTTGCACATCCCTTATTGTAATTCAAAACAAAATCATGAATACACCTTACGTCATCTATACTTTCATGATTAACAGAGAAATCTTTGAACATTAGGAACTTCTCAAACATCAAATTATCCACAATGACAAGCGATTCAAACAATGTTGCTTCCTGGTCAATAACACCCTGAGGTTGCTCAAAATAATAGTACAGACCAATTTTTTCCATCAGTCGGTTGACGAAATCCCAGTTTGATTCATTAAACTGGCTGACAATCTCTTCTGTCGGATAACTGTCGGAATCTATCAACTGCATTTTGTATACAATTGCACCGTATTTTCGTGTTTCTTCCTGTAAAACCTCATTAATTATGTCAGGAATAGATTTATTCAAAAATACTCTTGATCTTGCATCGTGACTCAACACGCTTATTGCCGGCACCAATCGAACTCTAATAAATAAACGTTCCTGTCGTTCTGCCACAATGGAAACACTATCACAAACTCCGCAAATATTTCGATCGTTTCCCATGGTTTCATGTAACACAAGAACAGATCGATCTTTCAATAATTTATTAACCAATTTTTGAACATCATCTACATTATGAACGGCCAATAAAATATTAAAGTTGTATAATTCAGATATATGCTCGTGTCCGTCAAATCTCACAACATCGAATTTATACTTCTGCTTATTTTCATCATCTGTGTCTGTTTCCGCTGATGAGAGTAATTTGAAATCAAATAAATTTTCCATATTGTTCCTCTCCATAATTTTTTAATTCTTCACTATTGTTAACGATAACTGCTAAAAAATGTTACAAATTACTTTCAAGGTTTCTGTAATCTTCAATTATCTTCTCGGTTCTATAGTTTTCCTTGTTTTGTTCCTTCTTTTCGTACAATCTGAATGATTCCCCTTCCCGAAGATCTTGTATTTTCTTTGAACCTACAAAAATTCTCATATTTAATGGAGCAACAGAAAATTCCTCATCCTTAAAAATGACACCAACTTTTGCGTACTTTATAGGAATATCTCTGATAATAATGTTTTCTGTAGAAAGGTTATCATTGTAACCCGCGACCATTACGACATGCTTAACATCTTTTTCCCTGTCAAAATACTGTACTTTATGCTGTTTTACTGTTATAAAAATTCTTTTACTGGTAACAATACTATCATCAAACTTCTGACAGCTCAGAAGTTTCTGCATTGCGCTTATATCACCAGCTCCTATTTGAGAAATCATATTGTTGATTGAATTTAAATCTGCAGTCTGATACATGCATATCATTAAATTATGTGATTGATCTTCATAAAGATTCAGTGCAGAAGTACTATATGTCTCTAAACCTATTGCAGCCCGTTCCCATATATACTTGACACCATCTAGGGTAGGAGACGGTGCAATCGGATAATTTTCAGGGAGATTAACCGTGTCATCACTAGGTTTTTGTGGTAAATCATCCTCACTCGGGTTGTTGGGATCTTTACTACTGCAACCACCTAAAAAACAACCTAAGACAATGATGAAACACAATTTATAAAATAAATGCATAATTCTTGAAATTTTCAAAATAAAAATCACGTTTTTTGATTATATCTGTTTTAATGATGTTTGTGGTGTAGTCAACGTTAGAAATGTGAACACACAGTAATTGTGGACTTCCATTTCATATTTCATAACATTTTAATACCCTTTAACGCTTTAAATATTACAACATAGCCAACCTTTTATGATAAAATTCGGGAAGGAGTTTTGTGTCAAAATTTAAAGAGATTTGCGATGAAAAGAGAATTAGCTTTAGAATTTTCATGTGTTACTGAAGCTGCAGCTTTAGCAGGATATAAATGGTTGGGACGTGGTGACAAAAACAAGGCTGATAACGCCGCTGTGGAAGCAATGCGAATTGTATTAAATCAGACTAACATCGATGGTGAAATAGCGATTGGTGAAGGTGAAATAGATGAGGCTCCGATGCTATATATCGGCGAACATGTAGGCCTTGGAGGAGATCCTGTTGATATCGCAGTAGATCCGATCGATGGAACTCGAATGACCGCAATGGGTCAAGCCAACGCTGTTGCCGTTCTAGCCGCAGCAGATAAAGGTGGATTTTTACGAGCTCCTGACATGTACATGGAAAAGTTAATCGTCGGAAATCAGGCGAAGGGTATTATTGACCTTGATCGATCTTTGGAAAAGAATATTATTTCGGTTGCAAAAGTTTTAGATAAGAAATTATCCGATTTAACTGTGGTTACATTGGCCAAGCCAAGACACAAACAAGCAATTGAAATTATGCAGGACATGGGCGTTCGAGTATTTGCTATTCCTGATGGTGATGTGGCTGCTTCTGTTTTAACATGCCTACCTGACAATAACATTGATATGCTTTATGCAATTGGAGGCGCACCTGAAGGAATAATTTCAGCCGCATTAGTGAGAGCAATGAATGGCGATATGCAGTCAAGACTCATTCCTAGAAACAAAGTGGAAGGAAAAGGTGGAGATACTCCTGAAAACTTACAGATAGCTGAAACAGAAATTTCAAGATGCAAAAAGATGGGAGTAGAAGTCGAAAAAACATTGGAGCTCACTGATATGGTTAAGACAGATCATTTGATTGTTTCCATAACTGGCGTTACCAAAGGTGATTTGTTGAACGGAGTAACTCGCAATGGAGATCTTGCAACCACCGAAACACTTTTAATCAGAGGTCACACAAGAACTATCCGTCGAATAAATTCGACTCACTTTATAAAGTACAGATCTCAAGAAATGCAACAATTAATTCTTTAAGGTTTCACAAAGTGGAAACAGATGAATTGGTTAGATTGGATAAATGGCTGTGGGCGGCTCGTTTTTATAAAACAAGATCCATAGCCAAACAAATGATCGAAACAGGAAAAGTTGAATACAACGGACAAAGATGTAAAACCTCCCGAATCGTGGAATTAGGTGCAACAATTAAACTCAAACAAGGATTTGATAATAAAACAATAATTGTTAAAGGAATATCAGATCAAAGGAGATGCTACAAAGAAGCTGTTTTACTTTACGAGGAAACAGAAGAAAGTATTCAGCAAAGAAAGCTTAATGAGGAACAAAGAAAATTAAACTGTTTTTTCTCTCCTCATCCCGATGAAAAACCAAACAAAAAACAAAGACGCGAATTGTTAAAAATCAAATCTGAGTTTTACTAACAAAGGAGTGAAAATGGTCTCTTCAACGCACGACCAATTATATAAGTTTATTTTTGATGATTTAGAGGTACGAGGTGAAATTGTACAGCTTCATGATGTTTACAGTAACATATTTGCAAATAAATCATACCCAAAAGCAATAAAAAAAATACTAGCTCAATTAGTAGTTATTTCAAATTTAATCACAGCCAGCACAAAAATTGAAGGAGAAACCACTGTAGAAATTCGCGGTGACGGACTTCTTCGTTACGCATCCATCAACAGCGATAATAAATTAAATGTCAGGGGCATAGCACGCCACAATATATCTCAAATAGACGAAGATTATAGTTTCAGAGAAATTGTAGGAGCCAATGCAATACTTCTTATAACAGTGCATCCAAAAGATTCTGAACCATATCAAGGTGTCGTTGAAGTAACAGGATACAATTTATCAGACACGCTTGAAAACTATTTTTTAAGGTCAGAACAAATAAGAACAAAAATTATGCTCGAAATCTCTTTAACAGACAAAGACAGTTCAGCTGCAGGAATTTTAGTTCAAGAATTACCAACCGATGATCCGGCTCATGAAGATGATTTCAATACGGTTGTTCACCTTGTAAATACACTGACCAAGGATGAATTAATAAATCTAGAAGCCGATGAAGTTTTATTTAGATTATTCAACGAATTCAAAGTAAGACGCTTTGATGCAATTAATGTTAATTTTAAATGCGGTTGCAGCAAGAAAAAATGTTTGGATACTATTCACCAATTAGGAAAGGAAGAAGTATACAGCGTTATAAACTCTTCTGCGGATCCTGAGCATGTTGAATCTTTAGTAATGACATGTTCTCAATGCGGTAAAAAATATATCTTCAAAAAAGAAGATATAGAAAAACTGTTTTCAAATGATAAATAGTTTAATTAAAAATAATCCCAAGATCAGACTTGGGATTATTAAATTATTCAGATAAATTTTACTAATTTTTAAAACGGAATATCGTCATCTTCCACGCTGTCATTTACAACAGAGTTATTGTTTGAACCAAAACCTTGCGGTTCGAGATTAGAGTTATCGTGTTGTTGAAATTCAGAGAAGTTTTGTCCAAAACTATTAGAAATTGATCCATTATTAACCTGAGACTGCATACTGCCACCAAAAGAATCAGCACTTCTTTGTTGATTGGAGCCTTGCATCTGCTGATTTTGAACAAACGTCGAAAATTGGTTACTAGGCATTTGCTGCGATGCATTATTACTAAAAGTAGGCTTACCATCAATTGCATTTCCTGATTGCTGATTTCTGTTATATGCCTGTTGCTGATAATTAGAATAATTGTTAGAACCAAAAGATTGAGCATTACTTGGAGAAAATGGATCTGCTACTGCACCCATGCTGTTTACATTAAAATCTTGATTCATTGGCGCATTACCAGCAAATTCATGCTGATTTCCAAACTTCTGGCTGTTAGGATTACCACCTAGCATAGTTAAATCATTAACGACTACTTCTGTTGTTGATCTCTGTATGTTATTTTTATCAGTATATTGTCTTGTTTGCAATTTTCCTTCTATATAAACTTGACTACCTTTATGAAGCCAATCCTGTGTTATCTTCGCAAGATTATTGAACAAAACACATCTTACCCATTCAGTTTTACTTACATAATTTCCAGTCGACGGATCTTTTCTTGACTCACTCACTGCAATACTTATATTTGCAACCAAAATACCAGAAGTTGTTTGACTAACTTTTGGTTCTTGACCTAAATATCCGATTAAAATTACTTTATTAACACCATTACTCATGATTTACCTTTCTATTCTATTTATTTAATTATATATATTAACATGTGTTAAAAATGTTTTGTTTATCTAATACCAACAATATCCAGCACAATAAACGAATTATAATATAATTTATTATCATTTATTCAAAATAATTAGCAATAATCAAACACAAATCTTAAAAATAAAAAAAAGGGGCATTCGCCCCTTTACATAACCATTAAATATAATTATTAAAATTATTCGATAATCTTAGCTACAACACCAGCACCTACAGTATGACCACCTTCACGAATAGCAAAACGTAACTGTTCGTTCATTGCTACTGGGTGAATCAAGGTTACATCCATGTGAATGTTATCGCCTGGCATAACCATTTCTACACCTTCTGGCAACTCAATTGTACCAGTGATATCTGTTGTTCTGAAGTAGAACTGCGGTCTGTATCCCT
>Ga0326514_10000745_pt1 | contig 21683 bp, 24 predicted proteins | sample 3_2548_0518_D_FD_203653 | JGI IMG/M metagenome (GOLD analysis project Ga0326514, IMG submission 203653) | Bovine rumen microbial communities from UC Davis, California, United States - 3_2548_0518 | ecosystem: Host-associated > Mammals > Digestive system > Stomach > Rumen | place: USA... | reverse complement strand
TCAGGTGTTGATTTTTCTGCTTTAAGCTAATTTCCCAACGGCCACAGCTATTCTGCGCATGGCCTCGCGGATATTCTCATCACTGGTGGCATAGCTCATTCTGAAGCAGTCGGGATCGCCAAATGCATCTCCGCCGACAGTGGCCACATGAGCCTCTTGAAGGAGGAACATGGCGAAGTCGGAACTGCCGTTGATTGTATGACTGACACCAGCTTCATCCGTGTAGCTCTTTCCGTAGAGACTGCTGCACTTCGGGAACAGATAGAAGGCCCCTTCGGGCTGGTTCACCTCGAATCCGGGGATGGCCGAGGCAAGCTCTACGATGAGGTCGCGACGACGCTGGAAGGCGAGTCGCATCTGCTCCACGCAATCCTGATCGTCGGTATAGGCATGCATGGCTGCCATCTGGGAGACGGAGCACGGTCCGCTGGTATACTGTCCCTGCAGTTTGTTACAGCCTTTGACGATCCATTCGGGCGCTGCAATATAGCCGATACGCCATCCTGTCATCGCATAGGCCTTACTCACACCATTGACGATGATGGTGCGTTCTTTCATACCGTCGAACTGAGCTATCGACTGGTGACAACCCACATAGTTTATGTGTTCATAAATCTCATCGGCCAGCACGAAGAGGTCGTCGTGACGCTTCACCACATCAGCTAGTGCACGCAGTTCATCCTTACTGTAGACGGAGCCCGTGGGGTTGCTCGGTGAGCAAAGGATAATCATCCTGGTACGTGGGGTGATGGCAGCTTCAAGCTGTTCGGCTGTCATCTTGAAATTCTGTTCGAAAGTGGCCTCGACAATTACGGGCTCGCCGCCGGCCAGTTTGACCATCTGCGGGTAACTGACCCAGTAGGGTGCTGGTATAATGACCTCATCGCCGGGGTTAACAAGCGCCATAATGGTGTTACACACGCTCTGCTTAGCACCGTTGGAGACCAGGATTTCAGCGATGGAATAGTCGAGTCCGTTCTCTTTCTTCAGTTTCGCACTGATGGCTTCTCGGAGGTCGGCATATCCAGGAACGGGTGAATACTTTGAATAGTTCTGGTCGACAGCCTGTTTGGCCGCAGCCTTGATATGCTCCGGGGTATTGAAGTCTGGTTCTCCGACGCTCATATTGATGACGTCGACACCTTGAGCTTTCATCTCTGCGCTCTTCTGCGACATTGCCAATGTTGCAGAGGGGGCCAAACGTTGCAGACGGTTAGATAGTTGTGCCATATATTAGTTTGAAATTAGTATTGATACTATTTATCTAATGTGCAAAAGTACGGAATTATTTCGAAACGGCGAAATAATTCCGTACTTTTTATCAATGTAGAGTAAAAAAAGTGTTTTGGGGAACTGTATAGTATTCCACAGTCCCACTACACCCCTAATCCGTCTGCCCGTTGTAGTTTGTCTGAGCATCAGCCTCTCCGTGAAGAGCCTGCAGGAACGAACTCCAGCTCTGAAACCCAGCCATCATAGCGAGATGGTCGAGTGTCTGCTGATTGGGACGGGCGGTTAGTTTCTTCTCGAGCGTATCGAACAGTTTACGCAAATGTGCCGAGTTCGGTTTCATCGTTTTCCTACGGTTTGCGATACGTCAGTCTGCATCCTGGTCCATATAGTCGAGATCAGCCTCCACGACCTGCCGCACATCATCGAGCTGGAGCTTGAGCCCCTCCTGCGCTGCTTGCTGGCAGACGTTACGTGCTGCTTCATCGAGGTCAACGGTGAAATCGTCGTCGTCGCCCTCGAAGATACCGCTACTAACATAGTAGTTAGCGACGGCAGCAACAATCCATTGCAGTAGCTCATCGCTAAGTCTGTCTGCGGTCTCATCGGCAATCTGTTCGCGGATGAACTGCAGTTCACGCGCCTCTTCCTGCTCGTCGAAAAGGATGTCGTCTACTTCCATCATTTCAGCAGTGCTTCAAACTTCTCCACGAACTGTGCCTTGGGCACTGCGCCGACGAGACGGTCGACCACCTTCCCGCCCTTGAAGAAGAGGATAGTGGGAATGTTACGAATACCAAACTCCACAGCGATATCGTCGTTTTCTTCGACATCGCACTTGGCCACTACGATGCGTCCATCGTACTCTTCAGCCAGTTCGTGGATGATAGGCGAAACCATTCTGCAAGGTCCGCACCAGGTTGCCCAGAAATCCACCACCATCGGTTTGTCGCCATTCCTGAGTTCTGCAAAGTTCTCGTTGTTGATTGTTACTTCCATAGTCGTTGATGATTATAATATTAAATATGTGTGTTGCTTATTCTGTGTAGAGCAAATGCCGTGCCACTAATTGATCTTCAGCTCTAATGCCGGCTGCTGACGGATAAAGTCGGTCAGCTGGCGGCATACGTCCACCCCGATGTTCTGCGATCGTAGCATCACGTTGTACTTGCCAAGCGTGTCGCGCAAATGGAAGTAGAGCTTAGTGTTTCCCGGCAATTCCCTGACGAGTTCACGCAGTTCGGTGATGACCTGTTCGTCCACCTCATCAGTGTTGCATGTGATGGTAATCTGATTGATTGCCTGGTCTTTCACCGTCTGCAGATATTCCACCGACTGGACCTTGAGATCGAGTCGGTCGCTATTCTGGAATCTGGGCTGTGCCTTGGCCTTGATGAAGACTGTCGCTCCTTCCGCAAACATGCCCTTCCACTTGCCCCACTGTTCGCCGAACATGGCCAGTTCGCCAGCTCCGTCGAAGTCCTCTATGGTGACGAATCCGCAGGGCTCGCCTCGTTTGGTGAAAGTGGACCGAATGGCAGTCACGATGCCTCCGAGAATCACATCGCCACGGTCACCGAGCTGCTGCACATCGCCGATTTCGTTGCAGTGGGTGTTGCAGATATTCTCCAGCACGATTCTGTACTCATCGAGCGGATGGGCCGAGAGGTAAATACCGACGAGTTCGCGCTCCTTGTTCAGCCGTTCGATGTCGCTCCACCGGATGTCGGTCTTGGGCAGCGGGGGCGTACTGATCTCGATATCGTCGAAAGAGCCGAAGAGTGAGTTCTGCGCCTGTGCCTTGGCCGTCTGATACTGCTGTCCGAAGCGTACGAGGGTATCGAGGAACACCTCCCCCTTGGCATTCTGTGCAAAGTAGACCTCTCTGCGAATACCGAACGAATCGAAGCCGCCACTTAGGGCAAGGCTTTCGAATGCCTTACGGTTTACATTGTTGAGGGGCACACGCATGGTGAAGTCGAAGATATCCTTGAAGGGACCATTCTGGTTGCGCTCTTCAATGATGGCCAAGGCCGCAGAGTCGCCCATGCCCTTGATGGCAGCCAGTCCGAATCGAATTTCACCCTTCTTGTTCACACCGAACTTCAGGAAACTCTCATTCACGTCAGGACCGAGGGTGGCTATTCCCATCTGCTTGCACTCATCCATCAGTTTGGTGATTTCCGTAATCTGGTCGCGACGGCGTGTCAAGATGGCAGCCATAAACTCTGCCGGATAGTTGGCCTTGAGGTAAGCAGTCTGGAAGGCTACCCATGAGTAGCAAGCGGCATGCGACTTGTTGAAGGCATACGAAGCGAACTTCTCCCAGTCGGCCCAGATCTTCTCAAGCACCTTGGGGTCGTGGCCATTAGCCTTGCCACCATTGATGAATTTCGGCTTCATCTGGTCTACGATGTCCTTCTTCTTCTTTCCCATAGCCTTACGCAGCGCATCGCTCTCGCCACGAGTGAAGTTGGCGAGTTGGCGCGACAACAGCATCACTTGCTCCTGATAGACCGTGATACCATAGGTGTCGCGAAGGAACTCCTCCATGCAGGGGATATCGTAAGTGATGGCTTCGCGACCATTCTTTCGGGCAATAAACTGCGGGATATAGTCCATTGGTCCCGGTCGATAGAGCGCGTTCATGGCGATGAGGTCCTCGAACACCGTGGGATGCAACTCGCGGAGGTATTTCTGCATACCGGCCGATTCGAACTGGAACGTGCCGATGGTACGTCCCTGCTGATAGAGCTCATAGGTTTTGGGATCGTCGATGGGGATATTGTCCAGATCGATCTCTATGCCTCGTGTCAGGCGAATATTCTCACAGGCCTCCTTCAACTCAGATAGTGTCTTGAGTCCGAGGAAGTCCATCTTGATAAGTCCGGTCGACTCGATGACGTGACCATCGTACTGCGTGCAGTTGGTCTTAGTATCCTTGAAGTCTGGGTCGTCAGCCGTCGAGACTGGCACCCAGTCGCTGATGGGGTCGCGGCAAATGATGAATCCACAGGCATGGATACCTGTTCCACGCACAGTTCCCTCGAGCATCTTGGCATACTTGATGGTGTTAGCCAGCACAGGGTCGCTACTGGCCTCGGCCTCCTGCAACTCTCTGACGCACTTAATGGCATTGGGCAGATTCATCTTCAATCCGTCGGGCAGGCGGTCGGGTATGGCCTTACAAAGGGCATTGCTGACAGAAAGCGGCAACTTCTCCACTCGTGCTACATCCTTGATGGAGTTTTTCGTGGCCATCGACGAGTAGGTGATGATGTGTGCACAGTTCTCGTGGCCATATTTATCCTCGACCCACTTCAGCACCTTACCGCGTCCGTCGTCGTCGAAGTCGGTATCGATATCGGGCAGCGAGATACGGTCGGGGTTGAGGAATCGCTCAAACAGCAGATCGTATTTAAGTGGGTCGATTTTTGTGATTCCAAGACAGTAAGCCACCACACTTCCTGCAGCCGATCCACGGCCAGGCCCCACCATCACACCGAGCTCATCACGGGCTGAGTTGATGAAGTCTTGCACAATAAGGAAGTAGCCGGGGAATCCCATCGTCTTCATGATGTGCAACTCGAAGCGCACGCGGTCCTCCACCTCCTTGGGCAGTTCGGTCTCTCCGTTCTTGCAATAGCGGCGATGCGCACCTTCGTAGGCGAGTTTTGCCAGGTAGTCGGCTTCAAACTTGATACGGTAAATCTTATCGTATCCTCCCAGCTTTTTAATCTTGGCCTCACCCTCCTCGCGAGGCAGGGGATTCTCTCCGTTCTCGTCAGAGGTAAACTCATCGAAGAGTTGTTCCTCGGTGAACCGCTCTCGCCACTGCTGCTCAGTACCGAAGTCCTCCGGAATGGGGAAGAAGGGCATGATGGGATCGTGGTCGAGGCTATAGGTTTCCACCTTGTCGAGTATCTCCAAGGTGTTCGAGAGTGCTTCGGGCACATCGCTGAAGATAGCGTTCATCTCCTCCCGCGTCTTAAACCACTCCTGCTTCGAGTAGAGCATTCGCGTGGGATCGTCGAGGTCTTTGTTGGTCGAGAGACAGAGGAGGTGGTCGTGGGCCTCGGCATTCTCTTTGTCGACGAAGTGTACGTCGTTGGTACAGACGAGTTTGATGCCGTATTCGCGGGCCAGTTCGATGAGTACCTTGTTCGCCTGCTGCTGCAGGGGATAGGTGTCACGGTTGGCTCGCTGATTGGGATCGGTCACTTCATGGCGCTGCAACTCAAGGTAGTAGTCATCGCCGAAGACGCGCTTGTACCACTCAACAGCCTCGCGCGCTCCCTTCATGTCGCCGGCAAGGATTTTCTTGGGCACCTCGCCAGCAATACATGCCGAGCAAACGATGAGCCCCTCATGATACTGCTCCAGGTCGCTCCGGTCCGTACGTGGCCGCATATAGTATCCGTCGACCCAGGCCCGGCTGACGATTTTAATGAGGTTGCGGTAACCTTGATAGTTTTTCGCGAGCACAATGAGGTGGTATCCGCTCATGTCCTCCTTACCGTCCTTCTTCTCCTTGCTACCGTTGCGGGCTACGTACATCTCACAACCGAAGATGGGCTTGAAGGGGGCCAAGCCCTCCTTCTTCCGCTTCTTGTTCACGCCTATGCAGTAGTCGTGGAACTCCTTGATGCCGAACATATCGCCATGGTCGGTGATGGCCATCCCCTGCATTCCGTCGGCGATGGCTTTATCGACGAGTTTCGATATCTTCGACTGTCCGTCGAGGATGGAGTAGTAGGTATGTACGTGCAGATGTATGAAGTCTTCCATAGTGCAGTTACGTTCGGCTCACTTCTTCTTTTCCATCGTCACCGTAATCTTTCCTACGAAAGCAGCATGCTTGCCGTTCTGCTCTACAGGTACCTGACGGCCGTCGAGGCTGGTGACGTGCTCCATCTGCTTCATGTAGGTATGAGTGTGACCGCCGAGCACGAGGTCTATCCCCGTCGTACCGCCGATCATTCGGTTATCGGGATACTCCGCATCGCCCCATCCTAAGTGGGAGAGACAAATGACGAGGTCGCACTTCTCTTTGCCGCGCAGTGTCTCGACCATCTGCTGGGCAGTCTCTATCGGGTCAAGGAATCGGATGGGCTCATAATTCTTCTTAAACACGAGACCCTCAAGAGGCGGGCAGAGGCCGAACACCCCAATACGGATACCTTTGCGTTTCAGCACGACGTAGGGCTTGACGATGTCCTGCAACATGGTGCCGCTGAAGTCGTAGTTGGCACAGACGATGGGGAATTTACACTTACGGAAGATGCGTGCCATGTTGTCCATGCCGTAGTCGAATTCGTGATTGCCGATGGTGGCAGCATCGTAGCCCATCGCGTTCATCAGTTCCACTTCCACGTCGCCCTTAAAGAGCGTGTAGAAGGTCGACCCTTGCGAGAAGTCCCCGCTGTCGAAGAGCAGCAGCTGGGGGTCACTGCGCCGCTCCTGCTCGACAAGTGTAGCCCGGCGCACATAGCCGCCCCGTCCGGCCAGCGTCTTGTCGGGCAGGTTAGCGGCCAACGGCAGGATGGTGGAATGGGTGTCGTTGGAGTGAAGGATGGTGAGCGTCTTTCTTTGCGCCGATGCGGTGATGGCGGTTAAGCTCACTAATAATATAATAATGTGTAAGCGTCTCATAGTCGTTCTCTATTGATTTCGTTTCTGATTACGGATAGCAGCGTAGGAATGGGAGTTTCATTTCACGACGATGCGGCCTTCCACCTTCGATGTCACGGCTTCGCCTTTTTCCATTTTCTCCCGGAAGTAGTCCATGATGATGAAGCGGGTATTGTTAGAATCCTCCTGCGGGGAATTCAGCTGTGTGCCCTTTTTGAAAGCCGTCAGTCCGTCGTTGCCTTGCGACAGATAGTCGATGGTGGCCACCCGGTATTCGGCTGCCGGGTCGATTGCCTTTCCGTCGATTTTTGCATCGAGGAGTTCTCCCTGCTTACTTATCACGAGGTTGGTTCCATGACTGACGCCCTCCCCTCCGCGTTGCGCTATCTGTCGGAACAGTTCGAGCATCACCTCACCGGTGAGCGTGAGGAAGCATATTTTATTCTCAAACGGTGCCACGTCCTGCACGTTACCGTAAGTCACCTTCCCTTTGGCCAGCGAGGTGCGGATACCGCCCATGTTGTAGACAGACATCACAGGCTTCTCACCATACTTCGGTGCGGCCCAAATCAGGATGTCGGCCATCAGGTTCGACTCATTGCTTTCCGGGCGATCGACTACCATATCCTCAGCCAGATAGCCCACCACGGGCGACATCACCGAGTCGACCCTTACGATATAATGATTCACGATTTTGTTGGCAGCTGCATTGGGATGCGCATCGAAGGTGCTGTCGACCACAATTCGCTCTCGCCCCATGTGTAGCACACTGTAGTGCGATGTGGTGCAGCCGGCGAGAAGGAGTGCAAAAGTCGCTGCACAGCATTGAATTACGGGCTTTCTCATTGTATTTTTAGCTAATTTAGGATAGTATTTTTGGAAATTCACGGCAAAAGTAAGAAAAAAAATCGGAAAAACATCGACAATTGAAAAAAAAGTTTTACCTTTGCACCCGCTTTCCGCGTAATCGCTGGCAGGAAGATTGGAGAGTTGCCTGTTATGTTGCGCTGGGACGATAACAACAATCAAACATTTTAAGTTAACAATGGACTTAATTAAAATTGCTGAAGAAGCATTTGCAACCGGCAAGCAGCATCCCAGTTTCAAGGCTGGTGACACTGTGACTGTCGCTTACAAAATTATCGAGGGTACGAAAGAGCGTATCCAGCTTTATCGTGGTGTTGTGATTAAGATTTCTGGCCACGGAGAGAAGAAGCGTTTCACTGTCCGCAAGATGTCGGGCACGGTGGGTGTAGAGCGTATTTTCCCCATCGAGTCGCCCAACATTGACAGCATCGAGGTGAACAAGATCGGTAAGGTGCGTCGCGCCAAGCTGTACTACCTGCGCAAGCTGACCGGTAAGGCCGCTCGCATCAAGGAGAAGCGTACTGCCGTCGCTGCAAAGTAATTGTGTAGCACCCACGACTGTTCACATCTTAGTATTGACAGACGACAAATGCCACCGCCGAACACTGGTTCAGCGGTGGCATCTTGTTTACTTAGGTGGGATAAGAGATGTTAGGAGAATCGGACATCGGTGATGAGTTGCTGACCGATATAGTCGTTGAGCAGTTTTACAAACTCCTGCCGCCGCATGCTCAGGTCGGCACGCAAGGCCGGACGACGCAGCAGCACCACAAGCGTCTGGTTCTGAATATACACTTCCTTGGTGTAACGCGCAATGGCAGCTCCTGCCAGCAACGGCCATGCCGCTATCAGCCGCCGCTGCATCAGCGGGGTTGCAAGTCCCTGAACGGTGAGGTTGCGAACGACGAGCTCGCCGATGGATTTCACTTCGCGCTTAAACATCTTTCTATGTATATTCCTTGTTTACAGTTTCCGAAATATCCCCTTCAACGACGTGGAACAGCCTATAGTCAGTTGTCGAACTGCGAAGGATGCTATCAAGGTGATCGCGATTGGTGTCGGTTACCAATACCTGTCCGAATCGATCTGACGAGACGATTTCCACAATCTTCTCGACCCTACTGGCATCCAGCTTGTCGAAGATGTCGTCAAGCAGAAGGATGGGCGGGGTGGCAGCACTCAGGCTCTGCGAGGCATTGGCGGCCAGAAGCTCATATTGTGCCAGTTTCAGTGCCACGACGAAGGTCTTGAGCTGGCCCTGCGAACCCTCACGGCGCATCGGCCGTCCGTTGAGGGTGATTTCGATGTCGTCGCGGTGGACCCCATGGAGCGAGTAGCCCACAGCGAGGTCCTTGTGGCGGTCGCGGTTGATGACATCGTAGAGCGGACCGCGCTGGCAATGCGACACATACTGCAACTCCACCGTCTCATGCGAACTGCAGATTTCGGCATAGTACTTCATAAAGATGGGCTGCAACTGTTCCACGGCATCGCGACGTTCCGCATAGATTTGCTCGCCTTCGCGTGCCATTGCCATCTCGAGCACGTCGAGTAGTGACTCGTCAATCCCGCTGTCGGCCTGTTTCAGCAGAGCGTTACGTTGTTGGAGCGCTTGATTGTAGCGCGTCAGCGAGGTCATGTAGGGACGGTGGATCTGGGCGATGACCGTGTCGAGCATCTTGCGACGCGCCTCGCTTCCGCCATCAACGAGGGAGCTGTCGGCCGGCGACACCATCACGATGGGAATCAGCCCGATGTGCTCAGAGAGCCGGCGGTACTCCTTGGCACCGCGCTTGAAATGCTTCTTCTGTCCGCGCTGCATGCCACAATAGATGTGGACGGCATCGGCGGAATCATCGTCTACAGCAGCAAGATACTCTCCCTGCAACACAAACATCGGCGCATCGTGACGAATCACGAGCGAGTCGGGCGAGGATACGGCAGAATGACAGAACGACAGGAACCAGACGGCATCGAGCACATTCGTCTTACCGGCTCCATTGGCGCCGATGAAGCAGTTGAACTTCGGCGAGAAGTCAATCGTAGCTTCCGCAATATTCTTGTAATTTAATATGGAAAGGCGGGAAAGTATCATAATTTTGATGCAAAGTTAAGGCTTTTATTGCTTAAAAAAGAAAAAAAAGCGAAATAAATTTCACTATGTGCAATAAAATGCGTAATTTTGCGGCTCGAAATTGATTACAACAAAAAGCATACTATAATGGCAGAAAAGAACAATCAGCAGGGTGCGCCCACAGCGGCAGCTACCCACAACCAGAGTGAGGCTTTCATCCTCAAGTACAAGAACGCAATCATCGGCATTGTGGCCGCAGTCGTCCTCATCATTTTGGGCGTCACACTCTATCGCAACTACGTTTCCGGCCCGAAGGAGCAGGAAGCCTCTACAGTGCTTGGTATCGGCCAGGAACTGTTTGCCGAGGAGAACTATGAGCAAGCACTCAACGGCGACAGCGCCGACTACATCGGCTTCATCGCCATCTCTGAGAAGTACAGCTCGACCGACGCCGGCAACCTGGCCAAGCTTTATGCCGGCCTGAGCTATGCCAACCTCGACCAGTGGGAAGAAGCCGTGAAATGGCTTGAGAAGTTTACCGCTAAGAGCGACCAGATGGTGTCGCCCCAGGCCATCGGAGCACTCGGCAATGCCTACGCTCACACGAACCAGATCGACAAGGCCGTGGCCACGCTGACCAAGGCAGCCGAGAAGGCCGACAACTATGCCATCTCCCCCATCAACTACGTACAGGCCGCCCAGCTCCTCGAGACACAGGGCAAGAATGCCGAGGCTCTCAAGCTCTACGAGAAGGCTAAGACCTACATCGACCTGATGCCCGACTATCAGCAGCGCGCCACTGGCCGCTTGAACATCGAAGCTCACATCGAGCGCCTCAGCCAGAAGTAATCGTCACCGCTCCCCCACCCCACAGCAACCACGACTATGGCAACCTCACTGCACAACCTCAGCGACTACGATGAGCAGCGCGTACCCGATGCCAGCAATATGTGCTTCGGCATCGTGGTCTCCGAATGGAACACTGAAATCACAGGAGCCCTGCTGCGCGGCTGCGTGTCGACCCTGGAGAAGCATGGAGCACTGATAGAGAACATCCATGTGAAGCGCGTGCCGGGAGCATTCGAACTTATCTACGGTGCTCACCAGCTGTCGCTCAACGACGGTTACGACGCCATCATCATCCTCGGATGCGTGATAAGAGGCGAGACGCCACACTTCGACTACATCTGTCAGGGTGTCACCGAAGGCATCGCACGCCTCAATGCCACCAACAACATCCCCGTTATCTATGGACTGCTCACCACCAACGACCTGGAGCAGGCTCGCGAACGGGCAGGAGGCAAGTTTGGCAACAAAGGCGATGAGTGCGCCGTGGTTGCTATCAAGATGGCGAAATTCTAAGATGATGAAGACTCACCACACACCATGACATTTATCAGTTGGAACGTTAACGGGCTACGAGCCTGTCAGAATAAAGGATTCAGCGACATCTTTAAAGAGATGGGCGCTGATTTCTTTTGTATACAAGAGACGAAGATGCAGGCTGGACAGCTCGACCTGCAGTTTGAGGGCTACAAGAGCTATTGGAACTATGCCGAGAAAAAGGGCTACTCCGGTACAGCCATCTACACCCGCCACGAGCCTCTCGCCGTCACTTACGGCATTGGCATCGAGGAACACGACCACGAGGGACGCACCGTCACACTCGAGATGGACAACTACTATCTCGTCTGTGTCTACGTACCAAACTCACAGGACGAGCTGCGTCGGCTCGACTACCGCATGAAGTGGGAAGACGACTTCAGAGCCTATCTCATCGGTCTCGACCAGAAGAAGCCGGTCATTGTCTGCGGCGACCTCAACGTAGCACACGAGGAAATCGACCTGAAGAATCCAAAGACCAACCACCGCAACGCGGGCTTTACCGATGAGGAACGTTCGAAGTTCTCCGCTTGGCTTGATGCCGGGTTCAAGGACACGTTCCGCTGTCTCTACCCTGATCGTCAGGAATTCTCGTGGTGGTCGTACCGGTTCCGTGCACGCGAGAAGAATATCGGATGGCGCATCGACTACTTCGTCGTCTCCGACCGGCTGATGCCTCATGTCACCGATTCCCGCATCCACAGCACCGTAACCGGCAGTGACCATTGTCCTGTAGAACTCGACATCGACCTCTAATTCCCAAAATCATCGCGTTTTTAGCCATACAGGTCGAATATAATCTTGTGTACATACAAGAATCTCCTTTGGGTCTTGTACCGTTGCTAAATATTACAGCCACTCGATTTCCTCGGCGGTGAGGCCGGTAATTCTCCGCAATATCTCCAACGGCATAGCCCAGGGCCTTTAATGCTTATCTTCTAGCCACTTTTCCAACTGGTCGAGTAGGCTATCTATGAACTGACGGGCTTGCGGCAGGAGTTCATCGACGGTCTCGAGCGTATGATTGATGAAGTCATCATAGTCACCGGTACTGCGCTTAGAGAAAAGTCGACTATAGAAGCGGCCCAGTTCTGGCGAAAGTCGGCCAGCCATAACGACGTGCCGACCAAGGTTAAGACGGACACCGTCGTGCGACTTCACCTCGATGCCGAGGGCGATGAGCATGGCCGTTGCAGCGTAGTAACAGGCATAGTACATGCGGTTTACCGCGGTGTTATAAAAACCGTTCTCGCGGTGGCTCTCAACTTCCACCAGCATATTACGGGCGTTCTCCATACGGTAGCGAACAATGTCACGGCGCTGCTCGTCGGTCAGTGTGTGGTTACTCATAGTCTCACTCCTTCGTTTTCAACATTCAGGTAGAAGGGGCTGACGCGCCGCCCCCACTCGCTCTTAGGCATGATAATGGGGTTGATGAGCACGCCAGTCTGCAGTTCAATCTGGTAGAGGGGGGCGAAGATTCGGTCTTCGTCGCGATCGGTCACGGTGGGCTGGTCAACGAGTATCAGCAGGTCGATGTCGGAGTCGGGACGGGCATCGCCGCGTGCTTCGCTACCGTAGAGACGAGCGTCGATGGGCATGGCCAGCGAGCGGAGGGCCTGTCGGATGGATTTGGTGATGTCGGTGCGGGTCATAGTTCTATCTTTTCTGCTTTACGATGAAATAAGGGAGTTTACAGCCTATAAAATGTTTATCGAAGCCTTTTCTTCCAAGGCTACTGCCGACGGAACATCAGATTTAGACATCAACTGAGGGCTAACTAATTGCTTTCGCAACATCTGGTCGCACATTTGCCGGCAAAGATACAAACAATTATTGAAAAAGAATTATCACTGAGCACATTTTTCCCCAAAAATATTAAATTCTATTCGCTTAGTGGCTACTGGTCGGGATTCTCCACAAAGCCCTGATACTTCGATTCCAAGGCCGACATCACCGAGTCGTATGCCTGTGAGCAGACGGCCTGAATGTTGTCGGGTCCCTGACTGACAGGGTAGATGGGGTCGTGAATAGTGAGCGAGAGGCGATGCCAGCGCACGAAGTGCATGTCGCGCATACGGGGCATAATGTCGAAAGAGCCGTTGATGGTCAGCGGCACCACAGGCAATTGCAATTCGTCGGCCAGGGCGAAAGCTCCTCGGCGGAAGACGCCCATGTGCCCGGTAAACGTACGGGCTCCCTCAGGAAACACCGTGACACTCGTGCCCCCGCTTAAAGTCTGACGCGCACGTTCGTAGGTCTCGCGTATGCGGCTCGGTCCCCGCTTGTCCACGAAGATATGGCCGGCCTTCTCACTGGCATAGCCCACCAAGGGCATCTTGCGCAGCGCCTGCTTCATCATCCATCGGAAATCGCGTCCCAGATAGCCGTAGATGAGAAAGATGTCGAAGGCACCCTGATGATTGGCTACGAAGACATAGGACTGGTCTTTCTCTATCTTCTCGTGTCCCTCCACCTTTACTGGTATGAGCAGCACCCAAAGGATGATGCGGGCCCAGAGGTGAGCGGGGTAATATCCCCAGAAATGTCCGTTACCCACCATGCAGCCCACGGCTGTAGACAGCGCAGTAAGAATGGTAACGACAATGATTATCGGAAGCGCCACGAGAATCTGGTATATTCTGTAAAGTATTGTCATGGGGATGTTAGGGAAGTTAACGAAGTTAGGGAAGTTAACGAAGTTAGGGAATCTGAGTTACTTAGAGCGATGGAGGGTGATAACGGTGATTTCTGCAGGGGAATTGAGGCGCCAGGGAATGAAGCCTCCTATGCCACGCGAGACATAGAGGTAGCGCTTGCCGCCGCCCGCGCTGTAGAGTCCCTGTACCTCTCTATAGCGGAGCGAAGAGGGTGACCATCCGAAGAGGGAGAACTGCCCGCCATGAGTATGTCCGCTGAGTGTCAGCTGACAGTGGGAATGAGGCAAGATGCGTCGTCGCCAGGAAGTGGGATCGTGCTCAAGCATGATGATGAATTCGTCGCGATGCACTCCTGAGAGTGCCATGTTCAGGTTGCCATTTTGAGGGAATCGTCCCTCGCCGTCGTTCTCCATTCCGGCAATGATGATGCTCTGTCCACCACGCTCTATCACCACATGGGCATTGGACAGGATTCTCCATCCTGCTTTATAGTGAACGCCGAACGACCGTCCCAGCATCTCGTTGATGATGAAGGGGTCTTCTTCTTTGAGGTACATCGTGTAGTCGTGATTGCCGAGGACAGAGTAGACGCCGTCGGGGGCGGTAATCGTGGATAGCAGGTCGACGAATCGTTCACTCTCCGTAGGCTTTCGGTTCTGCAAGTCTCCTGTAAAGACCACCATATCGGCCTTCTGTGCTCGGATGCTGTCGATGTCGCGACGCAGCAGATCCTCGCGCCAGCCAGTGAACGACCCGAGATGGGCATCGCTGAAGTGGACGATGCGATAGCCGTCGAAGGCCGGGGGCAGGTCAGCAAACGTCAGGTCGATGCGGTTCACCTCGAACTTTCCGAAACCGATGTACCATCCGTAGGCGAAGACGGCGGCGAGGCCTGCCAGCACGACAGCAAGGCTGACCACCCAGCGTTTCATGCGAGACTTGTGACTATGTTTTGTTGCGTTCATCGTTTGTTTTATTTATGGGGCAATACCAATGCCCCATTACTACTTATTACTTCTTATTACTCCCCATTCATTACTACTAAATAGAGTGATCTATTCCAAATTGCGGATTAAGAACTTGCGCAACCTATCAGCAGGCAGGCCGCGTCGGCGTGCATAGTCAGCAAACTGGTCCTCTCCTATCCTTCCCACATCAAAGTAGCGCGCTGCAGGCAGGCTGAAGATCAGTCCGCTGACTGATGCGTGGGGCCGCATGGCGCCGCTCTCGGTAATGGTGACACCGATCTGTTTCATGTCGAGCAGTCTGTCGATGAGGAAGTTGATGCTCGCGTCGGGCAGCGAGGGATAGCCCACCGCCGGACGGATGCCCTGCCATCGCTCGGCGAAGAGCTCGTCGACGGTGAAGTTTTCATCGGGAGCAAAGCCCCAATACAGCCGGCGAATTTCCTGATGGGCCCGCTCTATTGTCGCCTCTGCCGCACGGTCGGCGATGAGTTGCATCATCATGCGGCGATAGGGATCGGACTGGAAGTCTTGCTCCATACCGATGTCGGCTGATGTGGCAAACACGGCTATCCGATCAGCGATACCCTGACTGGCCGGCCTCACGAAGTCGGCCAGTGAGAGGAAGTCGGAACCCGCCGTCTGCTGACGCAGCATCGGCAAACGAAACTGTCGTTCGGCCACCAGCGTCTGCGGCACCTCGTAGCAGGCCGTCTGCAAGTCGAGCACGATGTCGTCAGCCTCGCTGTTAGCTTGAAAGATATTGAAGAGAGCGTAGGTGGAATAGCGTTGGCCATACTCGGCGATCAGCGCCTCCGCTTCGTGGCGTAGCTGCTGCTTCTCCTTCTCCGGCTTGCCGCTCATGCCCCAGGCATGATAGAAGTAGATCCAGTTGATATAGGGCTCGACGTCCTTAAGACTGTAGGTGATAATCATCGTCGTGACAGAATGTGAGCTCTTCGCCATGATAGTCCGTGTCGACATGACTGTTGCCGCAAATCGGGGTGACGCTGTCGTAGACGAGGTGGCCGTTGCAGAGCGTCTTCATCACTTTCCATCGGAAGGTGTGGCCCTCAAGGGGCGACCATCCGCATCGGCTCTCCACCTGATCGGCCGTAAGGGTCCAGGGCGTGTCAGGTTTCACGACGACGATGTCGGCTTTCATGCCGGGTTGCAGGTGTCCGCGTTCGGACAGTCCGAACAGCCGTGCTGGGTTGTGGGCCATCAGCTGTACGAGGCGCTCGATTGTGAGCACCCCTTCATCGACGAGTTCGAGCATCGTTACAAGCGAGAACTGCACCATCGGCATGCCGCTCACGGCTTTGCGGCAGCCTCCTTGCTTCTCTGGGAGCAGATGAGGAGCATGGTCAGTAGCCACAGTGGCCACATGGCCATCGGTGAGCCCTTGGCGAAGCGCCCACTGGTCGCGGAAGTCCTTTATCGAGGGGTTTACCTTTATCCTGCTCCCCAGCCGACGGTAGTCGGTCAGCGAGAACATCAGATAGCCCACACAGGCTTCCGCCGTAATGGTCGATGTGAAAGGGGCGAACATCGTCAGTTCTTCCTCTGTCGACACATGGGCCACATGCAGTCGGGCTTGTGTCTCGATGGCCAGGGATAGTGCTTTCGACAACGACTCATAGCAGGCTTCCCGCGAGCGGATCACGGGGTGGAATTCCACGGGCGGGTCGTCGGTGCCGAGCGTCTGGCAGAGCTCGTCCATTGCGGCATTGATCATCGCCGTGTCTTCGCAGTGGGCCACAAGGGGCAGCCCAAGGCGGTGGGCTTCGCGGAAGATCCGCTCCAGTGTAGCGTCGTCGTCTACCAGCATGTTGCCCGTCGAGGAGCCCATGAACAGTTTGATGCCCGGCACGCGGCTGCGGTCGAGCTGTCCGAAGAGCTCCGTATTGTCGGCTGTAGCTCCGAAGAAGCAGGCATAGTTGACGTGGCACCGCTCGGCAGCCGTGTGACGCTTCTCCTCGAACGCTTCCATCGTAGTGGTCTGGGGCTTCGTGTTGGGCATGTCGAAGACGGAGGTCACTCCGCCTGCTGCCGCCGCACGGCTCTCGCTGTCGAAGTCGCCTTTGGCCGTCAGTCCCGGGTCGCGGAAATGCACATGACTGTCGATGATGCCGGGCAGCACATAGCACCCGGTAGCATCGACAGTCGTGTTTATTGTATAGTCTGTAAAAGCTGTTTCTCCTGCTTGGCTGGAACCTTCGCCGTTCGCTGCGGGCTCTATCGCTACTATCTTTTCTCCGTCGATGAGCACGTCGCAACGCTGCGACAGCCCGTCGCTTACCGTGGTTCCTCCCTTAATCAGTGTGGTCATCGTCCGTTCAGTATGTCTGCTATCGCCGAGTCGGTAGGTTCTCCCACGATATTATCCACTCCCATATTGTCGTCAGGATCCATTCCCTGCATCTTGGCCTGTATCTCGCTGGCCGTGCGGTAGTACTCCCTGACGTAGACATCGGCCTTGAACTTGTCCGAAGCCTTGCTCATGATCTCTTCGATCTGCGGGGTGAGGATGGGATAGCGCAGACCGGCCGTCATCATCATGAAGACGCCGGGTCCGAGTACGTTGTCGAAGTTGTCGCAGATGAAGTGCGTCACGAGGCTGTCTTCCTGGCGGGCTATCTCTGACAGTTCGCCCGACAGCTGTTGACCGATGGTCTGCTCATCTATGCCATCGAGGAGCATCTGGCTCTCCTTGTGGCCGATTTCCTCTATCCTGTTGTTCAGCTGATTGTGCTTGTCGAGGAAGTCGTAGAGCAGCTCGTTGAGCGGCGAGCCGCTGACGTTCTGCTTTGCATCGTCGATACGGATCTTGATTTCTCCGCGCTCTATCACCAGCGGCATCAGACTCCTGTCGTCCATGTAAAGAGAGGCCATGGCGGTGGTGTCGAGCGGTCCGGCGAAGTGGAACTTTCCATGCACCACTTCACACGAATCGATGTCGGCCGGCTTACCGTCGCATATCGCTTTGAGGTAGAGTTTGCTGCCGTCGAGCGACGACACCGACGAGGCTCCCTGGATGTTATATTGTTCCCCGCAAGCCGTCAAGCAAGCAGCAAAGGCGAACAGACAAAAGGATTTGTATATTGACATAGCTTTAAGAATGTAGGTGCAAATGTACAATGAAAGGTTGAAGTACGAAAAGAAATTTGCGCATTTTAAAACATTACACCCTTCTTTTAGCTTTTTTTTGCCTCTTGCTCCAGCTCGTGACTGATTCTATGGGTGACATAGAGCTGCAGGATGGCAGCAATCAGGAGCGTCACCACCCACTTCCGGTAGACGTACTGCAAGTAGGTGATATGGGGCAGGTGGAGTGGATTGTCCATCGAGGCGAACATCAGCAGCGCGGTCAGCAGGAACATCAGGTCTGAGAAGATCATGATGCGTCGCAGCCGCCGAATGGTGACATTTGGTCCGTCGTAGCGCTGTAGCAGTTGCATGGCTACAAAACAGAGTGCTCCCGCCGCATAGACCCACGGTGCCCACGCAGCCATCAGGACAGCAGCCGCAGCCCCTATCACCATCACCACCGCGCCGACGAGGTAGATCCAAGTCTCTATCTTATTGAGCTGTCTCATCGGTCGTAGGGGTACTGGTCGGCTGCAGGTCGTCGCTGAGGATGAAGATGTCCTCGTCGGGGGCTTTCATGAAGTATCGCTCACGCGCCACCCGCTCTATGGCCTTGGGATTGGTCTGGAGCTGATTGATGATATTGGAGTCGCGATGATACGACTCGTTGTAGGCATCGATTTCGGCCTGCAGCTCCGCGATGTGCTGCTTATAGCGGAAATGCGCCCAGATGCTGTTCTGGTCGAGAAAGCCCACGAACAGCACTCCTAAGATGATCACCACAATGTATTTGCCACCGCATCGCTGCCAGGCATGTGCAATTTTTTCTTTCATCGTCTGTTGCTTATAATATAATAATGTGTATCGGCCGGGTCAGGCCAGTTCCAAGTCGAAGAGTTCGCGCAGCTTACCGATGACCTTGTTCTGAGCCATCAACTGCTCAAACTGCTCCTTGCGTGTGAGAATTCGCTCATGTGCCTGCTGCTCAGCCACGTTGATGGTCAGCGTGATGGCGGCATTGTGCAGATGGAGCCGGAGTGTGCTGACGATATTTCGCTTGATGGCCTCCATCTCGTTCTTCACAATCTCGTTGGGCACGGTCACCTCCACGGCAGGCATCTCGGCTATTCGCGGACTCAGGTTCTTCATTCGCTGGGCGATGCCGCTGAGGCGCTGTGGCATTCTGTTGCACATCGCCAGCCACTGCATGTCGAGCTCGGCCTGCTCGAAGACTTTGTTCTCGGCATCGTCGGCATTGCTGTTGGCGGCATTGTCGTCCGCCGCCGTGGCCTGCACCCCGTCGGCCTGCCGCCGCAGGCTGCTCCACGAGGTGCCCAGTTGTGTTGTCTTGATCTTTGTCCTCACCTCGGCCGCAGCCACCTGCTGGACTGCCTTCTGCTCTGGGCGTACGATGGGACGTTGTTGGGTAAACAGGGATTTCAATCGTCTGGGCTTGCGCCCACTGCCCGCTGTCGCATCGCCCCCTTCATCTTTCTGGGTCAATTGGGCGATTTCGATCAGCGTGAGCTCCACGAGCAGCCGCTTGTTCGACGACTGCCGGTAGTTCAGGTCGCACGTGTTCATCAGCCGTAGGGCATCGTAGAGGAATTTCGTAGGTGTGCGCTGCGCCTGACTGACGTAGCGCTCCTTTGCGTTCTGGCTCACCTCGAGCAGGGAGAGCGTCTGCGGGTCACGGGCCATCATCACGTTGCGCACGTGGCGCGCCAGCCCCTGCACCATCAGACCGGCGTCAAATCCGCGCCCGATAATGTCGTTGAGCAGCAGCATCGTGTCAGTCACCTTGTTCTCAAGAGCCAGGTCGACCAGCCGGAAGTAGTTCTCCGAGTCAAGCACATTGAGGTCTTCGATGACCTTGGCATAGGTGATGTTGCCCTGACAGAACGAGGCCGCCTGGTCGAAGATCGACAGGGCATCGCGCATGCCGCCGTCTGCCTTCTCGGCAATCACGGCCAGCGCCTCCTCTTCGTAGGTGATGCCTTCGCGCTCAGCCACACTCTTCAGGTGGGCAATGGTGTCGGCCACGGTCATCCGCTCGAAGTCATAGATTTGGCAACGGCTGAGGATCGTGGGCAGTATCTTGTGCTTCTCCGTCGTGGCAAGGATGAAGATGACGTGTGCCGGCGGTTCCTCCAGGGTCTTGAGGAATGCATTGAAGGCCTGCGTCGACAACATGTGGACCTCGTCGATGATGAACACCTTGTAGCGGCCCACCTGGGGCGGGATGCGGGTCTGCTCCATCAGGGTCTTGATGTGTTCCACGGAATTGTTGGAGGCCGCATCGAGCTCGAAGATGTTCAGCGAGCGCTGTTCGTCGAACGACTGGCAGCTCTCGCACTCGCCACAGGCCTCTCCCTCGGCTGTGGGATTCTGGCAGTTGATGGCCTTCGCGAAGATGCGCGCACAGGTCGTCTTGCCCACTCCCCTTGGCCCGCAGAACAGATAGGCATGAGCCAGCTTGCCGCTCTTCACGGCATTCTTCAGCGTGGTGGTCAGCGACGACTGGCCCACCACGGTGTCGAACGACATCGGGCGATACTTTCGCGCCGATACGATATACTCTTCCATAGGTGTCTTGGGTGTGTTCTTGTACTCAGTATGAATTTTGTCGCAAAGTTAAAAAAAAGAAGTGAAAAGCCGCTGCTTTTCACTTCATATTTTTCACCTTTTAACGTTTGAGGGCACTAAATGAGCGGCATACCCCATTCGCGGCACTGTCGGCGCATCTCCTCCGGCCAGATGCTGGCCTGAATTTCGCCGATGTGCGCCTTGTGGAGCAGCACCATGCAGAGACGGCTCTGGCCGATACCTCCTCCTACAGAGAGGGGCAGCTTGTCGTCGAGCAGCTGTCGATGGAAGTAGAGCTGCTCGCGCTCTTCCTGGTGCTCGAGTGCCAACTGGCGGAGCAGCGACTCCTTGTCGACGCGGATACCCATCGACGAGAGCTCAAACGAGCGCTGCAGCACAGGATACCAGATCAGGATGTCGCCGTTCAGGCCTGCCAGCCCGTTCTCAGCCACGGTCGACCAATCGTCGTAGTCGGGAGCACGGCCGTCGTGCTTCTCGCCGTTCGACAGTTTGCCGCCTATACCAATGATAAACACGGCGCCGTAGGCCTCGCAGATGGCATTCTCCCGCTCCTTGGGAGTCTTGTCAGGATACATCTGGAGAAGTTCCTCTGCATGAATGAAGTGTATCTGTTCAGGCAGGAAGGGCTTAATCTGTGGATAGGTCTCGCAGACGAGATACTCCGTGCGTAGGATGGAGGCATAGATGCGCTCCACCACGCGCTTCAGAAAAGCCAGCGTGCGGTCCTCACGGGCTACGACGGCCTCCCAGTCCCACTGGTCGACATAGAGTGAGTGGAGGTTGTCGAGCTCTTCATCGGCACGGATGGCATTCATGTCGGTGTAGACGCCGTAACCGCGCTCCACCTCGTACTCAGCCAGCGTGAGCCGCTTCCACTTGGCCAGCGAATGCACCACTTCTGCCCGTGCATCGCCCAGGTCTTTGATGGGGAAGGTGACTGCCCGCTCCACTCCGTTCAGGTCGTCGTTGATGCCAAGACCTTGAAGCACGAAGAGGGGTGCTGTGACGCGGCGCAGGCGCAGTTCGGTAGAAAGGTTCTGCTGGAAGAAATCCTTTATCAGTTTGATTCCCTGCTCTGTCTGTCGCATATCGAGCAGGCGGCTGTAGTCTTTTGGTTTTATCAGTTGACTCATATCGCGATTTTACAAATTTGCGTGCAAAGATAACATTATTTAG
>Ga0326514_10000744_pt1 | contig 21698 bp, 9 predicted proteins | sample 3_2548_0518_D_FD_203653 | JGI IMG/M metagenome (GOLD analysis project Ga0326514, IMG submission 203653) | Bovine rumen microbial communities from UC Davis, California, United States - 3_2548_0518 | ecosystem: Host-associated > Mammals > Digestive system > Stomach > Rumen | place: USA: California... | reverse complement strand
AAAACTGACCATTGGCATAACGGATGGCTGGTGCCCACACGCCCTGGCCATAAATCTCTTTGTGGTTTTTCAATGAGAAGGCATCATCGTTAAAGTCGAAACGGTCAAAGCAATAGCTGATATTTTCCCAGTTAACCAAATCCTTGGAATGCAGGATGACAAGTCCTGGAACGGCATGCATTGTAGTACCCGCAAGATAATAGTCATCACCCACACGAAGGATGTCTGGATCGGAGAATTCGTCATAGAACAACGGATTCGTAAAGGTTCCGTTACCATTATCAGCTGTCCAAGACTTCTGAGCCATAGACGGCAAAAGGCAAATGACAGACGAAATTAGTGTGATAAGAAATCGATACATAATCTATTTAGTTAATTTAGTGTTGGCCAACCATCTGCACTCCAACGGATGGGCCTCCGTACAAGTATAGAGGCACCCTTTTGGGCAATACTGTAGCCATGACATATAAAAATGTCTTCACCCTCGATGTGGCAGAGTGCACAATGACCTGCAGCCTCATACAACTTCTTGTCACCTTCGAAGAAGATTGTGCCGCCACCCATCAGCATGTCTTTACCATCGCGGTCAAGATAAGGTCCGTCAACCTTCCGACTGCGTCCCACAGCAACCCTATAGTTGCTCTTCGAACCACGACAACAATAGTCCCACGATACAAAGAGATAATACCAACCATCGTGCTTAAATACGAATGGTGCCTCAATAGCGTTCGTACCTGCATACTTCGAGGTTGGATTGGGAGTCGCATGCTTAAACGCAGGATCATAGCGGCGGGCTATTGTCCGTGGCCGCTCACCCTGGGCAATATGCATCGTGGTGTCAAGACGGACTATCTGGATTCCATCCCAGAAAGAGCCCCATGTCAACCACGGTTGGTCATTGTCGTCAATCACGAAGTTAGGGTCTATGGCGTTCCATTGGTCACGCCCCTCACGGGAAGCCACGATACATCCTTCGTCGTTCCAGATGGGGTGAGCCAGCGAGCGCGTACTGAGCAGTCCGATGGCCGAGCCGTTCTTGCCAAACGTAGAACAGCTGTAGGCCAGCCACCAGCGACCATGCCAGCGCAGTATGTCCGGTGCCCAGACATGCTGTCGGAAGCCTGGCACCGAGTCGCGCGTCCACTGAGGGATAACGGTCATCAGCGGTTCTGGGTTGACAGTCCACGTCTTCAGGTCCTTGGATGTCATCTGCTGGATGCCCATACCTGTACTATATATATAATAGGTACTGTCCTCCCAAGCCATTACGGGGTCGTGCACCATCGGGGTCTGTGTCTTGAAAGCAGCAAACGGACGCCGCTGTCTCTGTGCCGTCAACACGACACAGAGACTCACCAGCGTCAAACATACAATTAACCGTTTCATGGTCTTGATGTTATCCTGAATATATTTAGTGAATAAGCAGGTAATTCCACTTCTATGCGATTCTCTTTGGGAGAGAGTTCGTGATTGGTGGGATAGATGAGTGTAGGCTGCTGGAGCGTATTTTCGTCCATGCCATCATTAGCACAAAGGCGCACGAGACGGGCACCCTTCACGGCAAAATTGCAGACATCCAGACGAGTCGTTGTAGCCGCTGCCTGGGTGTTGACCACCTTGACAATAAGTTCGCCAGCAGGCTCATCGATAGTAGCACTGGAGAACACACCAGGCAGGACATCGCCCTTCAACACCGTGTCGAACACCAAGTCCTTATCAAGCCAGCACTTCAGGGTGTCACCAGCCATCTGCAACGTCACGTCATACCAGCGGCCAGCCTCAATCTTGCCGGGCTTAGTCTCTATCTGGCTTTTGCCACCGCCACTGATTCGTTCAATGCCATGCTGCGTATTGCCCCAACCGCCGAAGTTAATCCAACAGTAATGATCGGCATCAGTGTAGTTGAACACTACCATGAACCCTTCGTCACCACTATCTTTGCGAGCACGGAACTTAGCCGTATAGTGGTCGCCCACCTTGGCTTTGCACATTGCCACACAGTGCTCCTTGGTGCTGGTCTGCGACACATGACCTTCAGGAGCCAGACTCCAGTCGCCGCTGATAAATTCTGGCTGACCGGATTTGGGCAGTGGACTGGGATGTGTAAACGACGCCTTAGTGCCCCAGGTAGCAAAACCGATGCGGCTCTCCTTCGGTGTCACCTGAGTCTTTGGTTGCACCCTATACGGATTGTGCTGCTCAACCTTCACCACCTGCGTTCCCAGATGCTGTGGCATCAGCTGCTGCACGTAGTACGACGGTGTGCCCATGACACGGTTGCTGTTGAAGCGGATCATGTCTGGACGCCACTTGGCATCATTCTCATTCACGAAAATTGGCGCATAGGAGTTCATGGGCACCACATCAGAGTTGTTCTCCATGCCCATCATATAGACAGCCTCACCCAATGCAGCGTTCATATTGCCTAAGTTGCCAAAGCCCGATGTGACGGCATACTCGCCGACGTAAATCTTCGGACTACGACGGTCGTAGGCATCATACTTGCGGAAAGCCTCAGCAAACCATGCTGGATTACGATAGTAATGCTCGTCAAGCAAGTCTACAGGCAGTGCACTACCCCACTTGGGACTGTCGTCCCCCCAGGCTGTCACATTTCCAATGAGGTTCATCTTGGGATATTTTTCCAAGATAGCCTTGCGGAACAAATCATAGCGGTCATAGTAGTGGTCGCTCTGCTGTTCGGGATTAGGTTGGTTGTTCTCGTTGCCTATTTCCAGATACTCAATATTGAAAGGTGCCGGGTGTCCGTTCTTGGCACGCAGGGCACCATACTTCGTCGTAACGTCACCATTGGCATACTCCAAGGCTGCCAGACACTCGTCAATCCACGGCTGGATGCTGTCCAACGGTGTCAGTCCACCGTGCCATAAACCTACATTTACCACATAGAGCGGCTTGGCCCCCAAGTCCTCTGCCATCTGCAGATATTCATGGAAACCGATGCCGTCGGTAGTGCGATAGCCCCAGTTGACATTCCAGTGTCCTGGACGCTCTTCAATGGGACCAATGGTACGCTCCCAACGGAACGCATTGTCTGGCGACACCTGTCCCTCGACAAAGCATCCACCAGGGAAACGCATGAACTTCGGATGCATCTCGTAGAGCATCTGTGCCAAGTCGGGACGAAGTCCGTTCTCACGATTCTTAAATGTTGGCGGAAAAAGTGATACCACGTCAAGATCCAGAACTCCCTTGCCGTCAAGAACCAAGGCAAATCGAGCCTGAGCATCATTGCCTGCTGCCTGCAGTATTGCTGAATACTTGCGCCACTGTTTGTCAGCGGAATATCCACTGACCACCGTTTCTGCATAGATTTGAGAACCATCCTTACTACAGAGCATTGCCTTGATGCTACCTTTATAGGTACCTTTGGCAAAGAAACTCAGTCTATAGTGACGACCTTGTACGGTATTGATGCCCCAGAAGCCTTCGTTTACTAAGCACACAGGCTGTCCTGTTGTGGCATTGACCTTCAGTTCAAGGGCGTTTCCCTGGGCTGCATTCAGGAGTTTTACTTTTTTTGAAGGCTGAATGAGCGTGGCAGAAATCTGAGACGTAGCCCTAGCCTGTACTGTCCAACCTTCCATCGTGGCAGGCTTCCCATAGCCCTCTCCATCTTCGAACGAACGGTTGCGAATCAGTTCAGCATAGATGCCACCATCAGCAGCATGGTTGATATCCTCAAAGAATATGCCATAATGCATCGGACTGATTTTCGGTCCACGCTGGTTAGCATCGACACGGATTGTAATCTGTGCACTGGCATTCATTACCGCCAGCGCACAGATAATTGTTAGCAATCGCTTCATGTTATTCTACTATTTCTTCTTTCCCCAATAAGACTTGGCACCATTGATACCACTATAAACGATGGTATGTTTACGAGGAGAAGCTTCCCAGTCGCACTCACGCTGTACCTTCAGTTCTACACCGTTGGCAGTCAGCGTGTTGGTTTCTGCATCAAAGCTCCACTTGCCTCCCTTCCAGATACCATCAGAAATCGTTCCGTCAGCTGCAAAAGTCATCGTGGACGACTCCTTCATCTTGCCATAGCTGTAACCCAGGTCAATATGTTCCCAAGTACCCACAATATCATCATTTGTAATAACTACCTGCGGAACTGCAGCATAACGCTCTGGCATGACAACAGGCCAACCTGAAGAAGTCCACTGGATGCTACGGACACCACCCATCATAATTGCATTGGGAGCCCAATCGTCATAACCGATAGGGAAGCGTTGCTGTGATGCATAGTACCAGTCGCCATTGCCATTATCAAAAACAGCGCAGTGGCTGATACCTACCCAACCTTGATTGCCTGCAAACTTATAAGGATGAGTCAGCACCGTTTCATTGCCGATATATGTTCCGTCAATGGTGGAAGAACGCATCACACGAGTATTATAAGGAACATCCAAAGCATCATAGGCCATAAACAGATAATAGTAACCATCGTGATAGACGACCTCAGGACCTTCTGATGCCTGCCAGCGATTACCTGCCTGACGCGTCCAGATCTGCTTACCATATGCAGCCTCATTGGCTGCGCCCCATGGATTTGGAAGCGGGTCGACAATAGTCTTACCCGTCTCAGGATTCAACTGTACAGCAGCAAAGCCCGAGTGCCATGAGCCATAAACCAACCAGTGTTCACCCTCTGGAGTAATAATGAATGACGGGTCGATAGCATTGTACTTGAAGTAGCAGTTAGCCCAGTCGTCAGGAGCCACTTTGTAGTTAAGTTCTTTGTCGGAGTAGTTGGTGATGACAAAACCCTTATCCACCCAGTTGTTTGAAGCAGGGTCAGCAGTCTCCATCATACCGATAAAGGCACGCTCACTCCATGTGTTGGCTCCATCGATAGTTCCAGGGACAACAATACTGTAATACATACGATACAGCCCGTTCTTGACCTTACGGGCACAAGGAGCCCAATAGCCATAGCCATTGGTATCTGCTGTAGACGCTGCCAGTCCCATCTCTGAACGGATGGCATTCAGTTTCTCCATCACCCATGCAGGGGTGGCTGGCATCGTAGCGCCTAAATACTCCCAGTCCACCAAGTTGGTAGAACGACGGGCATGGAAGTGTCCTTGACCATTCTGCGGATCACCAAAGCCTGCATCTGTACAGTACATGTAGTAATAACCGTCGTCAGCCTTCATCACAGAAGGATCGTGAACATTCGCCAGGTTCCACTTGTTCCTATTTTCCCATGTACTGATGTTGCGATAGTCATCGACATATGTCGGAGCACTCCATTTATCCAAGTCATCGGAAGAGGCCTTCTTTGAGGTCACAAAAGACACGTCTTCAGAATAAACAGTTCCTGCTTCCGTCATAGCATAAGCTCTTACGTGATAGGTCGTATTGGGCAACAAGCCAGACAGCAATAGGGAGATGCTGCCCTTCTTATTGGCCTTCAATTCTTTATCATAAATAGTCGGATTGGCTGTCTGTCCATAGCATAGACCGGCACGGTATATACCATCACCTGTCACAGATACCGAAACACTTGCAGATGTATAGGAAATAGCACTCACCTGCAGGCTGGTGATGGTTACTGGCGTACCATCACCACCAGAGGTTGATACAGTGTCATCGCTACAGGCATAGAACATAAAGCAAGCACCTATAGCAAGAATTATATTTTTCAGATTCTTCATAATCTTTACCTTATTAGATTCTTATTACTCACCTGTTGACGTATTGTCTGTCGCAGATGTGGGCTCAGTTGATTCCGCTTCTGCGTTATCACTCATTTCCCAACCAGCATTCTGCTTTAAGTTGGAGAGCATCTTTGTCTCTGAATCAGGAATGGGGAACAGATAATTCTTCGGGATATTGAACGCACGAGTAGGATGATTGGGCTCTGATACGTAATTATAGACCGTAGAAGCCTCAGGCGTAACTTGTACACCATAGAGATTGTATACCTGACGGTAACGTGGCTGATTCTTCTCAGAAGAAGCCGTCTTGCCATCAAACAACTTCCAACGACGCTCATCGAAGAAACGATGATCCTCGAAGCAAAACTCAACACGACGCTCGTTCTGGATACGCTCGCGGAATTGTTCTTTTGAAAGGCCTTGACTTTTCCATGAGGGCATTCCCACACGACTACGAACCTGGTCTACATACTGATATGCTTCGTCTGTTCTTCCAGCCTCATTCAAAGCCTCTGCCGCATTCAGCAGAACCTCTGCATAGCGATAGATAGGACAAGCATGAACAAAAGTGGTCGGATTGGTAAAGGCCATATTGTTCAAGAACTTCTTGGTATAATAGCCTGTGTACGTTCCACCGTGAGTTGCCTTATAGTCCTTACCATTAGGATAGCTTACATCCACCGCACGTGCCTCCTCGTTGAGTCCCCATTGGGTTCCATGATGAATTATCGTCTGTTCCAAGCGTGGGTCACGATTTGCATAGGGATCCTGATCATTGTAGGCAGGATCCTTGTCTATAGGCAGGCCATTAATTGTTTCATACGAGTCTACAAGGTTCTGAGTAGGATTCGTACGACCGACAGCATCCACTGTTCCCGTGAAGCCACAAGGAGTCAGGAAAGTCTCAATCTCACGAGTATTCCACTCTGAACGGCTCAGAATATACTCATTATTCAGGTGCGGAGTTGAAACGAAGCAGTTGTAGTAGTCTTTCTGAGGATTACCTGTAGAGTACAGCTTATAGGGATTTGACTGTACGTCATTCTTCTTGATAAAGTCAAGAGCCGCATTGGCAGCCTCTGTCCACCATGAAGCATCGTTGTTGGTATTGTTCAATGGGGAGGCACGATAAAGGAGTGCACGGCTCTTTAATGCGTAGGCCACAGCACCATTCACACGTCCCCAGTTGGCATCCTCATTGGCATAGCGGAAAGGAAGTACATCCTTCACAGCATCACACTCGTCAGCCACCCACTTCAGCACTTCTGCAGCACTCAGGCGAGGATTATTCATCGATTCAGGATTACCAGCATCATAGACAATGGGGGTTCCTGACTCATCATCACCCTCAATGGGAATGCCACCGAACCAACCTACCAAGTCGAAATGATAGAAGGCACGCATCAGTCGGGCTTCTGCCATCCAACGGGTATAGAGTTTGTTGTCATCATCGCCGGCAATTTCCTTGTTACCGACTACGACCTCGTCAGCATTGCGCATAAACTGATTGCAGGCACGGATTGCCTTCCAGTCATTAGTCCAGTACTCTGTGGCAAACCAGTGGGTCTTTGCGTTATAACCATCACTCTGTATGCTGTGATAACGATGTACCGGCCACCATGATGTGGCATTATCTGTCATACAGTCACGGGATGCTGCCAAGAACTGTCCATCCAGATATCCCCTAAAGGCATCCGGCAAATAGGTATAAATATTGGCAAGATAGCCTCGTGTGTTCTCATATTTCTGAAACACTTGCTTATCAGAAAGAGAAAGGTCTACCTCTTTATCCAGATAGCCGTTGCAAGAGGTTAATATCCCAACGGAAAGCAACGCCATATTGATTAATATCTTTTTCATATTTTCTTTCTGTTAAATTATCAATTAGAAACCGATGTTTATACCAAATGTATAGGTACGTGTCTTTGGATACCACCAGCAGTAGCCCATTGGCTTTTCTGGATCCAGTCCGTCAGGGATATCGCTGCTCCAAGTTGCAATATTATAGGCATTGAAATACAAACGACACTTGGTCATATACAACTTGCTAATCCACTTCTGCGGCAGCGAATAACCAATCTCGATATTTCTCAGTGACCAGAAGTTACCATTGATAACCCATATATCATTCTGATAAGTACCAGTATCACGGTCAGAGTCTATCGCATTGAAATTAGAATAATAAGGACGTGGATAGCGTGCATTCACGTTTCTTGCATCCAACGGATCGTCGGTATAATAACCCCAACAGTTGACAACCTCATGGGTGGCATGGCTACCCCATGCACTCCATGCCATTGAAGGAGAAAGGAATACGGAACGGTTCAGATAACCCGTAAAGACGGCACGTGCATCAAAGCCATATGCCTCAAAACCGACATTAATAGCAGGAATAATCTCCGGGATGATGGTATATGAGTCAGGTACCATATCCTTCGAGTCAATCATACGGTCACCATTGATATCACGGAAAACAGCTGTTCCCAAAGGTTGGTTACCGCCTGAATAGGTGTTATAGGGATATTTCTCGGGATGATCAATAGCATCTTGCTGACTGGTTGCAATCAAATCAGGATTGCTTGCCCACTGATCAAACTTAAAGATATTCCAACCTCCTACAGTATTATTGAACGGTACCTCGTACAAGCTTGCAACAGAGGTGTTGTCATAGATACGGCGACCAGTCTTACGCTGCCACTCCACATCAGGAGCAGTCTCGTCCATCTCCGTTATCTTATTGGTATTATAGGTCAGCTGTGCCTCCACATAATACTTGAAGTGCTTGCCAATGTTGTTACGATGGCCTAATACCAACTCATAGCCATGGCTTTCTGCCTTACCATAAGAATCCTTTGCCATAGGCACACCTAAGATTGCCGGTACTGTTGAGCGGGCTACCAGAATCTGGGAACGCCACTCCTTGAACCAGTCAAACGATCCATAAATCTTCTTGTTGAAGAAATCAAAGTCAAGACCGATGTTAAACATCTTGGAAACCTCCCAGATATTATTGGAGTTTCCTGCTTTAGTTTCAGCAAAGCCAGCGACCGGTGTTGCATTGTAACCAAAACCATAACCTGCAACTTTAGTTGGATCTGAATCGAAAGTATTCTGGTAAGGATAACGACCGGAGCCTGTATATGCCTGACCAGACTTACCATAGGAGATACGTAACTTCAACAAATCAGCAAACTTCAAATTCTTAAGGAACGACTCCTCACTAGCAACCCATGCTCCGGATATACCCCAGAAGGTGTCCCAACGATTGTCGGGTGAGAAATTGTCATTACCCATCCTTGACAGGTTGAATGAGACGACATAACGTTTGTCGTAGTTGTAGGTCAACTGCCCATTCCAAGAGAGGAAACGTACTGCCGACTCCTGGCGGGCTGCCTGATTATCACTACCGGACACCTCATTACGATAAGTGCGGAGGAATGCCTGAGCATCAATACCATGTTTCCCAAACGTATGGTTATAACTCAAACCTGCCTTGAAATTCAGGTTATAGGCATAGGTACGCTGGTTGGCAGACGGATTGGTTAATGCCGAATACGTCTGTGTCTGGGTATAGGTAAAATCGTCAACACTCATTACTTTCGCATTCGTATAGTCATAGCTGAAAGCGTTGATTGAGTTGGTCTGTGTCGACTCAAATGTCTCGTAAGCATCGAAGCTGACCAGAGCGTTGGCTTTCAAGCCAGGAAGCAACATTCCCAGATCGCCAGTAATATTTACCGTAGAATAAAGGTTACGACGCTTATTCTTTTCCTGTCCAGAAGAACCCAGCTGATACAAGGGGTTCTGGGATGTAGTAGACCAATAGAGCGAACCATCAGGACAATATACAGGCTCCATAGGGTTAGCCTCAACCATTCCAAAGGTTGTCAAGCCGAATACCGAAGCTGTTGGCTGATTGATGTTATCAATACGTCCACCAAGGTCAAGACTTACGTTCAGATACTTTGTAACGTCAATATCGATATTAGAACGCAGGTTCCAACGGTTCAGCACGTGCTGAGTACTATAGTTGCTATTCCATTCCGTACCTTCTGTATTCCACATACCTTCCTGACGAAGATAAGAGAAACTGACATAGTAGCGAGCCGTATTGTTACCACCGCTAACCTGCAGGTTGGTACGATAAGTAGGAGCAGAACTGCGGAAAAGGACATCTGCCCAGTTGGTGTCGAAGTAACGGTATTTATCCATTCCCTCAAGGGTTTCACCATTAGACACCTTACGATACTGTTCAATATCATAGTCAGAATACTGGGGCTGGTCACCACTCAGATACCTTACACGATTACGCGTCAAAGCCTGATTGTAGGCATTCTGATTATCGAAGTAATTGGTCAGACGGTTAAAACCAAACTCCTGTGTGAAGTCAATATGTGTCTTACCTGCCTCACCACGTTTCGTCGTTACCAGAATGACACCGTTAGCACCACGCATACCATAAATGGCTGTAGCGGCAGCATCCTTCAGAATTGTTACATTCTCGATAGGGAAGGCATCAAGGAAAGAGAGGTCACGCTCTACGTTATCGACAATAACCAATGGGGCACGTGCATTCTCATTCATTGTACGGATACCACGAATATACATGGCTGTCTCTGACCATCCTGGCTCAGAAGACCACTCATAAGTCTCCATGCCATTGACTGTAGAGGTAAACGCATTCTGCAGAATCGTTACGGGGTGCTTTTGCAACTCCTCGCCAGTAACAACAGCAGTGGCCTCAGTCATCAGTTTCTTCTCTTTACGTCCGAAAGGAACAGGCATGGTTTGTGCATACTCACCAAGGTCGTCCTTCAGGATAATCTTAAATGAGCCATCGAAAGTCGTTATTTTTTCTTGGACACTCTGATAACCTAAACACTTGACACAAATCTCGTCGCTCGCTACAACCTTCTTCAAGGTAAAATAACCCTCGTCGTCTGTTATAGCTATACGGCTCTGCTCCGCAACGTTTACGACGGCACCCACAACAGGTTCCCCTTCGCTGTTAACGATGCGACCTTTGAGCACCTGCTGACTCTGTGCATTGGCAACAGACGATACGGCAAGCAGTGCTCCCAGCAAAATCGTTGAAATATATTTTTTCATAGAACTTATCTTCTTAAATCGTCTTACTTACTAGTCTACTATCACCAACCAGGATTATTCTTGATACTGGTCTTCCATACCTCACCCTCGGGGATGGGATAGAGATACATTCTGTCTTCGAAAACACGCTTCTGCGCCACCTTACGGCTGACTGTTCCATTTGAAGCAACATCAACACCATAGATATCACGACTAAGAGCTTCCTTAGCCACATTCCAGCGGCGGACATCCCACCAGCGATGCTCTTCGAATGCCAGTTCCACCGTGCGCTCCTTATGAATAAAGTTACGCATAGCCTCTTTGCTATTCAGATCGGTACGGTCTGCTACATTACCAGTGATTCCACCACGATGGCGAATCTGGTCAAGCATATTGTAAACAACCGCATCGGGACCGTTAACCTCATTCTCTGCTTCGGCATAGTTCAGCATCATCTCGGCAAGACCGATAATCTTCCACAAACGACGAGCAGAACCAGCATGCTCATTCAGCAAAATGGTAGTAGGGATATATTTCCGAACATAATATCCTGTAGGTGTCGCGTTCTGGTTTCCATAAGGATTGTCACGCTGACCTTGGATGACATTAATCATTCCACTACCCCACTGAACGCCCTGATAGAGTATTGTTGCAGCAAGACGGGGATCACGACCTGTCCACATATTGGCATCATTATAGCCACTGGCAGCATTTACCGATGGCTTACCATTGGTATAGACAGGTGCACCTGTGGCATCATAGCTGGTAAATGGAGCTGAGCCATCTGCCATGTCATACATATCGACTAAGTTCTGGCTGGGGCAAAGGCCACCATTGCCACCCTCACCGACAGGAGTGTCAGCATAGATTCCTGGAACCCCTGCATTATCACCCCAAATTGCGGCAAGGTCATTACGGAAGAAAATGGTTTCTTTGTTACCATCCTGATAGGGAGTGAAATACCAAGCATTGTTATATGCGCCAAGACCCTGATTGTTCTCGGTTACCAAAGCATAGTTACCGCCATAGGTATCAAAGAAGTATTTGACAGCAGTAAGCGCATTCTCCCACGTAACGCCACTCTCACTAGCATAACGGGGGCTGGCCATATAGAGATAGATACGACTTCTGAGAGCAGCAGCTACAGGCTGACATACTCGTCCATATTCTGATGCCACCGTAGCAGCATCATAGGTAAGCAAGTCTTTCTCGCACTCTGCCAATTCTTTTAACACGAAGTCTATCACATATTCTTTCAATGTAGGACGTTCTGTATAACCTGACAGCAGGTCGCCATCCGGGTCAAGTACCGTTGTCACAATGGGTACAGGTCCGTAACGAAGGAACATCTCCCAATAGAAATATGCACGGAAGAAGCGAGCCTCTGCCTTGAAGGTTGTCTTCTCTTTCTCATAGTCTTCCATTGACAGTGTTGACAACTTGGGAACATTATCAATACGCTCCAATATCATGTTACACTTACGAATTGCGCGATAATGGGTTTCCCAGGTACCTGTCAGCTCTGGTGCGCCACCTGCGCCATAGTAGTTACCTATATTGAATGAGGTACGTGTACCACCTGTACCATAACTGGTCTCTGCCAAGTCTGTAGCTGAATCCATCCAACTGCCGTTCACACGTCGTACCCCATTACGAAGGAAATTGTAGGTATCCCAATGGAACTGGCGCAGCAATGTCCAGTCACTAAAGACCTGAGGACCTGTCAATTCGTTACTTGGTTCCTTGTCGAGGTAGTCACTGCATGAGCTCATTGAGCACGCAACGGCCAAGGAAGCAGCGAATGTAAATAATATATTCTTTTTCATAATCTTCATTTCTTAATGCTTAATTAGAATACAACGTTCACACCGAAGTTCACAGTCTTCATAATAGGATAGCGGTTTGAACCGTTGCTCTCAGGGTCAATACCCAGATCATCCAGATGATCCCAAGTAATCAGGTTGCTTGCATTGACATAGAGGCGACAGCTGCTCATTCCTACCTTCTGAATCCATTTTGCAGGAAGATTATAGAAGAGCTCGACATTCTTCAAACGGATGAAAGAACCATTTTTCAAGAAGAACGAATTCAGACGCTGGTTATGGTCACCAGTGCTTCCATAGTGAAGCAACGGATAAGAGGCATTAGCCAGGTTATAGGCTTCACTGGCATTAGGATTCCAACGTCCGAGATGCACATTCTTAGCCTTACCGTTATTTACGAATGCAAACATGGCATCACTGTCATAATAGCGGCTTACGTGGTCTACGCCTTGGAACATCACATTCAGTCCCCAACCCTTATAGTTGGCACCAAGAGTCAGTGCATACGTGTTCTCAGGAATATCACTATTACCAATATAAGTTACGTCACGGTCATCTATAAAACCGTCACCATTCATATCCCTATACTTCAAGTCACCGACTTTAGTGTCACCATAAGTAGAGATAGGCAGGTTGCCCCCATCAATATCAGCCTGAGTAATGAAACCTTCAGAAATCAGACCAAAGTATTGTCCGATGGCATGACCTGTCTGCTTGCGCCAGGCATCCTTCACAGTAGGCTCGTCCATCGAAACGATTTCATTCTTGGCATGCGAGAAGGTCAGTCCGACATTGTAGGTAAAATCTTTACCAATACTGTTGAAGTGCTTCAACTCAATCTCAAAACCTCTGTTTTTCGTTTCACCAAGGTTTCCTGCTGCCATATTTACACCTACCCACTCAGGACGAGAGAGGTAAGTGGTCAGAATGTCGTTACGCTTCTCATAGAACAGGTCGATATTACCATTGAGTAAGCCGTTCCACATGCTGAACTCAATACCGAAGTTGAACTTATGGGCGCGCTCCCACGTTACACCATAGTTAGGATATTGTGCCTCATAGATTCCCTTGTTATGAGCATCGTTGCCATTGGTACTGTTTCCGAAATAGTAGTCACCATTAATCTGGTTCCACTTCTCCTCATAAAGGAAACGCTGGATGACACCATTTACACTATAGATGTCATTACCAACCTGTCCGTAGCTGGCACGGAGTTTCAGGTTATTCAACCACTCGACTTTCTTCATAAACTCCTCCTGAGTCAGACGCCAGCCGATAGAGAAGGCGGGGAAGAATCCGAATCGCTTGCCGCTCATGAAGTTCTCAGAACCGTTATAACCCATATTGAACTCAGCGAGGTACTTGTCATCGTAAGCATAAGTGATACGACCTACAAGACCTTGATAGCGCTTGCGCAAATCGGAATTGTAACGATAGTCATTCTGGTTGTACAGCACCATGGCTGTCACGTCGTTCTTGCCAAACTTGCGAGCATAGTTAACCTGTGCCTCCATATAGAGTTTATAAGTGGTACTTGAACTCTGTGAATAGGCCAGTTCACCATCTGCAGTATTGAAATTATTATAAGAGTAGAAGTTCTCCGGATCATTACGATTCGTCAACTCGTAAATAGCATAGGGAGCTCCGAACAACTTACGATAGTAGGAATCATAGTCGAATGAAACCATTCCACGAGCTGAAAGACCCGGGGTTATCCAGTCTAGCTTGTAGTCTACAATAAAGTTTGTTTCGTTAATCGTATTGGTTCCCTTATAGTAACCACCTTTAGCCAAAGCTGCCACAACATTGTCTTTATAAATAGAATTACCACCATAAAGGCGCATTTCCGTGTCACCATTATAAGCTGTGGAATATACAGGGAATATCCAACCGGGAGTGTGGTTCAGATAACGGAATATCTGATAGTTGGTTGCACTCTCGTCCGTATTGGAACCGTATCGTTCCTCGAAACGTGTACCGAAATTGATACTAAGCGTCAAGTCCTTGGTAAGGAACAGGTCCATATTACCACGGAATGCATAACGACGATAACCAGGACTGCTGGTATTGCCATACTGATCTTGAGAGAGGTCCTTAATCAAAGACTTCTGATTATAATACTCACCAGAGGCATAGTAGCGCATGCGCTTCGTACCACCTCGTACACTAGCATTGTAACGCTGTGCGGGAGCAGAGCTTTCCAATACCTCATCGTACCAGTTTACGTTAGGATAAACCATGGCGTTAATGCCACTCAGTTCACCATTAACGCTCTTACGATACATATCAATATCGGCAGCACTGTATTGTGAAGGCAGACCATCGTTGGCAAGTGCTTCTTCTAGCAACAATACGCTCTCGTATGAATTCAGATAATCTGGAGTACGAGTAGGCTTTGACCACTGGAAGTTTGCCGTCAAGCTTACTTCGGGCTTCTGTTCCTTACCACGCTTGGTAGTAATCAACAGCACACCGTTTGCACCTCGCACACCATACACAGCCGTTGCAGAAGCATCTTTCAACACCGAAATGGTCTCAATATCATCTGGGGCTATCTGTGAGAATTCACGCTCAATTCCATCGACTAACACCAAAGGAGAACCGTCTCCAGCAAATGTTGCCCGACCACGAATATTCAGCTTGGCATCATCAGCACCAGGAGCACCTGACGTCTGTGTTGTCACCAGACCTGCAACCTTACCAGCCAATGCCTGACTGACGTTAGCAGCAGGAGTAGAAAGCAGATCCTTGCTTGACACCTGACTAATGGCACCGATGACTGACTCTTTCTTCTGAGCACCATAACCTACAACTACCACTTCTTCTATCAGCTTGGAGTCTTCTTTTAACACAATATTAATGGCTTTCTTACCATCTACTGTGATCGTTTGCGTCTCAAAGCCCACATAGCTGAGGCGAATCTGAGCCGATGGCTTCACTTGAATCTTGAAGTTACCATCGAAGTCAGTTATAGTCCCGTTGGTCGTTCCAACCTCCTGCACACTGGCACCGATAATAGGCTCACCCGTACCGTCAACGACATTACCAGTGACGGTAATCTTGCTCTGGGCTGATGCTCCCAATGTAAGGAGCACCATGCCTACGAGCAGGTATAGCTTATGAAATAAATTTTTATTCATTACTTTTCTGTTTTATGTTAGTGGTTTACTTCTTTGTTCCCGCATAGATACTTGATACCTCAGCACCTGTCATGGCTGCAGGATATATGAAGAGATCAGATACGTAAGCACCCGATGCGCCCCAGAATGAACCATAGCCAAACTGCATCGACGGACTATTTGCCATATAGTTAAGCACTGTTGTGTAGTCGATGGCACCACTAGATGCCCACTTGGCATTATTGGCATCAGAGAATTTCTCCACACCATTGTAGTACACGCGGAAACCGGTGGTTGTAAATACCATTGCCACATGCGTCCATTGCTCTGCGGCAAGGGCATTGTCTCCGTTGTCCTGCTGACAGTCAAACCACTGACCTGCGGCATTGAAGCCCAAGTAGCCGTTTTCGTTGAACCACATATGACCGTCTCCGTCACTCATTCCCCATACAGAGTCCCACCAGTTGACAATGGGAGATGGCTTAACCCAAAAGGCAACGGTAGCACCTGTCAACGTCAACCCCTTAAACGGATTAGGTATATCAAGATAGCTGTAGCCATTGCCATGACCTCTCCAGCCTTCTTGCTGGTGCCATACCATACCTCGAACTGCATCCTCTTCAAAATCAGAAGCCGTTCCTTGAGACTCTACGGATATGAGAGTGGCCTCTTGGGAGGCATCAAAGGAATCTGCAAATGTGCCACCAAAGGAGAATAATGACTTAGCCTTCGTGCTTGTCATCAAATAGATGTAGCCAACCTCTGCGGCAGATGCATCATGGTCAAGCACGGCAAGATCAGAGATATATGCACCTGATGCGCCCCAGAATGAACCATAGCCAAACTGCATCGACGGACTATTTGCCATATAGTTAAGCACTGTTGTGTAGTCGATGGCACCACTAGATGCCCACTTGGCATTATTGGCATCAGAGAATTTCTCCACACCATTGTAGTACACGCGGAAACCGGTGGTTGTAAATACCATTGCCACATGCGTCCATTGCTCTGCGGCAAGGGCATTGTCTCCGTTGTCCTGCTGACAGTCAAACCACTGACCTGCGGCATTGAAGCCCAAGTAGCCGTTTTCGTTGAACCACATATGACCGTCTCCGTCACTCATTCCCCATACAGAGTCCCACCAGTTGACAATGGGAGATGGCTTAACCCAGAAGGCAACGGTAGCACCTGTCAACGTCAGACCCTTAAGAGGATTAGGTATATCAAGATAGCTGTAGCCATTGCCATGACCTCTCCAGCCTTCCTGCTGGTGCCATACTATGCCTCGCTCAGCATCCTCTTCAAAATCAGAAGCGTTTGTTTGAGACTCTACGGATACTAGAGTGACCTCACCAGCAAGACCTAATGCATCAGCAAAACTGCCATTGAACTTGAAGAAGCCCATAGTACCCTCAGGCATATAGTCCACATCGCCTCCAACAATGACAGGGCCTGTGCCACCACCACGCTTCTTATTCCAATCCTTGGCATCCATCATATTACGATAGATGGTGACATCGTCAATCCATGTCTCAGCCAAAATGGAATCATTACCTGCGCCTATATATAAATAAGGTGCAGTCTCCAAGAATGTCAGCAGATTACTATAAGAGAACTGGGTTGTGCGCTCTGCTTTCAGGTCTTGCTGAGCCTTTTTGTAGCCGTCAACATAGAAAACATAGCCGTCTGACTTTAACTGAAGGGCAATAAAATGCCAGTCTTTGTCATTTGTCAAAGCTCCCGTTTTCATGTTTTCAGGATTGTTCTCGTCGAGGTTCAGTGTCACCAATTGACCTGGTTTAGTGTAGCTCAACCAGGAGTTCTCGCTGAAGAAGAAGCGCTCCGTGGAGTTCTCGTCTGCCATGGTTTCACCACCGAAAGCAAACAAGGCTGAATGTAGCGTAACGGAATCCGTCTTTATCCACATGGTAATAGCAGCACCATTCTGCAAGCCTTTACTGCCAACAAAGGGATTAACCATCCGGACATATCCACTATCCAGATGCAATACATTACTGCCCAAGGCTTCGTCTTCGACAACCTCAAGGGTCACACGCTCGTCTTCCGAGACTCTGCCGCCAACAGCATTCATGTCAGATAGTGGCTCTACATCTTCCGAATATTCGAAGGTGTAAGTTCCAACCACTTCTTTCACTGGGTTAACACCTGTTCCTGGAATAGGATCAGACTTTCCCCAATCATCACTACAAGAAGTGAATGACATGATTCCTGCCATAGCGACAACTGCAATGAACGATCTTAAAATCTTCATAACGTTTCGTTTTTTAGGTTAGAATTTTATTTTAATTAGTAATAATTGCTGCAAAGATAGAATTTTTAGGTGTCCGATGGGTGGACAAAGCAATAAAAAGGGTGGACAAAACCGCATTTTGCCCACCTGTACCGTATTTTACGACCTGTTTTATGCTTTTTTGTCCACTAATCCATCCTCTCCTGTATAAGAGCTCGGACTACTACCATAACGACGAGTAAAACACCTGGTAAAATATTTGGGGTCGTTGAATCCTACTCGATATGCGATCTCGGTAATATTACGATTAGCCTGATTTTCCAATAACATTTTCTTGGCAACAGACAGACGGTAATTCCTGATAAACTGGCCCGTGCTTAACCCCGTTTCAGCATTTAAGCGCTTGGAGAGGAGAGCGCGACTCATTCCAACAGCCTCAGCAAGTTCAGCAATACCAAACTCACTATTCATATAATTATGTTCCATCACCTCCGTTGCACGTTCTATAAACGACCGCTTGGTACGCAGCACCTCTTGTTTATCTGCTTCCACAGTGCGACGAAAACTCTTCTGGAGATGCTCGTGGTTATCCAGAATATTCTGAATGCGCGACTGCAATTGGGCAGGGTCATCAGATTCGTCAAGGACTCGACGGATGGGTTGCAGCAACTTCTCCGCCTCCTGCCGGCGCAGTTTATCCATTCTGAGCCTATAAATCCAAATGGCAATCCCCATCAACAATAGCATCAAAAGCAGCATAAACCACCAACTCTTCCAAAAATAGGGTTTCACCACAACTTGCAGACTGATAACACTTTTTTCGGCATCAATGCCATCCGTATACTCCACCTCAAAAGTGTAGGTTCCAGGCTTTAATGTGGTGTAGCGTACCGAATTCTCTCCAGGAATCAACACTGTCCACTCGTCATCAAAGCCTTTCAACCGATAACTATAGCGCCCCTGCGACTCTCCACCATAGGTTAGTGTCGAGAAGCTGATGGTGAACGACTTGTTCGACTCATGCAGTCTGATGCATGACGCTTGTGAGACGTCGGCATCGAGGATATCACTATTAGCTGCCGTCACCTCCTGGTTGTCCACCAGCAAACGTGTAAATGAAAGATGCGCAGCATGTCTGGCATCAGTATTCTCGCCCCTAACCTCCGTCAGACCATTCATACTCCCCAGATAGATCGCGCCATCAATGCCTTTCACTGCCGAGTTCCAATAAAAGCGTTGGCAAGGCAGCCCATCATTCTCACTATAATTATTAAAGGTACGCGTGCGAGGGTCGAAGACCGACAGACCATTGTCTGTTGTAATCCATAGTCTACCCTGTTCGTCTTCAACGATTCCCTTTACCGCATTATTGACCAGTCCATCATCCGTTGTCAGCACTTCAAAAGTCCACTGCCCATCGTCAGCAACCACCCTTTTGTAAAGACCATAGCCATTGGAGCCAAGCCACATGGTGCCGTCGCTGGACTCACAGAAACAGCAGATCTTATCGACCACTGGCGACGCTGGTTGATTGAGTTTGTTACGGAAAAGGCGATGGGAGAAGCCCTTGCTTTTCAAGTCAACCAAGAAAACACCGTAAAGACAGCCTATCCACAGATTTCCCTGACGATCGACATGACCACCTATACAGCCTCGGACAGAACGATTCCCACTGAAAGGCTCTTTCAGTTGTTCTGTTTTCAGGTCATAATAGAAGACGCCATCGTTACTTCCAATCCACAAGGCATCATGAAACTTGTCGTAAGCCAACACACCAATATAATTGGTCAGGAGCTCCATGTCGGAAGAGAACTTCACATGATGTACCTGGTCATGGGCCGACAGGGATATATAGTTAAGCCCACCGCCCCACGTTCCTATCCACAACCTACCATGAGCGTCAGGCTCCAGCACTGAGACGGTATTGTGTTTGAGCCCAAGGTCATACATTGACCAGTGCGTAAAGTCGTTACCCCTGCCCTCTTTCCTATTCAAGCCTCCTTCTACCGTTCCTGCCCACAGTGCGCCATCGGGTCCAACATACATGGCATTTACAAGTCCTTGAGACAACGACTGAACCCTTCCAGGCTGATGCGCATAATGTCGCAGCATCAGTGGTTTGGGCGACAACTTCAGTACACCTGCTGTTTCCGTGCCTATCCATATTTGTCCATCACGAACAAACAGGCAGTGAACGAAGTCGCTAGGCATCGGGAGATTAGGGGAAGAAGTATTCCAATGCTCAAAGGTGCCATTTTGTTCGTTCAGGACATTCATACCACGAAGCGTTCCCACCAGTAGGCGTCCATCAGAAGTGACAGCCAGGGAGGATGCGTGGTCATGCGACAGGCTGTTTTGTTCTGCTGTATGATGATAGGCTGTAAGCGTACCTTGGTTCTGATTATAGGCATAAAGTCCCAGATTGGAAGCTATCCATATCGTCCGCCCCCGTTTCAGCAGGTCTGTAATATACAATCCCTGCAACTGCTTCATGACAGGCGCTATATCCTTCCTTACAAGTCTGTCACCGGCCTCCATCAAGCGGAAGAGTCCCTTTTCGATATTAATCCATACGGTCCCGTTATTTTCTATGTCACAGATGGTTATGTCTGGTGTGTCACCATGGTATTCGCAAGAACTGACATGACTTACACTACCACTTTCATCAAAGGTATAGCGGAACACGCTGTCACGCGTCACCTGCCAGATACAACCTTTCGCATCACAATAGACTTTTACCGTCTGCTGTCGAAGTTTATTGCCAAGATCATGGTCACCATAGGATGGCGTCACATGACTCATCGTACGCATGTCAACAACAACAGTACCCTCGTCAAATGCCACCCAAAGCCGATGATGCCCATCCTCTGCAAAGCCCTTACACGAATTGCTGGCCATCAGGTCTCTGGCCTCCAGTCTGGAAAACAAATAGCCGTCATACCTGACAACACCGCCTCCATACGTTGATATCCATATAAAGCCTTGACTGTCAGCAAATACCTGATTGACATTGTTATGGGGAAGCCCCGCGTTAAGATCCAGACAGGTCATATTATACTGGTCGGTAAACACGTTCTGTGCTGCCGATACTCCAACCCCAAAGGTCAGCAGACAATATAAAAACAGAAATTTCTTGCCCATCGTTCTATTTTCGGAACAAAGATAGTGTTTTTTTGTGATAACACCAAATCATTTTGCGCTTTTAGGGAAATTCCCCTCTTCGATTAGGGAAAATCCTTTGTTATATCATTATTTTCTGTCTACTTTTGCATCGTGAACAAATAAAACCAACGATTATGAAGAAGATCATGATAGCCCTTACAATTATGCTGACAATGGCAGCAACGGGCAAGGCAATGAGTTATGAACAGGCTCGCAACGAAGCATTGTTTCTAACAGACAAAATGGCATACGAGTTGAACTTGACGGACGAACAGTATGAGGCAGCCTACGAAATCAACCTCGACTACCTGATGGGTGTGACGAGCTATGATGATGTATATGGCAACTACTGGGAGCGCCGTAACCTGGACATGAGCTATGTACTCTTGGATTGGCAGTGGCGCACATTCTGTGCTGCCAGCTACTTCTATCGCCCACTCTACTGGCGTGACGGTTTCTGGCATTTTGGCATCTACGCCCGCTATCCACACCGTGACTACTTCTACTTCGGACGTCCTGTATTCTACGCCAGCTATCGTGGTGGACATGCATGGCACGTCATTGG
>Ga0326514_10000743_pt1 | contig 21703 bp, 51 predicted proteins | sample 3_2548_0518_D_FD_203653 | JGI IMG/M metagenome (GOLD analysis project Ga0326514, IMG submission 203653) | Bovine rumen microbial communities from UC Davis, California, United States - 3_2548_0518 | ecosystem: Host-associated > Mammals > Digestive system > Stomach > Rumen | place: USA... | reverse complement strand
CCCACCCGGTCCCCCAAGGGGTTTTGATTTTTCGTTGATGGGGGGGCATGGTGGAGTCACAAAATAGTTACTCGACCCATTTCGTCAACTTTGTACCGCTTCTTCTTTCCTGTGTGTTCAGCTGCATGGCATTCCCGGCATACAAGCTCCAGGTTGTCCCAGCTCAGAGTCACCCGCGGATCCGTAATGTTCTCCGGAGTGATGTGTGTCTTGTGGTGGACTATCTCTCCGGCGGTGAACCGTCCGTCCCGCAGGCAGCGCTCGCACAGTCCGCCCACGCTCCTGGCGTACGCCTCCCGGCAGTCCGTCCAGGCTTTTGATTTATAAAATGCTTCTGCGTATGGTTTCATAGAAAAAAGGCAGGGCGGCTGTTACACCGCCCTTAGAAAGGAGGAACGCATGAAACCGTTTACCCACGATCCCACACTATGATATTACCACGGCTTTTTATCGTCCAGGACTGTCTTAAACAAACCTGCCTCAGCCGCCTCAAACGTGACCGCCCACAGCGCATCCTTCCGGCGCTCCTTGTACTCGCTGACGGATATGTGGTAGACGGTGCAGTAGCTCTCCGTGAAGCTCTTCGCGTGCGCTCTCCGGTAGCCTTTGAGGTGGTCCATCCAGTAATGACCGTACAGAAGCCGCTGTAGATCCGGCTGCTCTGTTCGCATCCTCCGCATGGCATCGGTGATGACCTCCACCCACCTGCGCTTCTCTGAGATGCCATCCAGCAGGAATGCGCCGCGAGCCGTCTTGTCGCTGATGGACGAGCTTTGCACAGGTTCGCCGCTCCCTTGCGAGAAAGCAATGTTCGCCGCATCACGCTCAGCCGCCCAAACTTCCTCCTGCAGTCTGCGCCAGTTCTTCAGATGCCACTCGACAGCAGCCTTACGTTCCTGCGGTGTCATGTTGCCCTCCTTTCCCGACAGCCTTCAGCCTCTGATCGTACGAACCCCAAGGCAGGCACTCGTGGATCTCCACGCCCGGATAGTGAGTGATCAGAAGCCGCTGTCTGTCGCCCACGTTTACGATTGACCGCATCCGTCCCTCGTATGGTATGTAGTCCTCCAGTATCCCGCATCTGAACAGGTTACGCAGGCTCTGTGTCGAAACATCCACAAGCACCTTTTTGCCGATATAGCCGCGCCGCATTATGTGGCAAATAACCTGCCCGCATTCGTGCGTATACTCGCCTATGTCCGGCTCCGTCTTCAGCTGGTCGAACAGGTCGAAGATGCTATACTGCTTCAGCATCGTCTGTCTCCTTCGGTGCTTCCGGCAACTCCATCCAATGGCTCACCGTAATCTTCGCATCCGGGTACTCGTCAATAAACCACTCCTTGTATTGCGGGTCAAACGATACCATTATGATGGCTTTATGGAACCGATGGTATCCTGCTTCTCCGGTGACAACGCCAAGCACCCAGTCGTAGCCGTCCATGCTCGGCAGCTCGTCCTCGACCCTGTGCCATTGGTTGACCGTTGGTTGTCGCTTGACAAGGCTGCAGAATGCGTTGTAGCTGATATCGTTCTTAAACTTGTGCGCCATCAGCGCCTCTGCATCTATTAGCCGAGCCATCTTTCCGCCCTCCTCACGCGTCCGTCCAGGCAGGCATCCCAGTACACATCCGCGATCCTGCTCTTGTCCTCCCGCAGCTGCGCGTTCGCTCCGTCCAGGTACGCCGCCCAGTACAGCACGCTCTGCTCCTCGCCGTTGTGCGCTTCTTCCATCATCCGCTTCTTAGCGAACTCGATCACGCTCAGTTTCTCTGTAGCCATATATATTCGTCCTTCCTTCCGTTTTGATAGAGTAGTGCGACATCTTCCTTCAGGTACGCGCTCACGCAATCCCTGGCGCTGTCAAAGCCTTTGCAGACGAACGCCGCGTATCCGTCCGCTCTGACTGCGCTGATGAACTCCTTCTGCTCCGGACTTATCACGCCGCCCTTCTCTGACTTCATCTCGATGTACAGGCCGTGAAAGCCGAGCCTTGACTTCGGCAGAAACAGATCTGACACGCCGCGCTTCACGCCCATCATCTTCAGATGCGCCGCCTCTCTTCCCTGCCGGAATCCGCCGTTCGGTATGTGATGGAACCAGCGAAGGAACGGTATCAGCTGCGCCCACTTCATCAGCTTGCGCTGCGCCTCGGCTTCGCTCTCCGGGTGGTACTTCATGGCGCCGTCAGCTGTCGGGTCCGGATAATGCTCAGCGTTTTTCATACCGGCCTCCCATGAGAAGGTTGATGATCCGGATCATGTCCTCTCCGCTCATGACGGTTGCGTATCTGAGCCATCCGTATATGGTCACAGGCGAGCGGTTCAGCATCTCGGAGATCTGCTTCATACTCATGTTGTATTCGATGGTCCTGCGCCTGAACTCGCGCACGAACGCCTTATACTGGTCTGTCATCTGTCCCTCTACCGTCCATCTGCTTTCGGGTTCTCATCACTGCACGGAATCCACTGCTGTTCTGGCTGTGCGGATGGCAACTGCTGTATAGAGTTAAGTATTTCTCTTGCTTCACCTCTTCTTTGGAGAAGTCTTTCTCTTGCGTTAAAACCAAGTGTTATTGAATCTAATGCTGAATTTATCATTTCCAGCTCGTATTCTATTTCATCAATCGCCGCCTGTCTGTCAATCAGGTCGCTCATTCCTGCACCTCCCTTTCTCCGTCCGCACAGAACCATGATTCTCGGATAAAGCAGTTACCACGAATTGCGCTACCCGGACGGTCGCATTGTCCATATCGCAAACCGTCATTTGTGTCTACTTCGCTCCAATACTTGCACTCCCTGCACCGCACTATCTCGCCCCGCTTCGTCAACTGCTGTTTTAGTTCTTCGTGAACGAGCGTTTTTACCCAATCGGAAATCATATCTTCGCCGTCAGCTTCCGTATAAGGCTGAATACCGTAGTATCCCATTTTCTCGTTAGCAAGATGCAATGCAGTCAATGCGCTCACAATTCGTTTTTGCAACGCCTCGATTGCATCGGCGGCATCACACATCATCCCTCTCACGGCGCACTCATTATTGCCTATGTTATATGTGCAACCTACGCACGTTTCAGGCGGGTTCTGTGTGCAACACCGCAATGCCTTGACCAGTTGTTCGTGGTTATCCATCTGACACCTCGCAAAACTTCTCGTCAAAGTCCTCCCGGCTCATGAAGACCACATCGTTCCTGCTGCACGTATCGGAGTACAGATAGTTCACGATCCACAGTTCCTCCTCACGGGAGACCATGACAACGTAGTGACCAGCCGTAAGCATCTGCCTGACGGTTTCAAAAGCAGCCGCCGCCGTGTCAAATACCAGTTCGCCTTCGTTCATCGTTTCACCTCCGTCTCGTTGATGAAGTCCAGTTCGTACTGCTCCTCTTCTTCCTTCGTGAGCCGCCGGGAGTAGCTGATGAGGTTGTGGTACACCCGTGTGCCGTACTGGCTCCCGTAGTACACATTCAACAGCCCCTCCTTAGGCTGGCATCCGGGGCCAGCGCCCCGGAGCCGCATACCGTACAGATACTCTCTCACTCTTCCTCCTCAGGCGGCAACCGCTATCAGAGCGCAGATGACGATGATGAGCGCCAGTATCCAGATTGGTGAAAGCACCCACCACCATGACCACGAAATCACTCCGATCAGCTTGAGTGCGATGAACAGGATGGTCAGCAGACCGGGGAACCCGATTCCAGCGCCAGCCGCCTTTCCTCTTCTGTTATCTTCTTCCATCACTCTTCCTCCTTCGTCAGTTCCTCGACCAAAGCGATCATTCCCTCGATCCGGGACACGGAGGTGAATCCGTCAATGTCATCACGCCCGTCATCCGACCACTTCTCGACTTCCTTCTTCACGGTCTTGTAGAAAGCCGCCTTGATTTCATCCGTGCCAACGTACATTACTTCTCGCTCCTTTCGATTTTCTCTATGATGTCGAACACAGCCTTGCACAGGCCGTATACCACTTGGTCTTGCCAGATCTCGTTGTCGGCCCCGATGCGGCACATGGCATCGTAGGCCCTCGCCTTGTCTTCCTTCAGCTTGTCTTTCAGCGGGATATCCATGCCAGCCTCCTCATCCGTTGACCACGATCATCTTGACTTGCTCCTTCGGCACGTAGACGGGCTTGTTCCCGGCGAAGGGGTAGTTAGGGATTGCGACCCACTCCCCGTTGAGGATGAAGATACTGCCCTTCTCGGCCCGGAACACGGCCTTGTCCCCGGACTCAAGGTAGACCTCATACTCAACAATCGGTTTCTTCGTTGCTGTTGCCATCTGTGTCATCACTCCTTCCATCTATGTCATTTCTTGTCTGCATGACCAGCTTGGGGCACTCCCGGATGGCCTTACACATAGGCCCGATCCAGAAGAGGCGTACTGCTATCACAGTTGCCAGCATCATCAGTACGTAGTCTTTCATTGTTCAGCGCTTCCTCCTGATAGTTCTCGGTATAGCGGAACGTGCCGTAGCCATCGTATCCGTACCGTTTCTTGAAGTTCAGCCTCGCCCGTTGCAGCGATTGCTTGTACATGGCCTCGCTCTTGTAGAACGGGCACTCCGTGGGCGGGTTGGGGCATTTGGAGATTGTTGTGCCTCGGCAGAAGTCATCCCTCACGCCGTGGAACAGGAAGTAACAGGGTTCAATGTTCTTTGCCATGATTCTTATCCTCCTTCTTGGTTCATGGGTCTGGTTCAAATAGTGGGCAGGACTTTACGTGGAAGCTTTGTATCGGTTGCGACTCCGACATGATGAGCGTTGGCTCCGCATCCCAGCCGGGGACAGGCTCAAAGTTTGCGCTCCACGGACACTCCTTCACGGCCCGTTGGCAATCCCAGCACAGGGTCTGCCGGGTGTTGTTCTTGGTGTTGAGCGGACATTGTCTTCGCCCCTCCCAGTAGGCTTGCCGCTTCTTCTCGTTGATCTCTTCCTTCTGCTCGTCCGTCAGCGAGGCCCACCAGTTTCGCTTCTGTCGGCGAATCTTCTCACGCTGCTCCGGGGGCATACTCCTCTTGGTCGGCGGGGCCATGTCATTCACCGTCCTCCAGCAGCGCCCAGTTCTCGCCGGTGATGGCCTTGAGCAGTTCCGGGACGATAGCGCCGAAGACCCGCTCCTCCTTCTTCTCGGTGTCATGGCCTGTCCAGTACTTCATGAACTGGCCCCGCACCACATCCGGGTTGTCTGAGTTGACCACGTTGGCGTACCCCAGCCGCTCCAGCATCTCCCACACCTCCGGGGGGCAATGGCGCTTCGCTTCGTACTCCCTGACCGAGGGCTGGCGCTTCACACAGCGGTACGTGCGGCTCTCGACCGTCACATCGCAGTACTCCGGGGGCCGCTCCACGCATCCTTCCTTGATGACGGTGTTCGTGCCGTACTTGCGGATAACCTCGGCGGCGATGCCCCATGCCTCGTCTGCGCTCATGCGCTTGGGGGCGTTCAGCCGGGTGGCATAGTCACGGATCTCGGAGATGGAAGGCGGGAACGGGCTGGTGGCTACTGCGGCCTTGACAGCGGCCTTGGCGTGGTCGAAGGGGATGTCCTCCAGCATCTCGGCCCACGCATCCACCATGTCCTTCGTGGCGTTCTTGAACGAGTCATCCCTTGGGAACAGGGACTTGATGATGGCAAACAGTTGAACGGTCTCAGATTTTGTCATGCTCTTCCTCCTCGCACATTGCGTACAGATTCCTCAGATTGTCCAGCCCGTCAGCGCTCTCGCCGACCTCGTCATCCCAGCGCTCTTGGTTCAGCCACGTTGCCGGGTGAGGCACGAACTGACCGCCGTCCTTCGTCCATTGGGCCGATGCCTTGACCCGCTCCAGCGCCGCCATGATGTTGTCGAAGGATGTCTTGGTGAGGGCCTTGGCGAACTTCTTCCGGGCATCCCCCTTGCCGACCTTCCGTGGGTACTCCCTCCAGAAGGTGTCAAATGGGTCTTCGATCACCACACCGCTCACCTCCGGGTGAGCAAGAGTATTCTTACTCTTACTATTATCTCTATCTCTATTCTCTATCTCTTTCTCTACGTTACCGATGCGTTTCACTTCCGTTACATCGGCGTTACATTGTAACGCTTTCTGCCGTTCCCGGAAGTCTCGCACCCGCTTAGTAGAGGCTGTCTCAGACCCCGTGTTTTCGCCTACGTATGGGAGGAAAATGTGTGTGTCATCGTAGAACTCGCACATCCCACACCCTGTGATGATTGTCAGCACCACTTTCACGTTATCGACATCCTCATCAAGGTCGAGGGCGATCTCTTTGGCGAAGTCATCCTCAATGCCGCAGTACTCCAGTATGCCTTCCGTCTTGAGCGATCTGAGGAGCATCTTGAGGTAGATGATGACATAGGTGTCACCGCCAGCCAGCTTCCTCAGTTTCTTCACGCCCTTGAAGTCGAAGAAGTCTTCCTTGAACTTCAACCAGTAGTATCGTTTCTCTGCCATTGTTCTCCTTTCATCCCCATTGGTCAGCCATCGCAGCCGCCATGCCGGGGAAAGTCTTGCTTCGCACTTTTTGAGCGCCACCCGCCCTGCTGTGCCCAGCCTTGTCTTTGTTGCCCTTGTTCTTGCTCGTTCCGCAACTCACATAGGGCTTGTAGTCTTCGATGATGTCTGTCGGTTTCAGAGGTGGCAGACCGAACAGCCATAAGTATGTCTTCTTGGAGTATGGATCGCCGAACTCATACGGCTGAACCACTTGGTTCTTCGCTGGCATCTCATACACGCTGGACGGGACAGGGTTCTCAATTGCGATTTTCCCGCATCCGAAGTATCCGTAGTACCAGAATGCCATGAAGAACAGCTTACCCTTTAGGCCGTTACTGAACCGTTTGTAGTCCAGCTGCCCGGATACGGGATAGAGCCGACACGCTCCTGCGTTGCTGATGTAGGTGCAAGGCGGGTGCGCTATCACAAGATCCCAACGAGCGATGTCATGCGGCTGTCCATCCATCGTAGACAAATGCCCCCCCCGCAAACACTTCAGCGCATCGTCCTTGATGTGCCACTCCGGGTGTCCTCCACTCGGCTCTTGCAAGTCGCAGGAGTAGGCTTCGTGGCCCTTTGCCCGGAATGCCTTGCAGACCTCCTGAGACTCCTCACACGCCACCAGCACCTTCATTCTTCCTCCTCCGTGCATCCTCGCACACTTCGTACTGTAGGATCTTTCCAATCAGCCATCCGCTCGTTGAGGACTTGCAGAAGATGACCTTGAAATCGTAGTGAACCGACCACCACAGGAGGCTTGCGATGAAGGAAGCGACCGGCATTTGCGACCGATAGTCCTTCTTCTGGATCTTCTCCCAGCTGGCCTTCTCGACCAGTAGGTAGGTCTTCACCCCGGCCTTCAGCAGCCGCTCCATCTCGTTGTGGAATCGCTCCCGCTCTGAGGTGAAGCACGTTGCAAGTTCGTCAAGGCTCATCTTCCGCTCGACCGCAACAGGGAGACGGACGGTGTTTCCTTCGGCTGTCTGATACTCGACCATGTAGTCAGCCGCATCGAGAGCCTCCCGGCGGTACTGGTGTCCAAGCGTAGCGAGGCGCTGGGCCAGTTGCTCGGTCTCCTGCTCTCTGGTGTCAACGATGATGACCATCGAATCCACCGCCCGTTTGATCTCTCTGTCCGTACCCATCAGAAGGGGATATCGTCCGAACTGATGGACTCAAGGCTGTCGGAGTCGAGCGGCTTGGCGGTGTCACCGACCTCGGACTCCTTGATGTAGGCCACGTAGCCGACCTTCTTGCCGGTGTCCTCTTTGGTGAAGCAGGAGATGTGGACGATGACACAGGCCCCAGCCAACTCCTCCAGCTGGTAGTCGGCCCCTTCCTCCACGCCACAGGCGAAGGCGTACTCATCGATCTTGTTGACCTTGTAGTTGCCGTCCGCATCGGGCTTGAAGCGCTTCTTGATGATGCTGCCCTTGCATTGCTGGTCTACATCCTCCCGGACTTTGAACTGGAATTCGATGTACACCTGACCGTCATCGTTGGCCTTCTCCAAGGCGCTGACAACCCGGCACTCATAGTCACCGGCGGGGATGATCTTGGCCTCAAACTGGGGCTTTCGTGCTTTACTGTAGAAACTCATTACCGTTCCTCCCATTTTTCTTGATAGATGTCGAAGAGTTTGTTGGTCTTCAGAAATTCATAGAAGATCATGATGTATGGTTCGATGGGCGCTGTGTCGGCCCGGAGATACTGCTCTTGGTAGTTGTACTTGCCATCGTGAATCAGATAGATGAAGGTGTTGGCTTCCGGGAACAGACGGAAGTACGCCGGGTGCTGGGTGGAGCGCTGGTACTTGCCGTACTCATACCGGGTGACCCGCTTCGTGTCATAGATCGTCCCGGCCCGGATGAAGTCAGCCACGCCGACCAGATTCCAATCAAGGCCGCTCACATGAAGCACCTTCTCTGCCCGGATTTGCGGGGTAGCGCCGTCCAAGAGCCGTCCGAACTCCGTGGCGAACTCGTCCTCGCTTACCCCGCCGCCGATTACCTTCGTGACCTCGTCCTCAAAGCGCCGCCCCTCCTTCATGGCTGGCGTGTCTGGCTCCTTCTCCCGGTTCAACACCCGCAGGAAGCGGTCATATGCGTTGTCCGGGGATTCACCGTCTGTGGCATACATATAGCTTGCCAACAGGCTGTGCGTGATTCTAAGCAGCGACATAGGCACTCACCGCTTTGTCCCACTTGAGACCCAGTTCCTTGGTCTTGGCTTGCAGCTTGCCACTCAACTCGGCCTTGGAAGTCAGAGCGTGTTTGAGGTTGCCCAGCTTCGCCACAGCCGCCGTAGCGGTCTCAGCATCCTTGATGGCGGCGATGATGGCAGACCCGGTGGCGAGAGTCTCATCGTAGACCAGCTTCATCGACTCAAACTCTGCCTGTTCCTTGGCGATGTTCGCATCACACCGCTCAAAGAGATCGGTCAGGAATTTGTTGGGTGTGCCGGGGGTCAGTTCCGGGATCTCGATCTCACCACGGATGCCGTAGCAACCCTTGCCAAAGGACTCCTCGGTCGGAGAGAAGTTGATGATGCGCTTCTTGCCCCGGATAGTGATCGTGCCGCCAAGGTCAGCGGGTGTCCACACGATGTCCTTCACCGAGCCTTCGCAGGAGAGCCGGGTCATGACCGTGTCACCCTTCTGGACTTCGGTGGTGTGGAAGATGATGATGACATTCTTGCCGTCATTCCGAAGCTTGGCTGTCAGCCGCAGAAACTCGCTCTTGATGACCCCGAACATCGCTCTGCCGTCCCGTGCGGCCTTCTGATCGGTGGCCCTTGCCCACGGCTGCATCAGCTGAACGAGGGAGCCGCCGGTGTCGAGGATGATGGTGTCGCAGTTTTTGTACTCCTCGGTCTCAAGGTCTGCGAGGAACTCATCGTAGCTGTCCTCCTCTGCCGTCAGGCGGCGATGCTCGGCCTTCACACGGGCGATGCCCTTATCGAAGTCGATGAGGAGCGGGTTGGGTGCTGACAGGGCCAGCGTGGTCTTTCCTACGCCGGGAGCGCCAGCGATGACGATGACATAGCGCTTGTTGACGAAGTCCGTCTTGATTTGGATGTTGTCTTTGATTGCCATTAGTATTCCTCCTTCATGTTGATTGGTCTGATTTCGTAGATGCTCTCAAGGATCTTGCGGTAGTCCTCTGCGATGCCGTCCAGAGCGCTGTTGTACTCGTTCACCACGGCCCCAAGGCAATCGTCACAGATGCCCCACCATCGAAGGTACTTGTTCTTCTTGTTGCCGGGGCGCTCAAGGTAGTGGCAGAACTTGCATTCAAACAGTTCTACGTAGTCGGTGGAGCCGCACTTGCAACGGAACTCGGTGAAGCCATCATCGTCCGTGTGGATTCTCCCGGCGAAGTCGGACGGGTCATACTCGGCCCCGCAGCGCTTGCACCGATAGGCATCAGCTTGCGACATCCTCCTGCACCTCCTTCTCATACAAGTCCTTGACCTTGGTCTTCTTCATGAACTCACGCATCTGGTGGTTCTCCTTGGCGTACCCGGCGAGAGCCGCAACTATGAACTCATCGTACTGCCGCCACCCCTCACGCTCGGCAATGATGTTGTGCCTCGCACGTTCGATGCGCTCCTTGCGGTCGGTCTCCAGCCGGTACTGACGGTTGTCGAGCGCCTTGTTGATCCAGCGGCAAGCTTGGAAGAAAAGGATGATGGCACACACGCTCACCAGCACCGCACCGAAAACCGTGGTTATGACCCGGCAAACGTGTTCGCTGTGGGTCAGCATCACATCAGGCATGGTGCATCCTCCAATCCTCATAGCTGAAATACCCGGCCTTCTCAAAGGACTTCAGAGCCTCGATCAGCCAGTGACGGGTGTCTCTGCGAAAGAGGCGACAAGTTCTATCGATACGGCATGGGCATTTACTACACACACAGTTGATGCATCCTCTCTGCACTGCCTCCCTGATCTCCTCGGTATCCATGCTCTCGATGCCGCCGCTTGGGGTCTTGCTCTTGGTCAGGTACTTCTCAATGTTCTTATGGTAGCCGTCCTCGTTGCCGAGCAGCTTTTTCGCACAGGCCATTGCGATGCCCTTCTCCGGGTCGAACTTGTCACCCTTCCTGCACTTGACCACGGTCTTCGTGCCGTCCGTCCAGAACACGATGGTGGCGGGGCCGCTGAACTTGACATCCTTGATGCGGCCTTCCTTGACCTTGACCTCGCACTTAGCTGGGAGCAGCCAATCCTCGGGGAACCCGAAGTCGGACAATTCACCATCAAGCACAAAAGAGCCAGAGAGCCATTTCCTGATTATCGTGTAGGCCCTGTCATAATCGATATACTTTGGCGGGACTCCAGTTTGTACATCACGCCGCACGTACACCTTGTCTCCAACCTTGAACTTACTCATGCTGCCTCCTCCTTAAATGCCAGCTTGCGAAGCTTGGCGATGATCTGAAATAGTTCGTTACTCACAGCCGAGTCCGTCATGCTCCGGGCCACTCTCGGCAACAGGGAGTCCAGTTGCTCCTTCAGCTGCTCCTGTTCCGTCATCAGCGTTGACCCGCAATGCCAGCAGTACCGGGCGTTCTCGTTGAGGGCCTTGCTCCCACAGCACTTGCAGATTCTCAGCTTCGCCGTGTCCTCGGTCGGCTGGGTCTCTGCTGTCTTGTTCTGGTCTACCATCCATACCCGGTAGTAGCTACCAGCCCGTCCCCGGTTCGTGAACTCAAAGTCGATGTACCCCTTCTCCTTCAGCCTGTCCATGCTCTTCGTGATGGCGGCGTTGCTGATGCCGTACTCCAGAGCGATGTCCTGCTTCTTCACCTCGGCCTCACCGAACTGGTCGGCCTTCTCCTTCAGTATCCGCAAGAGGTTGGTGTCCTCCGCAGAATGGTTCGCTGTCCTTGCCATTGGTTTCCTCCTTCGACTCCTTTCTTTTACTTCTTGTTGTCAATTTCTGTGTACGCTCTTGGCAAAAAAAGATAGCTTGGCTCAACCTTCAGCGCATCCGCAATCGCCACCAGAGTCTTGACCGTGACCTTATCGCCATCGGTTGTCTCCAGTTTAGAGATCACGGGGCGAGAAATGCCGCTTTTCTTTGCCAAATCCTCTTGGCTCATGCCAGCTGCCGTCCGCAACTCTCTGATCCTGTAGGCCATCTGCTCACCTCCCCGTCAATTTCTGTGGACAGTATACACCTATGTCCATCGCTTGTCAATACCCATGTACACTAAAATTTCATTGTTCAAATTTCGTTCATTTGTGTTGACAAACGCTGTTCTCATGTGTATACTATAGGTAGCTTTTGAAGGGAGGTTGCGACATGAAGCTATCCGAGATCATCCGGGCATACCGGCAGGAACACGAACTTTCTCTCCGACAGTTTGCCCATATGTGCGGCCTGTCTCATGCCGTCATCAACAATATAGAAAGAGAGAGGAACTCCAACGGCGATCCTTTTACTCCATCGTTTGAGACCCTTCAGAAGGTAGCAAACGGCATGGGCATCTCTGTCAATGATTTATTAAGGGACATGGATGACATGGAGATTTATTCTTCTGATGTTGATGAGATGAGAGACGAACTCAGAAACAACCCGGAACTGAGGATGCTGCTCTCCGCTTCCCGTGACCTTGACAAGGATGACATCAAGATGCTGATCGCCATCGCCAAGAAGATCAATAAGGAGTACGAATAAACTGTACCTTAAACGGCCTTGTTTTTTGAGGGAGTCCTGCTATGATAAGGGCGGGAGGTGAGACAAAGCGATGTGTGAATACCTTGTGAACGCCGATGTCTATGTGAACGTAGTCCCGCTTCCGGGGCGGGTGAAGGGTCTGATAAAGGCTGTGCCAGACGGAGAACTGATTCTCATCAATGAGTACCTATCCGAGAAGGCGAAGGCCGAAGCGCTGGCCCACGAACTGCGGCATCTGAACCGGGATGATTTGTATAACGGTCAGCCGGTACAAGAAGTTGAAAAATCATAATCTTTACATTTTTCTAAATTAGACAACATTTTTGTAAAGATAGCAAGAGGAGGTAGCACGATGGCAAAAGCGAGGAAGCGTGAGGACGGACGGTACGCTGTGAGCCTGTCCCTTGCGGACGGCAAGCGCAAGTATTTTTATAGCACCGTCTCCCGGGCCGATGCGGAACTGAAGAAGGCCGAGTGGCTCAAGATGCACCCCGACCTGATGGAAGGAGAAAAGATTGACGGCAGGATCACCGTGGCAAAGTGGGCCGATAGGTGGGTGGACAGCTACAAGGGCGGTCTTGAGGAGTCCACGAAGCGCTGGTACGTAGCGAACCTCAACGCTCTCTGCCGGTACACCTTCAAGTCCGGGGTTGTTTTCGGCAGCATGAAGGTTGTCGATGTCCGGGCAACGCACCTCTCCGAGATCGTCAACTCCCTCGCCGGGAACAGCAAGAGTGATGTGGGGAGCAAGAAGTTGGTTTTGCGTGGACTATTTTATGCGGCGCAGGAGAACGGCCTCATCGGTCTAAACCCGGCGGCGAAGCTTCCCAACGTGAAGGGAACCTACGAAGGCCACAGGGCGCTGACCCGGCACGAAGCTGCGCTGATCGCTGACCACTACCAAGGGCATGACTTCGGACTACCGGCGATGCTGATGATGTGGGCCGGGTTGCGGAAGCAGGAAGCTTTTTCTCTGAGATGGAGCGATATCGACCTGACCAATGGAGTCATCCACATCAGCCATGCGATGGATGTCCGCACAGGCGCTGAGAAGGCCACCAAGACCGAGAACTCCGTCCGGGACATCCCAATCTTCGCCGCCCTCAAACTGCCCCTTCAGAGGGCCTACAAGAGCCGTAGCGGTGACCTCTTGTTTGTGAGGAGTAACAGACAGGCGTACAACGAACAGGCCATCAGATGCCGCTTGGACAGCTTCCTGCGCTACCTCCGCAAGGAGACCGGGGAGGAACTCGACTTCAACTGCCATGACCTCCGGGATACCTTCGCCACGATGTGCTACGATGCCGGGGTGGATGTGCAGACAACAGCCAAGTGGTTGGGCCATGCCAACGTGATGACCACGCTCAAGATCTACACCAAGCTGTCCGCTGAGAAGCATGAGGAGTCGGTGGAACGGATGAACGATTTCGTCACGGAAGTCATGTAAACCTCCCGGAAAAGGAACGGTTGATATTTTTTCTGACAGCATAATGCTCTGAAACGATGAGTATTATGCTTTATTTATTTGCGAGAATAACGGTGGGAAAAAGTCTGCATAACGCAAGCGTTTTTCTGAATACCGCAATCGTTTTTCTTGACCGCATTTTTGACCGCATTTCTTGACAGCATAAAAGTCCCTAAATGACAGCATTTTATCGATTAACGATAAATAAAACGATTACAGAAAAAGGGCCGAAAAGTGCCAAATATCACGCTATACCGTCATTTTAACGATTCACTTATTCCGAGTATACGGTTGAGTCCTTCTCAACTTTCACCCATTCAAAAAGCTTAGATACCGTGGGCGTTTTCTGCTATTCGATCCCTGTTTGACCGCATAATTTGACAGCATTGACCGCATGAATAATTTAAAAGTGAATCGTTTCCGTGGAATATCCTATGCAAAAGTGCAAGCGTTCTTCATCGTTTCCACTCGTTTTATGCAATCGTTTCTTCATCGTTTTTAGGCAATAAAAAAAGACCCCTCACGGATCGCTCCGCAAGGGGTTTCGTTTTTTTTCATGACAGCGCATTGGCAAGATCCTCTCCTGACCAGCCGCCGATCCGTGGCATCACTCTGTTTCTTTCTTCCGCAGAACCGACAAGCGCAGCCACAATCGAACTGGTCATCATGTGCGTTCCGTGGGAGTTAGCTTTCTGTATGTCTTCCGCAAAGAACAGGGGCAGTATTTTTCTGTCAAGACATTCATGAAAGGCCATTTCAGGCACATTGTTTTTTCTTCTTTTGTACACCCACCTAAAGAATTCCGTGGCGTAAATCGTGTCAGGGGATTCGTGGTGGCAACGCTGGCATAGGCAGAACATATTGCTTGCTTCAGCCTTCCCTCCCTTCGCCCTTGGCACGATATGCGCCCGTTCCGCATGGTGGATGGCATGGGTTTTGTTTTCCCATAAATCATGAAGCGATGGGGTTTCAATGTCATCGTCCTCATCGAACAGCGGAGCATTACAAGCGAAGCAGCACGGCTCTCCCCAATCTTCTATGACCGCAATGCTTTTTCCTGTGTCAACCTCACCAGCACCTTCATAGCCGATGTCGATGATCACTCTGCCGTCCTCCGTGATTGCTTTGTTCTTCCAGTACTCAAAGATGCTACCGAACTGTGCCATTGCTCACACCTCCTTCACTCTTGTGTTCCACGCTTGGATCGGTTGCCGCTCGTTCTGCCACCAGCCAGCATCGACCATTGCCATGCAGTTTGTACACAGGCAACGCACCCTTCGCTGGTCAGCATGATGGATGTACCACTCCAGCACCACCTCGTTACTGCCGCAGAAGGGGCACGGTTTCAGTTCTTTGTTCTTTTTGATCTCAAGGGATTCGATATACATCGCTCACACCTCCTCCACAGCAAGATCGAACAGTTCCATGAGGTCATCGTAGCTGATGCTCTCTCCGGGAAGGATCTCTGCATATGCCCCGGACTCCATCTCTTGGAACTCAATGGATGAGTCCTCTCTCAAAAATACGGTCAAGGTTTTCATGGTTTATTCCTCCTCCACTTTCTTGAGCCACTCTTTGATCTCTGCCACCGTCATGTCATATTCCTCTTCCGTAAGGTAGGAATAGCTGAACAGGAACTCCTCTTTGCTGATGCGGAAGAAGTCATGCATCTTTTCATCATCCGTCAAGAATCCGCACATTTCCTTCTCAAAGTATGTGTAAACCTCGTCATAGTATTCTTTGGTAGTATGTCCGAATGCATACTCCTCGTCCCATCCATTCCCATACATATTCGCATACTCCTCAAGGTGGAAGAGGGCATAGTCATCATAACCGAAGACGAGCAAGGCACATTCGTCCTCAAAATCCCTCACATAGTCATCGTTATCGATGATGCTCCAACCCAGTTCATCGTGGAGCGGGTCTTCAGGATGGGCATCAAGCCAAGCCCTTTCCCTGTTGTAGTATCTTTCCATGCGGTCATAAGCTGCCTGTCCTTTTTTATTAAGCTTCATTTTATTTTCCTCCTCAATAGAAAAGGGAGGGTCTTGCGATCCTCCCATGATAGTTTGGTTTGTTGTTTATTTGTTCTGTTCTTTGAGTAGCTGTTCGTACTGGATGCCAAGACGAAGCAGTTCAAGGAATCTTGCCCTTCGTGACTTTTCGCTATTTTCAAGGGCATCAATGATATCCGTTTCCGTCTTTTTCATGAGCCGTAATGAAAGCTGGATCGTGTTTTCCTTTTTCCAGTTCTCGTTTGATTGAACAGTAGGCATCCTCTTTTCCTCCATCTTTTTCCTCCTCCACATCTTACGCTGTTTCTTTCTTTTTGTCAAACCATCCGTGCCTACGAACCAACAGATGCATGAACTCCATGCCGTCAACAGCATCGTACAGATAGTTCATGGCATCTTCGATGTAGTCTATTACGAAAGACTCACCGCACACCGAGATGCCTACTGTCGCATCATCATCCGCTGTTACCTCCACATCGTAACCGAGATCCTCGATGCGTTCCACCAGCGAGAAGAGATTGTCAACGAAGTCACTGTAGTTGTACTCAGTGCAGATTGTTTTCTTTACTTCTTCCTTAGTCATTTCCTTCCACCTCCACGATTTTAAGGTTGTCCGTTGCGAGAAAATCCACATAGTATGTCGCTTCGTTGTTGCATCCATTAACGCTGCACGTTGCCTGTGCCGACCCATTCCCATCGAACCGACCTCTCAAGATCCCACGATATTTTCTGTGGCAGTGAGGGCACATCTCTGCCCAGTAAGGCCTGTCCTTTTTAAACTCTTCGTCATACTCCTCAACGAAATCATCGAACAGGATCGTCTTGCCCTTCGGCGAAGTGAACAGTAGGTTTTTGTACATCATTTTCTCGTCCTCCTTTAGCAATACTGAGCGTAATATGCCACGTTCCAGCAAAGCTGGTCAAAGTATTCTTTTAGAATATCGTCCGCTTCGTCTTCCAGCTTGCTGACCGCATCCATGATTGTGTCATAGTGAGCATCGAAAGATGGGAAGGAATGCGATACCCTGACGCTGTCATTAATGTCATCGCACATTCCACGAACCCCTTCGATGAACTCGTCATCGCCATCGTTTTCAACGGCATGGAGTATCTCCTGTGCGGACAGGGGAAGAGGAAATTTTTCTTCATCATGAAGCACATCGTAAATCGCATCGTAGACGAGCGCATCCCCATCCCAAAGATCATCCATCCACGCTTCAACCTCCACCAAGAACGTGCTGCCGATGCGAGAATACCGGGCAGACAGTAGTTCTTTTTTGCTACCACACCACTCAGTGCGGAAGTCCTTGCCGAGATCAAGCAGTTCCCGGAGGTTTTTCTCGCATTGAGGATAGAGATCAACGAGACCCCAGTGGGAGCAGTACGCACCCCCTTCACTGATGTCATAGGTGTCGATGCTGTGACCGATGCGGTAATTTTCTTTTGTGCAAGTCATTGCCATAGCTGTGTCCTCCTTACCTTGCTCTTTCAAGTTTGTGTACGTTCTTTAAGATGGAATCATAAAGACTATCGATGATAATAAGGGTATCGTATTCCTTTATGTTTTTTCTGATGGAAACCCCATCCACCTCCAAGAGTTGGTCATACAGTTTATCAGTAAGCTGCCGAGCCATTTTTGTTGTTTCGATTATTGCATTCACTTCTTCATCACTGAGGACATCCACTTCCTCGACTGATCCGTCTTTTTCATGCTCCAGCATCCAGTGCGTGAAGGTTTCATAGTCTTGGAAGTCATTCCAGTAGTATCTGTCCTCCAAGTATTTGATATCCACAGGATCGTTTTCCCATGCCACTTTGTATTTGATTGCCATTGTTACTTCCTCCTCATTTTTCTTATTTCTGCCCCATAGCACTTGCTGCTGGGATATGCGTAGATCGTCCGTCCGTCATTGATGTCTGTGATGGTGTAGGCCATTGCGTTACTGCTTCCGTACCGACCATAGCGCACCACGTTGACCACTATCCACTCACTGCTTCCTATGATAAGGGAATCCCCCACATCGACCATGTTTTTTGTTGTGCTGTTCAGCTTCATTACCACACCACCTTGTTTATCTCAATGCGGATGGTGGCATCGTCAACGTATCCGACATAGCAGACTTCGTTTTTCATGTACTTACTGTACCGCATCCTCTCTCGCAAGTCGTGGATGTTTCGGAGACCACAGTAGGCTTCCACGATCTCCGTGTCATAGGCTTCGTCATCCCACAGGACGATGTCTGCATTCTCGCACGGAAGATCCAACAGTTCCAACATTTTGCTGAGTGTCATATTTTTACACCTCCTCACCATGCATATGTGCCGTTCCTTTTGTATTCTTCATTCCAACGATCCCTATATTCTTCAGCTTGCTTTTTTGTGTCAAGAACTGTCAAACCAACTAGGTACGGATCGTCTTGAGGCAGAGTGATGTCCATGTATGTGAGTCCAGTATATGTGACGGCATACATTTTCCTTTCGTTCGTTGTTTTTCGCAACACAAAGTAGTGTTTTTTCAAAGTCATATGTCACACCTCCTCCCATTCGCACCACGATCTGCCATGTCGCACCGCATTTTTCGGCAACGGATACGGATTACATTTTTCTGCTCTGCTCATCCAGTAGCACCACCGAGATCCTGTGTCATACTTGCTGCCACTGGGGATCAAGGTAAATTTTCGGATGTTGTTCATCTGCTCCGCATCGTACTTCCACACGGCAGTGATGTCGGCATATCCAACGATCACAGGACTTTTCCCTCGGCGAGTCCTCACGATGGCAACACGCTCACCGACCAAGTTCCTCAGCATATTCCTCGACCGAGTCTCGACCTTTTTGATTCCGCTCACGATTGCTTCAGCGTAGCGGATGCACCCATCTTCATTCACGAAGATGCCTTTCATTTTTGCCATTGCCATTTTTGTTTCCTCCTTAGATGTCTTTTCCCTGATGGAGCATCATGCCAAGCACCATACCACGCACTGTGTCATAAGCTTGGGATGCGGTCATGTCTTCAGTGTAGATGGTGTTGCCGATGGGATCGTACACGTTGATGGTTACTGTGCCATCGTTCCATAGACCGATGTCAAGAGAGCCGATGTCCTTAAGGACTTTTGTATTTGCATCGTGAATGTAGTCCATCAAGTCGGACAGATTAATGAGTCTGTTGTTATTTTTCATTTTGTTTTTCCTCCTCAGTAATTCATCGTCATAAGCTGAATGAACAGCAGATAAATTGCTTCCATGATTTCCTGCCATGTCTTTTTGTTTTCCTGTTCCATCTTGTTACCTCCATGCGTTCACCGTATTTTCAAAGCATTTTTTCCATGTGGTTTTTGCTGTTTTTTCTACCATCAGCGCAATGCCGTCCACTGAGATCGTTATTTCATATCGTGGTGTCCTGCTGTTTTTATCGTACTGTTCCCATGCTTCTATGGTGCTGTTGCCGATCTTTTCCTGTGCTAACAGTTTGCAGAATGTCATGTCTTTTTCCTCCTCACAGGGCAAGCAACACAGGATAATATTTCTGTCCACGCATTGCTTCTTCTTCTGTCAATTCCTTAGTGTAGACCACGAACACACCGCCATGCTTTTCTGCTTTTTCCTGCCATGCGTTGATGTCTCTTGTCACCACGATTTTTGTGTAGGCAGTGGGATCGAGAGACCGATAAAACTGCACGTGGTAGAATTTCACTTTTGATTCCTCCTGTTTTCTGTTTTTGATAGTCGATGCCATCAATTAATGCCACCATAATGCGGTGGCATCTGTTCATGGCATTCTGATTATTTCGCATTTCTGATAACTTCCATTGCTTCTTTTAGCATCCTTTCGACATCCGGGTCTTTTCCGTAGTTTCTCAAGTACTCAAGTCGAACTGCTGTATAGATGGTGTTTATCTGTTCTTCAGTGCATTTAATGTTCTTCATTTTCGCATCCTCCCTTATTCTTCTTCCCAATTTTCCAACATTGATTTGACAGGCAGATAAAACGAGATGTAACCTTGCACACGTTCGTCTTCTTTCAATGTGGTATTCATGATGCAATCGTATGTGAATTCCTGTGCATCCAGTATGGCTTGCGTTTCTTTCCTTCCGCTTCTTACATCCTCCCCCCAATTGAGACCCAGCAACGTGCCGAAGAACAGATTGTAAATCATCTCTTTTTGCTTCTTCGTGGGTCTTCTGTATACTTCCTGTTCTCTTCCATCCTGCCCTTCGACAATGATGCAGATATCCTTTTGCGCTGCTTCCATTGCCATCTCTTTCAATTCCTGTTCGTGCTTCCATTTACGCATTTTTCATAACCTTCCTTTGCTTTGTATTTGATTCTGTGGAATCAGTTGAATGCCCAGTGCATTGGCATTCTGTCATCCCACAGCTTCACGCTGCGATTTCCATGCTGTGCTGTGCTTCAATCACAGCTTTCAATTCCTCATACTGGGGATCATCCTGCGCTTTGTATTCTGTGCTGTGTTCAATGAACAGCACAACTGTGTTTTCGCTGCATCCCTTGCAATTAATGCAATGCTGGTTTTTGTCAATGCCACAGCGACAGATGTAAACTTGAATTCCCATCTCTTTCAGTGCCCGGTATACTGTCAAGATGTATCCACAGTGCCCGAAATTGAAACCGAAACCTTCAATCACGCTTTTAACCACGTTTACGTTTACAATGAGATCGAACGCTTTTTCATACCGGGAAACCTTTGTATACGTCCACATTGCTACGCTGGGATTATTGGATGCGATCCGCTTCCACATTTCCACATATTCATCACAGAAGAAATCCCCGGATGCATGAATACGAACTAGCTTTATTCCATCTGCTTCAATCTGTGCCATAATTGCTTCTTCCAGCCATGCTAGAAATTCTCTTGCAATGATGGTACGGATTCCATTAGCAATTAGCACAGAAGGCATATTGTAGAAACCTTTTGTTGCATAGCATCCATCACAGGAACAGCAACAAGTTCCCTTCACAGTGTGGAAAATTCCATTGTATTCAAATGTAAATTCCTTATTTGTGGGAAGCATGGAAAACGTCCATACTCCCTTCCCCAGCTTAGCGTTCCCATTGACAAGCATGGGGGATATCCAGCTAAAAACAGGATGGTAAAGCTTGCCATTAGCATAGATAATTCCATGCCTTGCATAGATTGCCTTCTTGCCATCCTTCAATAATTCCTTCTTAACCATAGTAAAAAACCATCCTTCCTACAATGATAGAATTGCATCTTGCGATGCATGGATGTGCTTTAATCAATGGAAAAAGCACAAGGAAAAAACCATTGTAAAGTCTAGAAAAAATGCATATTCACTGGGGCACGTTATCCTATGGGTATGGTGTTTGCCATCAAACCATGTATTGCCATCTGTGGCTTGCTTCCCCATGTTCACATCATGGGATCGTGGCAAGCTTCCTATTGATGGGTGGTATCAATCCCCAGCTTGCTATTCAATTGTCAAGGTTCAGTGCCCAGTGTGGGCAATGTGCTGGAAATGTGCTTCCAATAGGTGGGCGGTGTTGCCCGGTGCCCCGGTGGGGCGGATGTGCTTCCCTTGTGGGGATGCCCCATTATACCATGGGAATCCCCCATTGCAACAAGAAAATATGAAAGTCTCATATAAATAGACAAAAAGAGCCGTGGTTTCCTCTCGTGAGACAGAAGCAGCATGGAAAGAAGGCAAGGGAAGCTGTGGAAGGCTTCCTAGCTGTGCTGTGCTATGCTGGGGAAGCTGTGCCACGTTCCCTAGCTGGGGAAGGCATCCTAGGAAGCCACAGAAGGCGCAGGAAGGCACAGAAGGGAAGCTAGGCACAGTGGAAGCCGTGGAAGAAGGGAAGAAGGCAATCTAGGGAAGCTGTGGAAGCCTAGGAAGGCTTGCTAGGCATCTGTGGAAGGCTGGAAAGCTGGGAAGCTGTGCTAGGGAAGCTGTGCTGGGCATCTGTGGCATCTGTGGCAAGCTGGGGAAGGATGGAAGGCACAGGAAACTTAAAGAAGGAAGGCAAGCTAGGAAGGAAGCCGGGGAAGCTGTGCCATATAATGGAAGGGA
>Ga0326514_10000742_pt1 | contig 21717 bp, 18 predicted proteins | sample 3_2548_0518_D_FD_203653 | JGI IMG/M metagenome (GOLD analysis project Ga0326514, IMG submission 203653) | Bovine rumen microbial communities from UC Davis, California, United States - 3_2548_0518 | ecosystem: Host-associated > Mammals > Digestive system > Stomach > Rumen | place: USA... | reverse complement strand
CGAGGACACAAGAAGATATTATAGGACACGTACTGATGCATCAAATGATGCTTTATATAATTTTAATCAAGCAAACCCAACAATAATTGATAAGTGGAATAATGTTGCTAATATTGATTACAGAACAACTGTTTCATCGACTTACAGATATTATTGTTCACAGACGAATAGGTATTATCGTAGTAGGGATGATGCTTCAAATGATGCATTATATAATTTCAATAATGCGAATCCTACAATCTTTGATGCTTACACTAATGATTATGCAACAATAGTAAGTGCAGCTTATCCGTGGTACAGTTCATATACAAAGTTATATTACAGAACACAGGTTGAAGCTCTTGCGGCATCAAATAACAATGCAAATTATGTAAATTATGCATACGGTGATTATTCGTCAACAGCAAGTGCAACATATCCTTGGTATAGTAGTTATACAAAGCGTTATTATAGAACACAGGCCGAGGCAATCACGGCATCACTTAATAATTCCAGTTATGTAAGTTATGCATATGGTAATTCATCAAGTGTAGTTAGTGCAACATATCCTTGGTATAGTAGTTACACAAAGCGTTATTACAAGACTCAAGCTGAAGCAATTGCAGCTTCATTGAACAATTCTACTTTTGTAACATATGGGTATTTAAATGCCTCAACTACGGTAAGTGCAACCTATCCTTGGTATAGTTCATATACAAAGTTGTATTATAAAACACAGAATGATGCTTTGAAAGCATCAAATAACTATACAAGTTATGTTAGTTATGCATATACAGATTCGTCAACTACAGCAAGTTCAACTTATCCTTGGTACAGTGATTATACCAAGAGGTATTACAAGACAAAGAATGATGCTTTATTAGCATCAAATAATTATGCACCTTATGTAAGGTATGCGTATACAGATGCTTCAACAACATTAAGTGAAACTTATCCTTGGTACAGTAGTTACACAAAGAAATACTACAGAACACAAGCTGATGCAATAGCGGATTCAAGCAATAATTCGAGTTATGTAAGTTATGCATGGGTATCTTCGTCAACGACAGTTAGTGCAACATATCCTTGGTATAGCAGTTCAACAAAGAAATATTACAAGACACAAGCAGATGCAATATTAGCTTCTGGTAACAATTCAAATTATGTAAAGTATGCTTATTCGGATTCAGCAAAAGCTGTAAGTTCAAATTATCAGTGGTTTAGTTCGTACACAAGAAGATATTATAAAACGAAGGAAGAAGCAATAAAGGCATCCAATAACAATAGTGTATATGTAGCAAATGCGTATAATGTAGCTTCTGGAACTCCGTTCTTAAATGGGTACAAACAGTATAATGGTTGGGAGTTACTTTCGAATTATGTTACAAGAGTAAAGAGTGGGTCTACTATTGCAATCAGAATGAATGGTGCAGAAGTGATTGATAGTTCTATGTTGGAAGCCTTAGATGGTACAAATGTAAATGTACAGTTTGTATTAAAGAATGGTGTAATATGGACTATTAATGGGAATTCAGTGGGTATAATAGATGATTTAAATATTGCGTCTTTTACAAAGAATACTATACCTGCAAGTGCAATAAATCCGTATAAGAAGAATGCAGTGTCGGTTGTGAGATTGACATTAGGTGATAATGTATCGTTAGATATGGATGCAAAGATTTCTGTTAAGTATGCTACATCAAGAGCAGGTCGCAAAGCATATGTATACTATTATGATGAAGGGGATAAGTCTCTCACTAATGTAGCTGTTACAAAAGTAACAAAAGCAGGATATTGTTCATTTGTAATAGATGAAGGTGGACAGTATATTATAATTCTCAAGTAAGTAATTTAATTAAACATTATGATAGGCAACATCTGTAATGGGTGTTGCCTATTTTACGAGGTAATTATGAGTATAGAATGTAAGTTTGAAGGAATGCAGGAACAAGATGGATATAAATATTTTAAGTTAAGTAGTAAAGATGGTAGAATAGGGTTATTTACTGATGATTTCTTAATTGAGAATATGAAGAATGGAAATTTGATAGTAAGCAATTTAAGAATAAGTAATGGAAAGATAATACAAAAAACTGACAAGGATATTTCTATCGAGAATAATATCAAAGTATTTAATAAATATAGAAATTTTCGTAATGTTACTTCTAATTTGGTGTATTATGAACATGAAGTAATGATTGGTAAAAAGATTTATTTTTTGCAAATTACACAGGATAGTATGTTATTATATATACCTGATGATATTGTAAATGAAGTAGCATGGGGAGATACATATTTTGATTTGATGTCAAATACAATAGATAAAGGTGATGAAGAAATAGAAGGTATTATTTCTGCATATATAAGTATGACCCAAGTGAAGAGATTGAAAATAATAGGTGGTAGAAATTTAATAGATTGTTCGGAAATGTTTATGTCTTGTCAATTAAATTTATTAGATTTAACTGATTTCGATACATCTAATGTAAATAATATGTCATATATGTTTAAAAATGCTCAGATTAATAAAATATTATTTGGGGATTTTGACACTTCTAAAGTAGTTTCAATGATTGAAATGTTTAATGACTTTAATGGTGTAGATTTAGATTTAAGTAGTTTCGATACATCAAATGTGTCTTTTATGGGAGAAATGTTTTGTAATTGTCAGATTGAACATTTATTTAACATTGTTAATTTTGACACTTCGCATGTTACAAATATGGAAGGTATGTTCGAGGATTGTTTTGTAGTTGGAGATGTAGATTTCAGCAATTTTGATACTTCAAATGTAGTATCAATGCAGAGAATGTTTGCAGGAAGCAAAATAAGGGTATTAAATTTATTGAGTTTTGATACATCGAAAGTAATTGATATGAGAAGGATGTTTTCAGGCTGTGAAGTGTCTGTATTAAATGTAAACAGTTTTAATACAATGAATACAAGATATTTTTACGGTATGTTTATGAATTGTGATATACAGTTGTTAGATTTAGATAATTTTAATTTTAGTAGTGCAGAAGAATTACATAGTATGTTTATGAATTCTTACATAACGACATTAAAAATAAAAGGAAAGGGTATTGACAATTCTGAAAAGGTATTAACTGATGTATTTCGTGATAGTATGATAGTAGAGTTGCTCACTGAGAGTAATAAATTAAAAGATATTTTGTAAATATACTTTGAATGTTAAAGTATAGTTTTCATTTAAATTTATATTGTTTTGTGATGCAAATAAAAATGCATTAGAGAATATTTATAATTCAAAGGAGACTTTTAGATGAATAGTGTAAAAAAAGTAGCTGCAATGGCAGCATCTTGTACAATGTTGACAATGTTATTGGTAGCTTGTGGGGATTCAGCAAATACAAATAAAAGTACAGAGACTACAACAGAAAGTACAGTTTCTTCTGTGGAAACAACGGGTAATGTTTCAGATTCAGATAAGGTTTATAGTGTAGGTATTTGTCAGTTAGTAGAGCATCCAGCTTTAGATGCTGCAACACAGGGTTTCAAAGAGGCACTTACTGAGAAGTTGGGAGAAAATGTAAAGTTTGATGAGGCAAATGCTCAGGGTGAATCAACGAATTGTGCAACAATATGTTCTGGGTATGTTTCTAACAATTGTGATTTAATAATGGCAAATGCAACACCTGCATTACAAGCAGCTGCAGCGGCAACTAATAGTATTCCAGTTATTGGCACATCGGTTACAGACTATGCAACTGCACTTGATATCAGTGATTGGACGGGTAGTACGGGTACAAATATAACGGGTACATCAGACTTAGCACCTGTAGATCAGCAGGAAGACATGTTAGTAGAGTTATTTCCAGACTCCAAGAAAGTGGGTATAATTTATTGTTCTTCCGAGGCAAATTCCAAATTTCAGGCAGAAGCATTCGAGAAAGCACTTGATGAAGACGGTATAGCGTATGCAGAATTTACAGCATCAGATTCAAATGAAATTCAATCTGTAGTTACAAATGCAATATCTGAGTGTGATGTTATTTATGTACCAACAGATAATACAATGGCATCAAATGCTGAGATAATAAAGAATGTTACTGTGCCTGCGAAAGTGCCTGTAATAGCAGCAGAAGAAGGTATTTGCAAAGGTTGTGGCGTAGCAACTTTATCGATTAGTTATTATGATATAGGTCATGTAGCAGGTGAGATGGCATATGAGATTCTTGTAAATGGTAAGAATCCGGGAGAAATGCCTGTAGAGTTTGCAAGTGCTGTAACTAAGGAGTATAATGCTGAATTGTGTACAGAATTTGGAATTACACCTCCAGAGGATTATGTGGCTATAGCAGAATAATTGAATTACAGAGATAATTAAATGATAGACCTGCAGGTTGTCTGTAGGTCTATCTCGTTAATAAAAGAATGGAGTGAATTTGACAGATGAAGCCGATTTCAGCATTAATAACAGCATTACCTGGAGCAGTAGCACAAGGGTTAATTTGGGGAATACTTGCAATAGGTGTTTATATTACTTATAAAATTCTTGATTTTGCTGATTTGACTGTAGATGGAAGTTTGGGTACTGGAGGAGCTGTAGCAGTAGTACTGATACTTGCAGGTTGTCCTGTGCCCATTGCACTTGCAGTAGCATTTGTAGCAGGTGGTATTGCTGGTTTGATAACAGGTTTATTACATACAAAATTAGGTATTCCAGGAATACTTGCAGGAATACTTACGCAGTTGGCGTTATATTCTATCAATCTTGATATAATGGGTCAGGCAAACAAAGCAATTAATATAGATAAATATCCTTTATTTGTGTCATTACGTTACATACCTTCAACAATAATTAAAAGTATTTTATGTGTAGGTGCTATAGCTGGTTTATTATACTGGTATTTTGGTACCGAACATGGATTTATGATAAGAGCGACAGGTTGTAATGCAAATATGGCAAGAGCGCAAGGTATAAACACCAATAAAGCTACCGTTGTAGCTTTACTATTATCCAATGGTCTTGTAGGGCTTGCGGGTGGATTATTAGCACAGTATCAAGGAAATGCTGATATAAATATGGGTAGAGGTGCGATTGTAATTGGTCTTGCAGCTGTAATAATAGGTGAAGTTGTTGGAGAATTATTATTAGACAAGCATCTTAATTTTATTGGTAGATTGCTTTTCACGGCAGTTGGTGCAATAGTATATTTTGTAGTAATACAAATAGTATTATGGATGGGTCTTTCGACACAGAATACAAAGTTATTTTCGGCAATAGTTGTTGCAATATTTCTTGCAGTGCCTTATATTAAGAGCAGTACAAAAAATTCGTATAAAAGAGCGGCTATTAGAGGTTTGGAAGCACAGGAGAATCAAGGTACTATTGCAGTTCAGACCATTGAAGATACAGAAGATGCTGATATTAAAAGTGTTACGAAGTCAAAAAAGGTTCAGAGTGGTATGACTTTTGAGTCTGCAACTAAAAAAGTTGTAAAATCTGTCAAGAAAGGTGTTGTAGAGGATGCTTAAACTGGTAGATGTTCGTAAAACTTTTAATTTGGGTACGATAAATGAGAAGAAAGCATTGAATGGTGTAGAAATAACTCTTGATGATGGAGATTTTGTAACTATAATAGGTGGTAACGGAGCAGGAAAGTCAACTACTCTTAATGCAATAGCAGGTGTATGGCCTATAGATTATGGTTCTATAACAGTGAATGATAAAAATGTTACAGGTCTTACTGAATATCAAAGAGCATCATTTCTTGGTAGGGTATTTCAGGATCCTTGCATTGGTACAGCAGCAACAATGGAAATACAGGAAAATCTTGCATTAGCAGCAAGAAGGGGTAGCAAGAGAAGATTAACTTGGGGTATTACGAAGAAAGAGAAAGATGAATACAGAGAATTATTAAAAACGCTTGATTTAGGTCTTGAAGACAGAATGACATCAAAAGTAGGTTTATTATCTGGAGGTCAAAGACAGGCTTTAACATTATTAATGGCAACATTAAAGAAGCCAGAGGTATTACTTTTAGATGAACATACAGCGGCACTTGATCCAAAAACTGCTACAAAGGTGCTTGATTTATCTGATAAAATAATAGCAGAGCATAAATTAACAGCGATGATGGTCACTCATAATATGCGAGATGCCATAATACATGGTAATAGATTGATTATGATGAATGAAGGACGTATAATATTCGATATCAAGGGTAAGGCAAAGCAGAAACTTACTGTAGATGATTTATTACAGAAATTTGAAGAGGCGAGTGGTAGTAAATTATCGAATGATAGGATGCTTTTCAGTAAAGAACATAAGTGATATATTACGTTTGAAGTGAGGTCATTTTTGATGAATATAGAATTAGCGCAACAAGATGATTTCGATATAGTTAAGAATATAACTTATACAACAATCAATAAAGTCTTTTCACATTATTATTTAAATGATGTAATTGCATTTTTTCTTGATTTGCATAATGATAAAAATATAAAGAAAGACATAGCAGAGAAAACAGTTTACATAGAATATGATGAGAATAATAAGCCTGTTGGAACTGTTACGATAAAAGGCAATGAAATATGTAGATTGTTTGTATTACCTGATAGTCAGGGTAATGGGTATGGGCGAAATTTGTTGGAATTTGCAGAGAAAGAAATATTTAAGGAACATAATGAGATTGTACTTAATGCAGCTCTATCTGCAAAGGCAATGTATTTAAAGAGAGGTTATCGTGAAGTTAAGTATAATGTAGTGAAAACAAAGCATGATGATTTTCTATGTTATGATGTAATGGCAAAATGTTTATAATAAAAATGATAGTTAGAACAGTATTTATCGACTTGATTTGTAGATGCTGTTCTTTTTGTTTTTTATATGATTTGAGATTATATTAAGATAGTAAATATAGTTTTTGGAGTTGGTTAATAGGTAACTCAATTACATTAATACAATGAGGTGTTATTATGCGTTTAAACAGTAAAAAAGAAGCGAATAATTTAGACGACGAAGAATTAGAGGATAATGAAGAATTAGAGGACGATGAAGATGAGAATTCTCATTATTTGGGCAACACTATAGATACTCCAATAGAAACAACAGTAAATCTACAAAGAAGAGGTATTTATGCAAAGACTGGACATTCTAACTTTAAGCATACAACTCATGATGCAACAATGTTTAATGAACGAGAAGTTAGATTATATAGTGGAAAAGTGTTTATTATGACATTGATACCATTATTATGTTTCTTACCTTTGTGTATGGAAGATATGAAGCATAGTGAGTATGCGATACATTATGGTAATCAGAGTACTTTGTGTTTAGCATTACTTTTAGCATCTTTTATCTTATACATGATATTAGGTGAGTTTATTGGTGCAATTGTATTCTTTTTAGCATTAGCATTAACAGTAATGACTGCCATAAATGCTCATAAAGGTAAGGTGTTCAGGTTACCTGTAATTGGGAAGTTGGATTTGTATCAATATTTATGTAAATTAGATGAAGGATAATGAGGGGTATTTTATGAATTTGAGCAGAAATATAAAGAAAAGTGTATCGTTGTTAAGTGCTTGTATAATAGCTTTGAATTTAAGCGCATGCTCTTTTACAAAGAAAGGCGTAGTGGTTGAAGAGCATAGTGTTGGGGACAGTAGTAAAGTTGTTAATACTGTGAATTTAGCAGCAGTTTTACATTCAGATAGTTTATTGACAAAAGCAAAATCGAGTAATAATCAAAATAATTTTGAGTTTAAGAATAACATTAAATATGATTATAATAAAAATGATTTTGCTTATGATATGTATATATCCGAACCGTATTATAATATTGAAGATGATAGTTTAATAACTATTCCGAAGTTAGAGGGCAAGACGATATATTACAGTGTAGATACAATAACTATAGATGATGCAGCAGAAATAGATTGGGATTATGATTATATAGATAAAGAAAAAGTATATTCGCCAAGGCATTTTGTAAATTGTGATAGTTTACAGGAAAAAGTTTCACTTTCAGAATTAATAAATGTTTTTACAGAATTAAATGATACTGCTGTAAGAGATTATGAATTTGTAAAAACAGATGGCATGAGTTCAACGCATGATGTAAGAGAAGGTGCTTTATATACTTACTTAACATTTGTAATAAGAGATGATGAAGTTAATGAATATGAGGTATTTATAGTGCCTATTACTCGTTCGGAGGGTTTAGAGTTACCAAATGTTTATTTTAATCCAGAAACTTGTGGTTTTGTATTTTCAGAAGATGTAATGTTACAGATAGTGGGCAAGAATTGGGATGGTGTAGGTAAAGCTGAGGAAGAATTAGAGAAACAGGGTTATGCTAATGGTTCTTTAAAAGATTTGCTTTCTTATGATGTGAAGTTGGCACATGGTTCTGATTTTGGTATTTGTAATAGATTTACAAGTGGTTTAAGAATAGATGATGAAATTGATGATGGGTACAATAGATACTTTTATCGGGAGGCAAATCAAGAATATACATTAGGTAGGGATACTGTAAGTTCTATATTGGGTAGTAACAATATTGCGTGTAGTCGTGAGGATTTAGAAAATAGTGATTATTACTTGTATTATAAAGCTATTGATGATAATGGAAACACATCAGCATGGGCATATATTGATGTATCAGAATATAGTAAGTATATGGTAAAAGATATTATACTTTCACCTGATTTGCCACCTTATATGTGGTCTAATCTTTCAAATAAGCCTGAGGTTTCTGCGCATTCGGGTACAGTAAAAACTCTTGAGGAATGGTTAGATTGTATTCCAGATTATATGTATGTTACACATAAAGATGGTACTACAGATTATATGCCAGCATATTATTATCCTGATTCTTCTCGTAATTTGATTTTTATTAGAAGTGATGGAACTACTCAATGGGAGAATGATAAATATACAGTAGATTTAATATATAGCGATGAAGAGGATGTATGTTTAGGGTACTATGAAGAGAAGGAAGATTCATCGCATCATGCTTATTTAGCAGAGTTAGCTATTGGTGCTTACGAAACAAAATGTGTTTCTGTTACAGATCCTTCAACAACTAATCAGTATAGATGGGTTGAATTTTTCTTACCTATCGAGTGGGACAAAGAGCAATGTATAGAAGCTGTCAGAGCATTATATAAAAGACAGGAAGATTTATATAAAGAATGGCGTTCAAATTTTATAGATACTCTTGATATGTATGAAGTAAAAGCTCATGTTTTCGGGTCCTCAGGTACAACTTCTTCTTTAGATTTAAACTTGTTGTTTGGTAATGAGAATGTAAATAATATAAATATTGAAGAAGATAATGATGATAATAATAATATTGAACAGCAGGAGGAAGAAGAAACAGTAGTAACTACAATTACTGTTTCAGAAGAGGAAAAGATAGAAGTAAGTAATGATGGTGTAGATATTTTAACAGCACTTGAAAATTTTGATAGCAGTAAAGGGTATATTGAGTTTGAAAGTGGTTATGGTAATGTACGGTTAAATGGTGAGGACTTAGCACAAGTTGTCATAGCAGCTGGTTTATATAATCATGCAGATGAAATAATAGTACCACTTGAATGTTATGATTGTAATTTATATAATTATATGGGTGATGAGTGTTTTTTAGATATAATAGGAATATTACCTATGTCAGTAAATACTCAAAACCCTATGACTCCTTACATCACAGAGAATATAAATTCTTATTTGATAGATGAAGAAGAAGATGGATATTATGATTATGTGTTATATGAGATAGAATATACAGTAGATAAAGAGACATTTGAAGGATGGAAACCTTTGATGTTTAACGCAGCTAAAGATGTGGCATCGACAGTAGAATCGATGAATCTAAGTAATGATGCTGAGAAGTTTATAGCTATAAATGATGAATTGTGTAAAATTGCTTCTTATGATGATGAATCGTTGGAAAAAGTATCAGCATTTGGTAGTACGAGGTCAGATATATTAAGATGTAGTGATGTTAATGTAAGTTCATGTTGGTCTCCATATGGAGTACTTTGTAGAAAGCAAGGCGTTTGTTATTCTTATGCGCAGTCATTGAAATTAATTTCTGACATTATGGATTTAGATTGTGTAAATGTAACAGGCGTTATATCTGGAATAGGTGGTCATATATGGAACAAAGTAAAAGTGGGTAGTGATTGGTATATAATAGATGCAACTAATAATGACCGTGATGATGAACTTTTAAACTTTTTGTTATTAACATCTGATTCTGTATCTTCATTTTTAATAGATAATCCTGATGTTTTGTGGAAATTGAATCCAGATGATAATTTCATTGCTGGTAAAGAAGATTTAGATGCATGGAATGGTGATAAAATAGTTTGTAGCGAATTATATAATTATTTTGTTAATAATTTTAAATCTGGTAGTGATGATATATTAACAGTGCGTTTAACTGATTTAGATTTTTCTGAGATACATGAAATATTAGCTAAGAATGGTGAAGATTCGGTTGAAAATGCAAATGCTGTTTTTGTATATTGCATGGAAAATGAGATAACTGAATACTTAAATAACAATCATGAAAGTTTAGGGTTATCTGAAAATAATCGAGTTGTTGGTGATATGGTAAATAATATATTATTTTTGAAAGTAAATTAAAAGAGGTTTTATTATGAGTTATGAACATCCTGAGTGGTATATAGATGAAAAAGGTCAAGAGCATCCAGGTTTTATAGTTTTGAATGGACAAGTGGTGAGATATAAGAATAAAGATGTGGATACATCGAATTTAAAAGAAATTTCATTAGAGAAACGTTCCAAAATCAATTTAACGAAGGAACCTGATTTTGAAGATATCGAGTTATCTACATTATCGAGCAAGAATAGTAGTGTTTCTGAGAATGATTCTTTTCAGAATTTTGATGAGATAACAATACTTGGTCAAGATGAAAAGTTTGGAAGTAGTGCAGAGGATAATCAAAATAAAGTATTTTCTGAGCAAGAACAGATTGCTATTTATAATCATAATCAGGATGTTCATAGTTCATTTATAAGTACTTTAACAATAGATGAATATAATATATTATATCAATCTTTGGGTGCAAAACAAAAGAACAGCAATTATTCAAAAGTTTGGATGTTTCTTATTTTTTTGACAGTAATTTCGTGGATATTAATGATAGCAAATGGAAATGTTTTTGATGATATTAGTCATTTGATAGGGTTTCTTTGTGCAACAATTTTTTCTGGTTTATTTGTATTAGTTATGTATTTAATTTTAAAGGGTGAGACAAACAATGATTTAGCTTTTTTAAGGCATCATTTACAAGAGTATGATTTTAAAGTATATAGAGAACATATTCAAAGGGTATATTGTAAGACATTAAACGATAATACGAATGTATTTCAAGTAGATACTGATAGTTATAAGGGTATTACTTTATATGAAAATTCATTGATAAGACCAATTTTATATGATGAATATAAAAAGGATAACTATTCATATCATCCAATAGATATTTTTATTGCTGTAACATCTGAAACTGATGTAATTGGTGTATCAGGAAGGAAAATAATAAAGGGTATTATTTTCACAGATAAACAATATGATTATTTTAATTATAATGATATATTTAAAAATGTGGAAGTAGTGAATTCGAATATAGAATCATTTTTAGAATGGTTTGATAAAAATATTGGTAAGGTTCCATTTTTATATTATATTGGTATATTATCATTGATAATAGGTGGAGTTTATTCAAGAAGTATCTCAGTATGTGTTCTTCCAGCATTGTTGCTATTTGGGTATGCCTTTTGTTTAAAGTCAAATGCAAGGGATGTGCGTTTTGATTTAAATATGAAAAATAACAAGTTATTGCAGGAATCTGTAATATTGGTAAGGGATGAGATTTATAATAAAAATTATAGAGTGGTGAGAACACGTTCTTTTGGTGATTTATTTATTTCTCGTATATACTCTGATGGTAAAGAGATAGATTATTATGATTTACAGATTAATGTAATAAATATAAAAAATGAATATTTAAAATTTTATTATATATTAAATAAAGATAATAATGAAACAGTAGGTTTTAATATAGATAAAAGGGTAATTTTATCGAAGACGATTGTTCCTTATGTATGTTGTATAAAGGTAGGTGATTAATTATGGCACATCATAGTTCACATCATCATAGTTCTCATAGTCATAGTTCACATCATCACAGTTCACATCATCACAGTCATCATTATAGAGGTTGTACATCTACTTATATAAGTAATTATACTTATAATTCTTATAAAGTAAATGATTTAGATTATTATGATTATACAGATTATTATAATCAGTACAAGCAGGAATATGGTAGAAGTTCAGATGTAGGCTATACGGGTAAAAATTATATGAATGTTAATAGAATAAATTGTGGTTTACATAGATTCAGTATAACTATAGCAATTGTATTTTCATTTATATTTATACTACCTTTGACTCTTATTATGATGAGTAATTCTGTTAATGATAGTGCATTGAGAAATAATATAGGTGGTTTTATAGCAGATAGAGATTATGCAAGTTCAATCTCTGCAACTTCATATGCTTCTAAAATATATACAAGAGAATTTGGTAACAGAAGAGATTGCTGTGTAATTTTATTCAATGAATTCGATGATACAGAAGCGCATTATGGTGAAGCAACATATAATTTGTTAGATAATTATTTAGATTATTATTGGGAAGAGTATGATAAATTAACTGATAGTAGTAAAGGAATGCAAGTATATTCTGCTTTTGAAAAATCTATTGATAAGTGTAATGGACAAACAGTGAAAACAGAAGGTACTTTTAAAGAAGATTGCTATGAAGATAGACAAGGTATTTTATCACCTGAGGATGAAGAATATATTATGAGAGCTGCAAAGTATTTTTATGATAATGCAGGTGTGCAGTTGTACTTTGTATTTTATAATTCGGAGGAACTTGAGGGTGATTTTAGTTATACAAAAACTTATAGTCAGAGAATGAATGAGAATGAAAACAACGTAATAGATGATTCAGTAAGTACGGACGATTTGTTAAGTGATTGAGAGGTTATTATGTTTACAGATGAAGAGATAAAGTTTAGATTGATAAAGGTAAATGAAATATATAAATCTTCTGTGCTAACAGAAACGCCTATATTAACATTGATAACTGATGAACATGATTATATAAAATATGTTAAGAAGTTACTGTACTTTTTAGTAGATTATAATATAGCTACTGATAGTGATGTTTATGTTAGAATATCAGATTTTGTAAATGAATTTGAATGTAAGAAGATAGCAGAAGCCTTACAAATAATAGAGGATGATATAAGGTCATTCAGTACAGAGTTAAGTAATACTTATGATGATTTAATTATGCATTCAGATAAATTATATAAATTACTTAATAAAAGCATAGTAACTGATGAGATTGATAGAGTTGCTATAATGAAAGAAAGTAAATTATTTGAGAATGATATGAATAATATAATAAGGGAGGTAGGTGCAACTCATGATTTGGATTTTTTAAATAAAAGATGTAATAAATAAATATGTGGCATAACGTAGAGGAGATATTGAAATGAAAGTGAAGAAGTTTATCAGTATAGTAATGAGTGTGATTTGTGTTTGTTCATTATCTTTGAGTGTTTCAGCGGAGACAGTAAAGCAGGATAAAGACAGTTTAAGTAGTAGGTCAGTAACATCTGTTTGGTCTGAATCAGAAAAGAGAATGATTTGTGAAAAGTATGATATTACTGATATGAATGAGTCTATTAGTTACATAGAACATGCAAACACAGTAATAAATGGGTACTGGAAGTACAAAGATGATGCAATGCATGTCACTGTCATAGCGTACAAATATGATGGTACTTATGAGGTTCTTGTAAATGATAAAGCAACGATAGCATTGCATACATATTTGGGTAAGTACGATGATAATTTATTTGTATTTGCAGATGGTGTTTATACTGCTACGAAAGCATGGGCTATTTCAGATGATGGAGAAATAATTGATATAGCTAAAAAAGTGAAGAAAGAAAACAGTTATCTTACTTGGAATAGTAAAACTTTATGTATGAAGTTGGACGATGAATCTGTATATTCGGTATATTATGATAGATACAGTAAGTCATTTAATATTTTTGAAAAGTTTGAAATTGATAGAGATAAGTTTTTAAAACAAGATGTAGAAAGGGTGCTTATTGATTATTATATAGCAGATGATGCAAGAGTTTATGTTCGTGCAAATGGTACAGCAAACATAGTGACGAAGAATAAAGATGGTATATTTGATGTAATTTCTGTAAAGTATAAGGATGGTAAGATAGCAAAGATTGATGATAATGTATTACCTGATTTAATAATACCCGATAAAGATGGTAATATTTTGTAATCGAAAAGATGTTTAAATGTAATGAAGTGTTGCAAGGGTATGCAGGAAGACATGCAAGATGGTGCATGCAAAGCATGAATCAGCAAAATTCACAAAGACGCAGACGTAAAAATTCAGATGAATAAGTTAAAATAAAATATAATAATATAGAGTAAATACAGCTGCACATAATTACAAGATTATGTGCAGTTTATTTTAAGGGGAAGAATTATTATGAATCTGAAAGATATAGAGAATACGATTTGTATTTTTGAAAGAGCATTTCCGAAGTATATAAAAATGTGCAAAGTCATGGGAATTTTTTATGAAGTTAAAATAGATAAAGGCAGTGTATATGTATTAGGTTTAAATAAAAGTAATATTTTTTATTATATTACTGATGATATAAATAGTTTTAATGAAGAAGATACTGAAGTTATAATAAATAATAGTCATACTAATAATGATATAATAGATAGTATATCAGTTGGAGGAAACAGAATATGGGCAGACATAGATGAAGAGTTTGAGAATAGTGAAATAAAGGTAGTAGGTGGACGTAATTTAATTTCAGTTAAAGGTATGTTTAGAAATCTCAAATGTAAAAGTATTGATTTTAGTGGTTTTTGCACTTCAAAGTTAAAGTCATTTGAGAATATGTTTATATCTTCGAGCACAGGCAATATAAAATTCAATACATTATATTCACATCATATTACAGATTTTTCTTATATGTTTAGAGGTGCAGTAGTAGAGGGTGAATTAAGATTTTCTGAATTAGATACAACAAATGCAATTAATATGAGTGGAATGTTTGAAAATGCAATAATACCGAAAGCAAATTTTGATGGTTTTTACACATCAAATGTAAAATACATGAATTGCATGTTTTTAGAGACTGATTGGGATAAGCTCAAGCTTAATATAGACACTCATAATGTTATATCAATGCAATCGATGTTTCATAATTGTTCTTTGGAAGATGACTTTGATATACATAGTTTTGATGTAAGTAAAGTGCAAGACATGTCATATATGTTTAGCAGGTTTTATTGTAAGGTGCTTGATTTAAGCAATGCACGAGCAGTAAATTGTACTGATATGTCGTATATGTTTGAGAATAGTGGTTGTGACAAATTGATATTAAATAATTTTTGTACTAAAAATGTAGTTAATATGCGTGGAATGTTTTTAGGGTACAGCAGAACAGAATTAGATGTAAGTTCATTTAACACATTAAAAGTAACAGATATGTCACAGATGTTTTTAAATGTAAGAAACATAGAAGACAGAATAGTAGGTTTAGAGCAATTTGATACATCTAATGTAGAGAATATGGCAGCTATGTTTATGAATGCAAAAGTGGGTACTTTTATTCAGAATTTCAATACTTCAAAAGTAACGAATATGTCAGATATGTTTAAGTATTTTGTAATATTGAATGATAACATTTTCGATGTATCAAACTTTGATTTTAGTTCAGTAGCAGATATGAGTTTTATGTTTTTTGGTTGTAAAATAAAATGTAATATTTTAAAAATATCAGATTTTGATATGAATAACAAGAATATGGAGAATGCATTTGGTTTGCAATTAGGTACTTTGAAAGTAACAAAAGATAATTTTTTATTGGATGTAAAGTCATTGTTGCATGAGAAATTATATTATTATATTGATTGTTCAAATCCAGAGATAGTGAATAAAGCAAAATCTGATATAAGAAAGGTTTGTAAGACACATGAATTAATTTTTGATAATAATATTATCGAAGAATTAAAAGTTCAATAATAGATATTTTAAGGTGATGTTATGAAAAAAGAAGATAAAGCGATATTCATAGAAAAATTCATTAGAAGTTTTGATAAGCAGGTAAGGTTAGCGAAGAATGTAGGTTTTTACAAAGAGATATTTATCAGGCAAGGCAAGATTTATATATTTAGTTTAGACAGAAAGAATTTCTTTTATTATATTCCTGATAATATAACAGAGATATTATCGGAGAATGAATTATATGTTACAGAGGAATTTGGAATAACGTTATTTGGAATAATAGACATAAAGATAGACAGGTTAATAGTTGTAGGTGGAAGAAATTTAGAGACTTGTATAGGTTTATTTTTGAATTGTAAAGCAGATATAATAGATTTAACTGCATTAAGTACTTCAAAGTTAAGCAGTATGAAGTTTATGTTTGTTTCAGCAAATATAAACAATTTAGACTTCACTGATTTTGACACATTTCACATCAAGAACATGAGTAGTATGTTCCAAGGTGCAGCCATTGTAAATTTAAGTATAGATTTTGATACTCATAATGTAACGGATATGTCATATATGTTCAATGGTGCGACAATTTCTAAGTCAGATATATCAAAATTAGATACCGAAAGTTGTGAAACAATGCAGGGTATGTTTAGGGACTTTTATTGTATGTCATTTTTAGATTTTACAAATTTCAGCACTTCAAAGGTTCGCAATATGAGTGAAATGTTTTGTCAATTTGAAGATACAGCGGTAGCAGATGGTTTAGATTTAACTAATTTCGATACATCAAATGTAGAAGACATGAGTAGAATGTTTGCGGGTATTCAATTAGAGTATATGTTAGATTTATCTAATTTTGATATGTCGAAGGTAAAGAATGCGGAGAAAATGTTTTACGTATCTAAATTTGCGGGTATCAATTTAGGTGATTTCAAATTAGATTTAAAGCGTTCAAAAACAAGTCAGATGTTTGAGTTTGTTGTCAATTATGATTTTCAGTTTGACAGTGAAAATCCAGAAATAATTGAGTTATACAATAAAATGAAAATACATGACTATGAAGTAGGATTATATGTGGATAGGAGCAGCAATTTAAATTTTTAAATGTGAATTGTCAGAAATTCTATTTGTTTTAGATGATGGATAGTTCACTATAGTTACGAAGGAGTTGTTTATATGCAAACAAAGGCTTATTATTTTATTGAACTGTATTGTGAGAATAAGAGGATTGGTTATGTAAAAAGTGTAAGTTACAAAAAGGGTACTTTTGAGATAGCCAGAACTCTTAAAGAGGCAAAAAAGTATAGGTCGGAACAGGCGGCATTTTCGGATTCTGATGAAGTAACGTCTGATATAGTTGCAAAATTCGGGTTTATGAAGTATGCACAGCAGATAGTACCAAAGAGGGTACAAATAGTATGATTAAATATAAAATAGTTGATAAATATATGAATAGATTTGGGTACTTTTAATACTAAGAAAGTCATAGATATGTATTTTATGTTTTTTGTTTGTGGTCGGTTAAAATTTTTAGATTTAAGTAATTTTGATATGAGTAAGATTGTAACTATGGCATACATGTTTAAATCTTGTTCAGAGTTAGAAGATTTGAATATAAGTAATTTTGTATTTTGATTGCGCTAATTTTAAAGTAGTGAATTTGTTTAGAGTTTAAACAGTGCAGACAATAGATAATGTTGTTTGAAGAATAAATTGAATTAAGTAGGTGATTGAAATGAAAGATTTAACAGGACAGCGATTTGGAAGATTGACTGTAATAGAGCTGTCGGATAAAAGGTCAGGTAGGAATGTAGTATGGAGATGCAAATGTGATTGTGGTAATGAAGTGTATGTAAGAAGTGCTAATTTAGTAACCGAGGATACAAAGAGTTGTGGTTGTTTACAAAAGGAAAAATCAGTAAAGGATTTAACAGGACAGCGATTTGGAAGATTAATTGCAATAGAGCCGACGGATAAAAGGTCAGGTAGTCGTATATTATGGAGATGCAAATGTGATTGCGGTAATGAAGCGTATGTAAGTAGTGCTAATTTAGTAAGTGGTAATACAAAGAGTTGTGGTTGTCTTTTAGAGGATTATCTTAAAAGTTGTCAGCCATACAAGATACGCAACTTAAAAGGTCAAAGGTTTGGGGATTTAACTGTATTGAGTTATACAGATAAGCGTTCAAGTAATGGTAATGTAATTTGGGTATGTAGGTGTGAACTTTGTGGAAGGATAGTAGAGAGAGCTGAGGAGTATCTTGTATCAAACATAAAGTTAAAAAATTGCGGATGTATAACATATAGTGATTTAACAGTAGGTCAAAATACGGAAATTTAACGATAGTGAAGGATACGGGGAACCGTAGTGGTACTAATATAGTATGGAGATGTAGATGTGACTGTGGTAACTTTATTGATATGGCTACTAAGCAATTAAAGTGTAATAAATACCTTGCCTGTGAAGAATGTCAGAAGTACATGAAGCAAGTAATTAAATCGAGTAGGTGATTGTAATGAAAACAAAGGTATATTATTTTATAGAATTATATAATGGGAATAAGAGAATAAGATATTATTAACGATTAAAAATAAAAGAGAAAGAAGATTACTATACAGAATTTTGTTGTTAGGTTGGTTGAATGTTATTATGATTACTTGTAAAATAGTAGGTAAAATATATGTGGGTAACAATTTAAAATACTATAAATTAAAAGTAAAGAATGAAAATAATTATGGTTTATTCGAACCACAGTATATTCAGAGAGCAATAGAAGCAAAGGAAATGAATGTCACAAATATAGATGTTGAAAAGAATATAAAAGATACTGCAATTTTGTATAATAAAATCAAGCACTTGGGTATTCTTTCACCAGAGAAGTACAAAGTAATAGATTTAGAGGATGGTCGTTATATAATCAAGTGTAATGATTTGTATATATTCTATATTTCGAATGCATGTACGGAAGTAAATGATGGTGACTTTGAGTTATATTTTAAAATAAAAAATAAAGGTATTGATGCTGATCATATAAAGAATTTAAAAGTAGTAGGTGGTAACAACTTAACTACAGTTCGTGGTTTATTTGCTTCATTTGAATGGCTTGAAAGGTTAGATTTACATAATTTTGTTACAGAAAAAGTGACAGATATGAGTTTTATGTTTCAGGGTATGCATAATTTGAAGACAATAGATACGAGTAATTTTTGTACTGAGAATGTAAACACTATGTATTGTATGTTTGGCAGTTGTGAATCTATTGAGGAATTAGATTTAAGAGATTTTGATACAGGTAATGTTACAAATATGAATAGTATGTTTAATTGTTGTAAAAATTTGAAGAATATATCTCTTGATACCTTTGATACATCAAAGGTGACTATAATGGAAGGTATGTTTTTTGGATGTGAGGATTTAAGAACTTTAGATTTAAGTAGTTTTAATGTAGAGAATGTTACAAATATGGTAAATATGTTTAATTGTTGTAGTCATTTAAGTGATTTGAAATTTGATTACGAACTTGGTATTATGACAAAGTCAGGAGAATACATAGATAGGTCTGGGATGTTTGTACATTGTACTAATTTGGAGCAGAAGAGATGATTATGTGATTAATTGTAAGATAGTAGATAAAATATATGAGAATAATAGATTAAAATATTACAAGTTAAAAGTATTAAATGAAAATAATTATGGTTTATTTGAATCAAGCTTTTTAAAGAAAGCAATAAAAGAAAATAGATTCAGGGTAATAAATGCTGATGTTGAGAAGAATATAAAAGATACTGAGCAATTATACGAACGAGCAAGGAAACTAAGTGCAGTATCGAGTAATTTTAAAGCGATTGATTTAAGAAATGGTTTATATTTTATTAAATGTAGTGAATTATATGTATTATTTATATCAGATGATTGTATAGATTTTGGACTTTCAGATGGTTTTAATGTTTATAGTAATTTATTAAAAGAGGGTATAAATGTAGATGCAATAAAGCATTTGAAAGTAGTTGGAGGTAATAATTTACAAACTGCTGAAAGTTTATTTCGTTGTTTACCGATAGAATCTATAGATTTACATAATTTTGTAACGAGTAAGGTCACAAATATGGATTATATGTTTTATGGAGCAACATTTTTAAAACAAGTAGATTTGAGTTGTTTATGTACTGAGAATGTAGGTTATATGATTGGTCTGTTTAGTGGTTGTAAATCGTTTGAGTCTTTAGATTTACGGGACTTCAATACAAGTCAGGTTAAATCAATGTCATGTATGTTTGCTAATTGTACAAATTTGAAGTCTGTGTTAGTAGATAATTTTGATGTATCGAAAGTATGTAGTATGTCTAACATGTTTATAGGATGCAGTAATTTGGAGAGTTTGGATTTAAGCAGTTTTAATACTGATAGTATTAAATTCATGGATAAAATGTTTAATGGTTGTAAAAGATTATTTGATTTAAAATTTAATTATAAGCAAGATGGCAACATAACAAAATCGGGTATGTTTATAGGTTGCAATAATTTAGATTTAGGTAGCTGATATATGATTGATTGCAAGATAGTAGATAAAGTATATGAGAATAATAAGTTAAAGTATTACAAATTAGGGGTTAGTTCGTTTATGTTTAGTACAGTAGTACTATCGAACGAGAACCAAACTCGCTAAGGTAGGGGAAGTCTTCGCCTCTTTAGGTGGGGGAGGATGTCACGTTATAATTTATCTTTTTGATTTGAGGTGTTGTAGGATGTTAAATATTGAGGAGTTATACAAGAATGAAGACTATAGTTTTTTACAAAATGATGAAAGATTATCTAATATAATACTATTAGGTTTAGGTGGTAGCAAGGCATATGGAACTAATGTTGAAGGTTCTGATACTGATATACGAGGAATAGCAATAGGCAGTAAAGAGAGTGTTATACTAGGTAGGGATTTTGAGACTTTTGTAGATGAAAAGACTGATACTGTAGTTTATTCTGTAATAAAAGCTGTAAAGTTATTATCTGAATGTAATCCTAATGTAATAGAAATACTTGGTCTTGAAGATGACCAGTATTTTAAAATAGGTGAGTTTGGTAAATTATTACTTGATAATAAAAATATTTTCTTATCAAAAAGGGCGATTAACACTTTTGGTGGATATGCAAGAGCGCAATTAGGTAGAATTCGTAATGCATTTGAGTTAGATGATAATCAAAGTATGTCGAAGTTGATATCGGATAGAATTAATGCGATGCAATTACCTGAGAATATGAAAGTGTATTTAGAAAATGATAAAGTATATATTGATTGTAATTTGAATAAATATTCATTGGGTGATTTTTTACAATTATATGATAGATTTAATGTGTTGATGAAGGCAGGGAAATCGTTAGGTACTCGCAATGAAAAGGCATTGTTGCATAATAAGATAGCGAAACATTGTATGCATTTGGTGAGATTGTATTATATGTCTTTTGATATATTGGAAAAGGGTATTATAAAAACAAAGCGTGATGGAGAGCATGATTTGTTAATGGATATACGTAATGGCAAGTATATGAAAGAGAACAGGCCAATACCTGAATTTTATGAGTTAATAAATGATTTAGAAAAACGTTTTGAATATG
>Ga0326514_10000741_pt1 | contig 21736 bp, 28 predicted proteins | sample 3_2548_0518_D_FD_203653 | JGI IMG/M metagenome (GOLD analysis project Ga0326514, IMG submission 203653) | Bovine rumen microbial communities from UC Davis, California, United States - 3_2548_0518 | ecosystem: Host-associated > Mammals > Digestive system > Stomach > Rumen | place: USA... | reverse complement strand
ATTCAGGGGTGGGGGTGGTTCGCGATTGCCCCCTCCCCCGGGGTCAGATGGGTCATATTTTTCCATATTTTTTCATTCATATTTTTCATTTTCATCATTTTCTTCGTCTTCATCGTCATCTTTTTCAATCATGACGTAGTTTCCGGTCAGGTTGAACTGCATAATCTCGTCAACCGCGTCATTGATCGCCTGTTTCCTGTCCGCTTCACTCATGCTGTTCGAAGTCTTGGCAATGCGATCAATATAGCTACAGGTGTTGTAGCCCATCTGAGTGTCGAACGCATACCATTCGTCGAACTGTGTGAAGAAGTCGTAAGGATTGTCACGCGTTGTCACCCACTTTGCCTTCACAGCGCCATCAACTCCGTTTCATCGCCCATGGGGAAGGCCTTTCAAATATAGCAAGGCCGGTATGGGGGTCTCATCGTTAGCTCACGTTAACAGGTAAAAGGGTAGAGGGCAGTCCCATTCGCTCGGAACCGTCCTCTACCAACCTCAATGCGCCTTGCTTACGGCCACTCGCCCAGCGGCTTGTCCAAGCCATTGGCGGGCGCAGTGCAGAAATGTACGCCGTTCACATCGGTGAACACTTCCTTTGCGATTTCCTGGGCCAGGCCGGACCAGTTGCCGTTGTAGTCGCTGGTATCGTCATGGAAGAACTGGATGACCTCGGGCTTGAACCGCACGTAGCCGTGCAGCGTGCCGGTGTGGTCGCGCACTTCCTTGATGTCCTGGATGTGGGGGTTGCCGTCAAATATAGCAGCGAACAGCTGGATGGGATGGCCCTCGTCAAAGCTGTTCTCCAGGTCCTGCACACAGATGCCGACAGTGATGTTGCCGAACTCCACGGTCGCGGGCATCACCTTGTCCAGCGCCAGGAACTTCTCGTGCTTGCGCACCAGGATGTCAAAGGCAAAGTATGAGTCGTCGCCTTCCTGAGGCTTGTAAATATCGCAAACCTCAACGTCCTTGTCGCCCTCAAACAACGCCTTCACCTTCTTGTGAAATGCGTACCAGGGGGCTTCGATTTTCATGTTACTCATGAGTCTCGCTCCTTTCAAATATATAGCCTTAGAAGTCTGCCGTGCCGATGGCGTTCAGCAGCTTGCTGCGGCTGATCTCCAGCTGGTCACAGACGTCCGCCTGGCTGTAGCCGTTCTTGAGCATCTGCCTCGCCAGGCTCAGCTTCGCCGGAGATATACCGGTCTTGGTCTTCGGCATGGCCAGCTCCCGAACCCGGCTCATGTCCGCGTTGTTCAGCACCTGCCGGAGCATCGTCTTGGTGATCGCGCCCTTGGATATGGCTTCCCACATCTGCTCGGTCAGCGGGTTGTCCTTGGTGCCGATGGCATAGCGCTTCGCGCCCACGGTCTTGCGGGCGATGTCCAGCTGCCGGCCCTTCTCCCGCTTCAGGTGCTCCTTGTCCATGTCCGGGTTGTTGTACTTGATGGTGGCGAACTTGGTGTTCGCGATCAGCTGAGCCTGTCTTTCAAGCGGCGCATTACTCTCCGCCTTGGCGATGGCGGCCTTCAGCTGGTCATACTCCTTCTTGTACAGCTTGCGCGCCTCGGGATCGTAGGGAATATCGACCTCCTGACGCGCCATGGCCCTCGCCTTCGTGGCCAGAGCCTTCATCTTGCGGGCATAGTCCGCATAGATCAGCTCCATGCGGGTGGTCTGCCCCTGTTCGTTGCGGCTGAGAAGGGCATAGGGGTCGTTTTCCGCGCCCTTCTTGACCTTCTCCTGGACCACCTTGTCCTTGGTGGCCATCTTGCCCTCGGCGAACAGCTGCCGCTTCAGGGCCCGCTGCTCCGCGTCGGTGCCGTTGTCCAGAATATCGCGCTCTTCCTTGGTCAGCAGCTTCTTGATCGGGTCGGAAACCCGCTTGGTGCGCCCGGTGGGTGTGTAGATGACCTCGCCGGCCAAATATCGCTTGTACTCCTCGGGCGTCATCTTGCTGGGCGCCTTAAGCTTCCGCTCGTCCACGTACATGTCGCTGGTGGAACGGGAGATGAAGGTGCTGGCGCCCCTGCGCTCGCCGCCCTGATACTTCGCCTTAAGCTGGGGAATGCCGAAGTCCTGCTCTGACTGCTTCCAGTTCAGCTCGTGCTTCTGGGCGTCGATGACCACCATCGAATGTTTCACGGCCCGGCAGATCTCCGCGTCCGAAGCGCCCTTCAGGGTCATGTCGGTGATCAGGTTAGACACCGAACCCATCTCCTGCCCCTTCTCCTGATCGGTCATGATGTGCATGCCGGGGTACTTGGGATATAGCTTCTTCGCGTCGAAGTCGTCCAGGCTCTTGTAGGCGCTGGGGCGGTTGTTGGCCGTGCCCTTGATGTTCACGTTCTCGGTGGGCAGGACCAGGACGGTGTCTCCGTCAAAGTCCGCGCCCGAAAGTCGCTCGGCCACCTTGGCGTTGATGCCGACGGCGTCGATCGGGTTCGTGCCAAATATACGCTGCGCCTCTTTGTTGTTATTGTTGACCGTCAGTATGGGCGTCTCAAACCGCCCGGCGTGAGGAAATCGCACCAGAGCCACCTGCTCGCCGTCCCGGAACTGGGGCGCGTAGATCTCGGTGTCACTGGTGTTGGTCAGCGGCAAAATAACGCAGGTCGCCTGACGGGGCAGGGCCGCAGCCTTCAGATGCACGGCCTTGGAGTCCGTAAGGCCCGCGAAATCCTCCAGCATCTTGGCCCGCACCGTCGGGTTGTCATAAGAGGCGATCTCCTTGAACTCGTCCTCGGCGATGTTGTAGGCCAGGTCCAGCTGCTGCTTGGCCAGGTTCGTGGGCTGCTTGGACAGGAACTGGCTCGCCAGGTTCTTGCTCCAGGTGTTCCACGTGCCTTCCTCGGAGACGATGTTCAGCGCGCTCTGATGCTCCACGCCGTTCTCGTCCTTCCAGTGACGCTGGGCCCGAATCAGCCCGTCCTCGCCCTCGTCGTCGGTCTTGATGTTGGCGCCGAAGGGGTTAGTCGCGTCAATATCGCCGTTCTTGTCCCGCTTCATCGGCTTGAGCACCGAATGGTCCGGGTCGTCCTTGTTGATCATCGGCGTGGTGACCTTCTTGTTGGTGTTGAATATGATGTCCACACCGTCCGGCATGTTGTCCCCGTAGACCGCCATCCCCTTCAGATAGTGGGTGCCGTCCACGGCGATGCGCACCTGAGCGTACCTCGCCTTGCCCAGCGAGAGCTCTTCCACGCCCCTGCGCACCTCGATCACGCCGTCCTTCGCCAGGCCGCCGATCGGGTTCGGGTCGTTGTCCTTGTACTTCTGCCCTTCGTTGCCGATCAGGCCGTCATCGTTGGGATACCGTATGGCGATGCGCTTGCTGCTGACGCTCACCGGTGTCTCGATGGGGCGAATGACCTCGCCGTCCTCGGAATATAGATCCACAGGCGGCTTGATCTTGTCCCGGTTCTTCATGACGTCCTTCCACTCCGTGCCTGGAGGGCAGAGCGTCTTCACTGTCGTGCGCTTGCCGGTGCCCAGCTGCTCGTAGTACACGTCCATCACCTTGTAGCCCTGGTCCTTCAGGATGTTCAGGGCGTTACCAAGGCTGTGCTTCGTGATGCCGAGATGGTGCTCCATGCCAGCGCCCACATCAATATAACCGCGCTCGTCCACCGCCTTTTTCAGAAGCTCGGCGTTCTTCGCGGTCTTAGTCATGCGCTGTTCGATGCCCTTGTTCTCATAGCCGCGCAGGGTCGACTCGTTGATCCCCATCCGCCTGGCCACCGCGGACCGGGAAAGCCCCTTGTCGTACAGCCGGTACATCTCAGCCACTTCATAGGCGCGCATTTCGCCCTTCGCGTTGGCGAGCTTCTTTCTAAACTGGCTGGTGTTCATGCCCATCGAATAGGCGATCTGCGTGGGTGTCATGCCCCTGTCCTTCAGCTTCTGTACCTGCCCGACAAAATCGGCGTTGCGCTGGTAGGGATTCTCGCCGGAGCCCCAGGGGTATCTTCCCGAGTGCCTGGACGTGCCATAATGGGCGAGCGACCGGTTGATCTCGGAAATAATCTCCATGGACTGCTCCGGGTTGTAGTCGCCGTTGGTGTGTGACAGATCGTAGTGCATGTATGCCCGGTTTACGATCCAGGGCGGCAGCATCTCGTCCACTTCTTCCGGGTCAAACTCTTCAGCATCCGCGTGCCAAAGCGAATATGCCTCGGCCTCGTCTCTCGCCTCCGGGTACCAGTTCCTGAAGTATTCGGGGTCTCGGTAGTCATAGTTACTCATGGGCCTATTCCTCCTTAAGATTATGCAGAACCAAATCCGCATGAACTATGGCGTCCATCACCTCCCTGACCTCAGCGGAATTTGGTTCACAGACGAAAATATCGCCTGCCTGATATATACGCAGTTCCGTATGGGTCGATTCAGGTTTGTAGCCGTATTCCAAAAAGAAAAGGGCCGCGTAGCCCATCAGCTGGTCGATCTTGGCTGGCGTGGTGCCCGTCTTCAGATCGTGAATGTAGAGCTTCTTCCTGCGAAACGCGATCGCGTCCGCCGTTCCGCCGCAAAGGCTCGAGTACATCAGCCCGATCTCCGGGTCCATGTTCCTGGCGATGCTGTCGTTCACATAGCGCTGCACCGTCGGGAAGATGAAGTCCAGGTCGAAGGCCTCCCTCGGAAACTTCTTTCGCAGAAGCTCAAATTCCAGATGCCGCCAGTCATCCTCGTCCAGCTCGTGGCGAAGCTTGATGCAGTCCGCCGCAAAAGCGTGAGTCGCGGTGCCGATGTCCGTGGCGAACGAACTGTAGTACGAGTTCACCAGCTCCTCGTCCGTCTTGCGCAGGAACGCGTACTTGCTCGGACTCAGAAAGGTGTGGCGGTTCGCCAGCTCCGGGTGCTTGTTCCACTCCATGGGTCATCCCTCCAATGAAAAATAAAAGGCCGGTCGTCAGTACAACCGGTCCTCCCCGCAAAAATGCCGGTCCAGCTCTTCCAGAACCTCTTCAGCGTTTTCGGGATAGATGAACCGGGCAAAGGCCATGCCGTTCAGCTTTGACACGTAGTAATCCTGATTGTGCTGGTGTGCCTCGTTGGGCGAGCGCTTGCATTCCAGCATGGCCCACTGATCCTCGTAGAGCACCAGCAGGTCCGGGATTCCCTGCGTATAGTTCGCGTCGTTCTTCAGCACCAGCGATCCCGGCCAGCGGTTGCGTATGGTCTGGATCAGATCGTGCTGAAAGCCGCTTTCTTTCTTCAAAGCAATCACTCCGATCTTTCTCCGGTTTGCGTACAACTGCGCACCGCGTCCCCCGTGGCTGTCGCGTATATCTGTGAGGAGGGAACAATGATGAAGAACAAGCGGGCGTCTCGCCAGTGGCCCAGGCTGGCGCGGCTCCCTGAACGAAGCGGAGGGAATCGTGCACGAAAAACGCCGTGCGCATGTGTACGCAAACCGAAGCGGAAAAAATAGAAGAGGGTTCCCTTCGTGGCGAATGGTCTGTAGTGCGTTTCTGCCATCGTCCAAAAAAAAGGGAAACCCTCTCCTCCATTTAGTGCCTTGTTTTCGTCGCGAATATCAAAGTGCGCGTTGATATTCATATGGATAATTGGAGTCCTGTCTGTCTTGCGAAGTTCTTCTCGTTGAACGTGCGCTTGCCTTTGAGTGCACGGGCAATCGCCACGTCAATGCTCGCGTGGGATCGGAACGTGTAGTAATACAGGTCGTCGTAGGGCGTGTTCATCCGGTCGATTCTCCCGGCCGCCTGCTCCATCAGCTTGTAGCTGTAGCTCTGACTGTAAAACACAATCGCGTTTGTCTCCACGCAATTCCAGCCCTCGGCCCCGGCGCTGTACTGGACCAGGTAGAGCCACCGGTCCGTCTTCGGAATCGGCTGATGGCGCTGCCCGTTCCACTCGGCGATGGTCACGAGCTGTTCCAGCGTCCTGAGGGCCTCAAGTTCAAAGTTGAAGTTGTAGAACACGATGATTCGGTCGTGCCGCTTCATCAGGTTTTCCAGCGCCTCCAGCCGTTCGCCGTCGCTGTTCACGATTTGGCGCATCAGCCGGCAGGCCTCGGAAATATCCTTCACCGGCTCTTCGGCAAAGGGGTTCCAGCGCTCCTTCGCCACCCGGTCATACTTCTCCCGGTCGTAGCCGGTATAGACCTCCTCGTAGTGGCGCTCGGTGTGCTTGACGGGCGTCATGGTCACGGTGATCCTGCGCCGCAGCTCCTCCAGATGGCTGACGTCGTCCCAGCGCATCACCTGGGGAAACTTGGAAAATGGCTTAAACACCGCGTGCCGGTTCAGAAACTGACTGCGGTTCCTGTAAAAGCCATTGGCGATGAACACCGGTATGTAGTCCATCCAGGTGTCCCCCGGCGTGGCGGACAGCAGGATCCACATGTTCCGGGATGTGATCTTGTAGAACTCCCGGGTCCACTTTCCGCTGCCCACAACCCGCTGCTCGTCAAATATAAAGAACGCGCCCTTCACGTCGGTGTACTTGTGCATGTTGTTCCAGGAGTCGATGACCAGAGGAACGTCATAGCCGAACCGGTCGAACTCCGCGTCCCATTCCTTCGTGTCCCGCTTCCTGGCGGTGGTGATGATGTAAAGCGGCCGTGGGGCCATCAGCGGTCCCCGGGAAGCCCCGTCAGACCATTCAACCCCACGGCACACCTTGTCAAAGAAATAGCCAAGAGCGGTGATCGACTTGCCGGTGCCCACCGGCGCGCACAGTATGCAGCCCGAACGCAGCCGGTTGATCGCCGCCTTCTGTTGCGGCATGTACGTTACAGCGCTCATGGCTCTCCCGCCTTACAGGTGGTCGACGATCTCGTAATCGGAGTAGTCGTCCGACTGGTCGTCCATGTCGACGGGAAAATAGATCGCGTCAAGGCGCAGGTAGGGCGCGGGCGGGTTCAGCCGGTTGTTCACCGACACGTGGAACTTCACGTCCACCTCGCCGTTGCGGATCAGGCCGTTGCGGAACTCCCGATCGATGCACTCGCTCTCGTCCACCGGAATGGGCTGGGCCTTGTGATCGTCGGTCACCAGGAAGATCTTGGAATCGGGATACACGCCGATCTTCGTGGTGTAGCGCTGGGGCTCCGTGTCGTCGCGGCGCTTCAGCTCGCTGATGCGGATGCCCTGATCCTCCAGGTCGGCGGCCAGCTCCTCGGAAATAGCCACCTTGAAGTTGCGCTTGCCTGCCTGGTTGAACTGGCTCTGCATGCCTGCGAAGTTCGGGAACCAGATTTCAGCCTTATTGATGCGATAGCGACCGGTGTTTTCGTTGTAAGTGTAATTGCTCATTCTGAATATCCTCCAATTCATTTAGTTCGCTTCACGTGGAAGCATGATAATCGTCATAAACGCGCGTCCAGCAGTTATGGATAATCTCCTCGGTGAACTTGGCCGGGTAATAGCTCCGGCGCTCGCTCTTAAACCGGGTATAGCTCTTATTCTGCTTGACGTAATTGAGTATGTCGGCCTCCAGGGCGTTGTACTCTTCGATGCTGATCAGGCCGTTCTTGATGTTGTTCACCATCTGCTCAACCTTACTGGTAATATCGTTCTTGAACCAGTTGACGGTGTTGGCGGCGGGATTGGAATCGCTGCCCATCACCGTCGTCTTCATGTTGTCGATGTTGCTCTTGCTTGTGGCGATGTCTGCCTTTCCGGCCTCGACCACGCTCATCTGGCTTCGATCCGTTACGCCGCTGCGGTCGGAATTGTAAGTGCTGTTAAATTTATTGGTCAGCCGTTCAAACTGCTTCTTGATCCCCGCGGCGTCCGTCTGGGAATTAAGCTTGTCGAATTTGGCCTGAGCGTCCGCCATCTTCTGGGTGTAAGCCCCGTTGCGAGTTCCGGTCGTGCCGGTGGAATTCACCGAGATGCCTGAATATCCGCTGGCCGCGACGTCGTAGTCGCTGACCAGGTTCGATTCGTTCGGCCGGTCCGCGCCGTCCGGTGTCACGTTCAGCGGCTGCACCTGGCTGTCGGGAATCTGGTAGGCGGGCTCCCCGGTCTTTCGGATGTGGGCGTCGTAGTACGTCTTGTAATCCGTAAGCTCGCCCCTGAACCGGGTGACCTCCGTTCCCGTCTTCCCCCGATGAGTGGGATACAGCCCGTCGTAGTAGTCGACCTTCGCGGATCCCCCCGGACGAATATCGTCGCTCTCGGAGGGCGGGTCGGGATCGTCAGAGGGAGCCGACGGAGCCGGCTGAAAGTACGACGGGTTTACCCGAGCCCGGTAGTTCGAAGCGGCGGTCCTGGCCCGGGCCACACGCTCGGCGAGCTGCAGGTCGTAGGTATACGTCTCGTCAGACTCGATCGGCCTGAGTTCGTTGTCTGCCATCGGTCATGACAGCTCCTTTCAGTGATTGATGTACGCGGCAAGGCTGTACCCCCTTCTGCACTGGTCGTTCACGCAGTTCGGACAGTCGAAGCAGGTGTTGTACTTGCCGTCTCCGCAGGGCACGAGCGGCTCTTCCTCTCGGAGAATATAGGGTGAATCGTTGTCCCCGATGAAGGTCTCGAAGTCACCGAACTGGTTGATCGTATCAATGGCCTCGTCGGCGAGCATCTTGTGGTACCTCGGGTCCAGGTCATCCTGCCGGCCCGTCAGCTTTACCGTCTCAGCCTCCAGCCAGCGATAGCCCTTCGTCCCGCCCACCGCAAAATACTTGCCATCCTTCTCGCGGTACATGGTGCCACCGTGCCTTCCGGGCTGAATGGGATAGAACAGGCCAGTGCGCCCGACGAACTGGTAATTGTGCCCCTTCGCGATCTCCACGCGAATATCGTCGTCGCTCAGCGAAGCGTAGTCGGCGTTCAGCTTCCTCGGCTTCTTGTCCTGATGATCCTCGTTCCACAACCTGCGCTCCAGCTCTTCCTCGAAGTCACTCACGTCGGGATAGCCCTCGTTCATGTCCAGATAGATCGAGCTGGTCACGCTCTTGGTCTCGCAACGGTCGTCAAAGGTCAACGGCTCCCCGCTGAACAGCGTCTTGAACACATAGGGCTGCTGGAACTGCGCGCCGGTAGCGGTCCAGCCCTCGTGAACCCGAACGCCGTCCACGTACTGCTCGCCGTCCCCGTTCTTCTCGGGAATATAGCCGTAGAGACGTTCGCACTTCTCCTTGTCGGCGTACCTTGCGATGTACACGGCGTCGTTGACCAGGCAGATGCGGTCATAGGTTGATTCGTGCTCGAAGTTGTAGCCGTACAGTTTGGCGTACTTCACGCAAAAATCAATGATCTCAGGCGTAGCCTTGGCGATCTTAATGGAGTCAGTCTTGATGTGCACCACGGTAAAGCCCCGCCTTTGCACCTCATGCTTCAGGTTCACCATGAACAGCGCGCCGCGCTTGGCCACGATGTTGTCGACGTTCCGGTCGTCCCTGAAGGGATTCGGGAACCTGGCGGCGGTGAGGCCGTACACGCTGTTGATGGCGATCTTAAGCGCACCCGACAATGCCTTGGCGCTTCCCTTGTCGGTGAGGTACTTTGCCAGCTTACCATCCAGCAATCCGGCCGCTCGGTCGTAGTCCTTGTGCTTAATGGCGATTCTGGCGTCGAGAATATCCTGAAACCGCTGCGTGTAGCGCTCCCCGAACAGCTGCTCGTCCACGATGCTGGAGGGGTGCATGCTCGCCACATCGACGACGGGAACGTCCATGAATATGCCTGTGGTCGCAAAGACGTAACCTCCTTCTCCGACCTCCTCATCCCGGTAAACACTCTTGCCAAAACTGTAGGTGTAACCTGGGAACAGCGGCCGGCCCTTGGAATCGAACTTTGTGTACTCCGGATCCAGGTCCAGCTCCGCGATCACGCTGTCGTAGATGTCCGAAGCGTCGCTCACATCCCCCATGAACCGGTAGTTGAATTCCTTCTGAGGATTACGCTCCTTGCCGAATATGATTCGGGTGGTCAGCGCGTTGGTGGTGTCGTTCACCGTCAGCCCGGCAACGTCGGCCAGTATCTCCCTCGCGGTGAAATCCGCCTTCGTCGCGTTCCACACGGCCTCTGTAGCCAGTACGTCGTTGTCGCAATACTCCGCCACCTGGGTCCACAGCTCCTCCGGAACCGGTTGATCCCAGGGCAGGCCCAGCTCCTTGTGGTGAATCTTCAGCTGAATCTCCCACTTCTTCAGGCTCTGCTTGGTCTTGGCGTAGTCGTAGATGTCCGTGTAGGAAATATCATAGGCCTCGGGATAGAACGCCTCACGAGCGCCCTGAACGATGATCCTCTGGGACAGGTCGTACAGCTCCTGCGTGCTCTTGCCCAGGTAGCGGGCGTACAGCATGTGGTTGTCGTACTTGCGGCAGTTGAAGCCCACCAGCCGATACTGAAACAGCGCTTCCACCTCCGAAGGCTTCGGATTGATCATCCGCTGCACCGGCTGGCCCTCGCCTTCAAACTTCCAGTTGATCAGAAACAAGTTCGGGAACACCTCGCAGTCAAAGAACACGATGGGAATATCATTCCCGCCGCTTTTCGTTTCGTCTCCCTCCAGCCTGCGCGCCTCGTCCTGGCGGTTCAGCCTCGGGGCTTCGGCCACGTACTTCTGCTGTTCGTCAACGTCCTTCGAGTGAAAGCGCATCTTCTGGACGACCTTGTAGCATAGATCCGCGTTGTTGTGGCTGTTCAGTGCGAACGTGCGCACGTCCTTGTACATGTCCTCCACGTCGTAGTGCATGCCACTCGCATAGGCCTCTTCCAGCAGATGCTGTATCCAGAGGATCTCAGGCTTTGTGAAGCCGTGATTCTCCTTGCGAAGCGCCTTGTTGATCAGATTCCTCAAATGCAGCTCATCTTGCAGCTCCTTTACGTCTAACATCTTTTTCTCCTTTACCGGCAGACTGCCCACCGGCAACGTAGCCAGCGGCAGATTGTTGCACTTGGAGAGCCTCCTGCGAAGGGCGGCGTCTCCTCGGTAGACTTTGATCTCAATTCCCGGGGCGTACAGGCTGTCCAGCTCGTCCAGATCCCCCTTGTAGTAATACTCCAGATGAATCCCGTTGCCGCCCTGGGAAAACTCGGCATAGGTCTTGGGCCACTTGCTTGCGGCCTCCAGGTTCAGCAGCATGTTCTTCTTGCCGCTCTCGTCCTTCAGGTCGAAGTCAATCGTCACGATGCCCATCTGCGTCAGCGACCCGCCGTGAATATAATGGGCCTTCGTGGTGTCCAGGTCCTTCAGCGTCGTCTTGCAGCTTCGCCAGTTCCCCTTGGGCATCAGCTCACCGTCCCGCTCCACCGCGTACTGGGCCTTGCAGTCCGCCAGCAGAATATCCAGCGGACTCTCCGTCTCCTCCAGCACCATCGGAAGGGGCTTCTGCTCCTTCTTCAGCACCGGCGGCTCCAGCAGCTCGTCCTTGAACCCGGTAAACCAGCTTCTCACCTGTTCGCCGTTGATGCGCGTGCGCGGTTTGAAGTCGTCGAAGTACACCTTCAGCTCATCGGAGAAGATGTACCGCTTCAGGGGTTCCTTGATCGATACCTTCTGACACCAGTCGAGATAGACCTCGTAGGCCCTAACCAGAGATATGCCATCCGGATCGCTGAGCTCGGTCTGTGAGTCGAACACGAAGTTGAAGAACGCGTTGGTCTTGGCGATCATCTGCTGTGGCCTGTAGTTCTTGTAGTAGTGCTTGCCCAGGTCCTGATACACGTCCAGGCAGTGCTTCGCGATCGCGCCCAGCTGAAAATCGATCTGCGCCATCAGGGCGTCGTATTCCCTCGGAGGGAACAGATTGCCCGTGGGGTTGACGTCTATCAGCCTTCGAATCAGTCCGCTCTTGCCGTCCGTGATCTTCACCGGACTGTTCGATCCCAAAAACAAAAAACAGTTTGCCCGCATTGGGTAAGCTGTCTTTCCCTTCTCCTCGATCATCACGACCTCGTGGGAGATCACTGAATTGAGCCGGGTGTTGTCCGCAATCTGGTCCAGCTTCGAATCCGGCTCCACGGCGATCAGTGGATTGTGTCGAAGCGGATCGAGCGCGAATCGGTTGCTTCCGCTCCCAATGGATTTCGCGTTGATCGTCACGTGATACCCCTCGAACAACCGGCAGATGATCTCGATGACCGTGCTCTTGCCGGTGCCCCCCGATCCGTACAGCACGATGAACTTCTGAATATCCTTGCTGTCCCCGGCGACGACCGAACCGATGGCCCATTCCAGCTTCTGACGCTCTGGCGGATCGTACAGCCTTCCGATGAGCCGGTCCCACGCGGAATAGTCTCCGTCCTCCAGCGTGTAGCTCAGCCGCTTGCTGACATAATCCTCACGCTTGATCGGTGTGTCCGCGAATGTCAGCTTACTGTCCAACGGCGTGTACCGGTCCGGAAGATTGCTGACAAACTTTCGGTAAGTCATCCAGCTGTTGGTCGAGAAGTGCTTCAGGTCCTTGACGACAATCGGCGTGTCGGGGTAACGGTGCTGAAGTTCGTCGCGATGCTTGTACAGGTCCTTGTCAACCAGCTTCTGGACATCGCGTTCGTTCTGAGACCACATGCCCTTATCCTCGTTCCAGACTGCGTAAAACCGGCTTCCCCGGACCATAAGATCGGTCATTCCTTCTACGTCAAAGTCAGGCGAAATCTCAATAGACTGAAGCTCCTTGTTCTTGCCTCTTCCGGTCTCGACATAGTGCTCCTTAATCTTATAAAAATCCATCCTTTCCATACCCCTTCGTCATCGTCTGTGTGCCACTTGTGCCATTTTTGGGGTCACGTTTTATTCGCCTATAAAAACGTGTATTTATACCCCTAAAATTTTTTATTTACACGTTCTTATATAAAAAATTAAAATAAAAGTGTCACAAATGGCACAAAAGCCCGAAAACCCCTGTGCCGCAAGGGTTTTGGGTGTGCCATTTTTGTTTTTAAGGGTGGCACATGTGCCATTTTTTTGGCACAAAAGGCCGTTTTTTGGCCTTTTTTAATGTTAACTAACATGAGTGAGCTCACGATAGCTATCGATAGCTCACTCACGATACTTTTGGCCATTTTTCGCATTTTGTGCCATTTTTGGCACAGAAAGTGGCACACTTTACACCGCGTCGCGCTCCATAAGATAGGCGTTCATCTGGTACCAGATTTCGGCCTTTCGCTGGTCGCATTCCGGCCTTCTCAACGGGAACAAACCGCCTCTTCCGCTCCTCGAATAGCCCCTTTCCACGAGCCTTTCCAGGATGTCCTCAACCTGCAAAAGTCCCTCTCCGCCGCGCACATAATTGTCGTCCGAAAACTCGCTCAAGCCCAGGTTGTCCATCATCTCCCAGAACCATTTGGCCGTATGATCGACCTCCTTATGAGCGTCCTCGGTCTCGTAATTGATGCGCTTGGCAAGGGCTACCAGCATCTCCAGAAGCGTGCACTCCTCCAGGTCCAGGCGCACGTACTTCGGACAGTTCACCTCGTTCAGATAGTCCTCCCGCAGTGTCACGCCGTCCATGGCCCGGTTCTCATCGTGAGGAACGAGGCTGTAGAACGGCATGCGATGCAAATCCTTTGCCAGCAGCCAGTAGCTCGTGTCCTCCTGTTCAATCATCACCTGTTCGCACAGCCAGTGAAAATAGTCCTGATTCACATCAAAATTCATGCTCATTTGCTTCATAACCTCCTTCCTCAAATAGTCTCTCGGGCCACCTTCTCACCGAAATATCAAAGCGGCCAGTAAGCGCTCTTCTTCAGCGCGAAAGCATTAGCGACCGGATCGTCGATCTCCTCGTTCAGAAGATTCGTATCCAGTCGCCCCTCTTCATCCAGTATGTTCAGGTCGCGAAGCAGCCACTCCCAGGTCGGATTCTTCAGATCGCCAACCTTCCATTGAGCCAGCCACTCAAATATCTTTTTCTTGTTGTCGCACCAGATGAACTGAATCGGATGCCCATAGCCGGTAATGGACATGAGCCTCGACGCGTTGTTCAGGCGGTCCATCACCTTTGCCATGTTCATCGAATACTTGCCGTAGGTCTTCTCCCTCGACCCGTGAATGAACCACAACGGCATGTGGGAAAGCTTCTCCAGCTCTTTGCTGTAATCCTTGCAACAACTCAGTACAGCCCCCGCAGAGAAATAGTAGGGATACTTCAGCATGACCTCGATCACGCCCATACCGCCAAGGCTGTGACCGGTAAGAGACACCCGTTCTATATCCGCCCCGACCGCTTCCTGAACGAAGTTACACAGCTTGATCAGGTTCGCCGCGTAATAGCCCCAGGTCTTCTTCGGCAGCTGCGGCATCAGCACCCAGCAGTCCGGTTTGAACTTGCCGTTCTTCAAAGAGAGATACGGTTCCCGCTTCTTAAGCTTGCTCAGTGACGACCCGATCTCCCCCGAGCCGTGCAGCACGACCACCATCGGAAGAGCGAACTTGTCCTTTCCTTCCAAATGATCCGGATCGTACAAAAGGTACTTGAATTTACCGTATGAAGCCTCCGCGATCATGACATTTCATCTCCTTTTCCGTCCAAATATAAAACATGCCTCTACAATGCCCCTCAGAGCCCCGTAAAGGCCCCTCTTAGCCGTTTTAGCCCTTCCGTCGATACCTTGGTAGGGTATTATAAGAAGCGCTTATAGAGGCATTAGAGAAGCTTATATCGCCAGTTCTCGATCGTGCTCTTTCAACATCTCCACGACGTCGTCGGCCGGTTTTTCGACAATAGCTTTCGAATTGTTGACCATAGTTATGAGCGTCTTACCCGGATCTCCGGCAACTGCTCCGACTGTAACGATCATTCGTGTGTTGATATAGCAGCGCTTGTCGAAGTCATCTCCTGTCAGCTTGCTCAGCTTCAGCAGCATCTGAATCACCTCTTTGCCGTCTCTCCCACTCGACACGGTCTACACACTCGCATCCGATCCCCCTTCCCTTGATAGGTGCACCTCTCGCAGGGATCGGGATCAGGAATCTGGAACGTCCTATTCAGCAAAGAATCCTTGGTCCGAAGCTCGTTGAGCGTTCCCTTAAGCCGGGTCTTCTCATCTTCTTCCGTCTGAATATCCATCTCCATCACGGTCATGATGGCGTAGTTCGCCAGGTCAAGCAGTGTGTCGCGGATGCTCTCGTCGTTCACCTTCTGCTCGCTGCCCTCACGGCTGAGTTTCTTGAACCGGTTCAGCTTGTCCGACAGCCGGATCCGCGCCATGGCCATGCCCTCGTCCACAAAGGTGTCGTGGAAGGAATCGCCGTAGTCGTGGTTCTTCTGCTCGTAGATCTCATTCAGCCCCTTGCAAATATCCATATGTCTTTCTACCTTATTCACTGCTCTTCGCTCCTTTCTTTTTCAAAGGATCTGTACAGTCTCCGGCAGTAATCATCGTTTACGCATCGAAACCTTCTGAGCATACGCAAACCTTCATAACAGTCGGTTACACCGCACAGCTCCACAATATCAATCCGAAGGTTCGGGCAATCGGCACTGCACGCCGGTGTCGCCTTGTCCACGTCCACCAGAAACTTCGTCTGGTCCATCATAACCCCAGCCTTTCCTCGGCACCGTCTGCCTCATCACTCAGAGTCACCGTTCTGTGGCACGTTGGGCAATGGGCTTCATACCAGCCGCAATTCTCCCGCTGGCTGAACTCATGCTTGTACTCGGTGTTCTCGGCCTCAAATATACAGCCGCACTGACCGCACTCAAACCGCTTGATCTTCTTCAGCCGGTTCAGGTCGCCTTTCTGAATGATTCGCATCTGATTCACAACCTTTCTCTATCCGTATTTCTTCAACTTCCTCATACCTTCACCGGCATTGAACCAGTCGGTGAAGCTCTCGTTACATTCTTTGCACAGCTCTATGTCCCGCTCATACTCGTCCAGATCGTTCCCGACGAACAGGTCAAAGAAGATGTTTCCACGAATGACCGCGCGGTGGGTGAAACTTCTGGCAATCCCATGATCCTTTGGGATGACCTTCCCGCACCGGTCGCACTTGTGAATGATCGCCATGCCATCACTCCTTCAACCCATTGAGCCATCTTCCGACGCTTTCAAGGGTACCGTGGACGAAGATCGGCCAACCTCCGGAGAACTGGATCATGCACTGGTCCTCCTCATCATCGGATGGCCGGATGTATTGAATCTGATCGGTGTTGATCAGCACGGGCACTTCGACCTCTTCACGCTTACCCTTTTTCATGTCGAACCTGCCGTATTCAATGGACTTGACCTCGACAAGCATCTCTTTTTTCGCTCCTTTCTCAAAACATGCCTCTACAATGCCCCTCAGAGCCCCGTAAAGGCCCCTCTCAGCCGTTTTAGCCCTTCAGCTGATACGTTGGTAGGCTAAATATCCAGCGGCTCAGAGAGGTCTTTACACTCGTTTAACGAGCACTCGTTCGACGGCTCTAATGGCCAAGGACATCACGGTAATAGCTGAACTTATGATCCACGACGATGTCATAGAGCATGTCGTCCGGCTCGTTGTCGATGTAGAACTCATCCTGCTGGGTGTCGTCGATGAGCTCCATGCACTCCTTGCCCAGCACGCCGACCTGATCCGGCTCGATCTCCTGGGTAATATCATTGACCAGCACGCCGTCCTCCTGATAGTAGGTGTAGGTGTCACTGTCTTTGACCTCGATGTCCCGCTTGAAGGTCTCCTTGTCGATCATGCGGATGTGTAAGTCCTTTCGGTTCTTCTCATCCTCATCCTCGACGGGAATATCAACGAAGGGATCGTCGTTGTCGTCCGCGTCGAAGTCTGCGGGATTCCTGCTGGCCTTGGCATAGGCTTCCGCAAAGGGGCGGGTCATCAGGGTCTGACCGTTGCCCCTCTGCAAATATCCATCCTTGCGCAGCTTCCGCTTTTCCTCACGGGTCAGCTCACGATCAGGGTCCGGCTCGCTGTCCTCCTCGCCCACATCATCCGAATCGTCCGGTGCTACCCGTTCAGCGAAGTGGGCGTCGAAGTCGTCAGAGCGGTATTCCTCCGAGAGCCGTTCGATTTCGGCGGTGGAAGGCTTCTCAGGGCGAATAACAATCCTGTCCTGCTGCTGGACCTTCTTCTGAAGGCTTCCAAGGCTCTTGTCCACCTTCTTCTCAGCCTTCTGAACCGCATTCTCACGCTCCGCAATGTCCTTCTCAGCCTTTTTCTGCAACTGATCCCGCAGCTGCGAGTTCTCTTCCTGAAGCGATTTGATGGTCTGCCGGTACTCCTTGGCGAAGTGCCTCCCGATGAAATATCCACCAAGAAGCCCGCCGAGCACGAAACCGATCGCTCCACAGATCAGATTCCCTCCTGCCACATTTTTCACTCCTTTACATACGGCTCGCGACCAGCTTTGCGGCCATCTCCTTGCCGAAGAAGCTCTCCAGCTCGTTGATGATGGGACCGTCCACGTTGAAGTCCAGCAACGGTGTGTTACTTCGTCCATCGATGAACGCCCGGTTGCAGGGCAGCTGCCTCGGATCGTCGTCAAATACACCGAAGGACACCGCGTGATCTCCGGAATCACTGTTGTACGACCAGCCGACGACCTGTCCATCGATGCTCAAAGGCAACCCCAGCCGGCGATAGACATCATTCAGGAACAGGAATCCATCCCGCACCAGCCGGCCGTTCATCTCCCGCTCGATGTAGCGCAGGTTCGCCTGGTTCTGGCCGTTGTCGTCCTTCCAGACGTAGTTCTTCCAGACCCACTTCTTGTTGGCCTCGTCCCATTCGCCCTCGTCAAAGACCCTGGCGTACTGGCTGATGCCCGGATACTTCTGGACGTATTCGGTCTTCTCGCCGGTCACCTCTCCGGTCTCGGGGTCCACCTCCACGTGGGTCTCTTTGACCTTGCCGTGCATGTATTGCTGGTCCTTTTCGACGCCCTGATCCTCGATGACGCGCTTTCTGTACTCGTCAAAGGTCTTCGACAGCCCGGCCAGCGCCACAGAGGTCTCCATCCAGCGCTTCCTGAGAATATCCAGGCCCTTGAGGTTCAGCGCGATGCTGGCCAGACCCAGAACCGCCGGCAGGGCGAAGTTCTTTACCAGCATGACCGCCATGTCCTTGCGAATATCCCACACGGCGTTCTGCTCAGCCTTCGACAGGTCCTTCATCGGCCTCAGCGTCTCCTGATTCCCCTCGCCGTACACCTTGCGAACGGTCTCCTCCCGCTCCACGCAGTCCTTGACCACCGGTTCGCTCTTCACCGTGGCAATGCAGGACGTGATCACGCAGCCAATGCCGAACAGTATGCTTCCGGCGGCGCACAGCTCGGGAGAGAAGACCTTCGCCACCGCCAGCCCCTTTGCCAGCTTTTCACCCAGTTTGAAAGGCAGATTCATATGCTATTTCCTCCTTGCAAAGAATATCAATGGTTTACCGACCGATGACTTTACAGCAGGGCCACGCGGCGCGCACGGGCTTGTAGAACCGCCGGTAGAGCCTCGCCGCCACAGCCATCTGCTGGTTTTCCAGGGCCTTGCGATAGCTCGATTTGGGGTCCAGGTATTCCTTCCAGTGCAGTGCGAAGTAGGACGTCTTGATCGGCGCGCCCCACTTGTTGGTCTTCAGCGGGTTTTCCTTGTTGCGCTTGTTCATCTGCTTGACCCCTGCGACCTCCATCATGTGTCTTGCGATGTTTCTCTTGATTTCCCTCATGGTTCTCCGCTCCTTTCAATAGTCGACAAAAAAATAGAGGAGAGTCCGCTCATGACGAGCAGCTTCTCCTCTTCCCTTCATCTCAGTCGTTGTTTTCCTCGCGATCGTCGTCCTCCGAGCCGGGGATCTTGTAATCCGTCAGCGGCCGCATGCTCATGGCATACTGAACGCGGTTGTTCAGGCCCTGCACCTGCCGGTCGAGCTCCTTCTTCGACAGCCACTTGCAGATGATGCCGGCAAGGATCAGCGAAACGCCGCCCACCAGGACGCCATCCGCGTATCCGTCCGCCTGGGCATATCTTGCCTTGGCTGAAGTGACATCACTCATGCACTGCACAGGCGACAGGCCTGCCTCTTCATACCTTTTGAGCATCCGCTCCGTATCTGCGTCGTACCGGCTCCTCGGGATTTCCTTCATCATAAGTCAAAACCTCTCTTTCTGAATATGAATTTCATTATGCGCCTTGTTTGCGTCGCGTCACTTTGCGGGCGCGGAAGTCGCAGTCAGCTCCTCGGCCCAGTTGCGGCAGAACGCTGCCTCCTGTTCGCTGATCAGGTCGCCCTCCACCAGATCCTCCAGGCTGCGGTAGACGTGGGTGTTGGAGCCATTGATCAGCTCCCGCTCCATGACCTCCACCAGCTTGTCGCGCTTCATCGCCTTGGCCTTCCAGTAGGCGACGATCAGCTGCTGCTTGTTTTGCACCTTCAGATTCTCCTCAGCCATGTCACATACATTTCCCACAAGCGTGGCAAAGTTGCGCACCTGTTCGATGGTTCTTGCTTCCACGGTAATCATAGTCCTTTCTCCCTCCTTCAAATATCCATTCCCTCACTCGACGATCTCGATCAGCCTGTTGCCGTAGATCTGCCGGTAGAGACCAATCTCGTCCTTGTACACGTCGACATACTGGGGCGGTTTCCAATCGCCGGTCTGCAAATCGACGTGGGCGGGGATGATCACCGAAATGAACTCCCCCGCCTTTTCCGTCATGTTATAGGCTTTCGTCAGCTGACGGCTTCGCAGTCCCTTCATACGGCGTTGCACTCCTCAGTTGAAGGCAGCGGGCCGAACCGTTCTTGCTCACGAAGGTCGACGATCCGCCCGGGCAGGTCCTCACAGCCGCGCTTGATCACGTGCAGCTCATACTCTCCACGGCTCTGGGTGTAAATATCAAACTCATGGCGGTTCCTGTTGCCAAGCGCCGCCGTCCGGGTGTTGAATTGCTGCTTGAAGTCGCTGACCTTGAATATCACGCGCCCATACTTCTTGCTGTCCATCAGGTCCCTTATGGGCTTCGAGACCTTGCCGGCTTCTGTCTTCATCTCAGCACCTGCTTTCCCTCTCAAAAGTTTCAGTGGATGACGTCTCCATGCCTACGCATTCGGAGTAAATCTCCCTGAACGATTCACGCAACGGGCAATCCTTCCGCCTGCCGCAAGCATATTGATTAATGTGCACTTGCCCGTCAACGCCCTTGTACAATACTTTTTCCTCAGGCATTGCGTGAGCGATTACCGGAGACGATTGCTTATCGTTTGGCAGCATATCGCACCAACCGCCGTCTTCCTGAAAAAAGCAGTCATTACAGCACTCTGGAAGATGTTCCATAGTTTCAATCTTTGCAAATATCAAAACTCAAACACCTCCGTATCAGGATCGTTAAGCACGGCCTCTACCTCGGCGATCAGCTCCTCAAAGCCCGGATCGCCCTCTTCGAGAATCACCGTACCGTCATCTGCCTGTTTCATCTGGAAGTCTCCTCCCTCACAAATATCTTGTGATTGCCTTTGTCGTCCTCGATCAGCACTCGCTGCCCTGGAGCGAACCAGCACATCTGCGACGCCCATACGATGTCCATGCCCTGATGGGGTTCCGCTTTAACCGGATAGCCGCTTCCAATGGCAGAAACCTGATACGTTACAAGGTCGTCATTCTTCATCGCGCTTTTCCTCCAACGGGCACAGGCACCGCCGGCCGGTCTTGAACACGTCGATCACGGTGGTTCCGTCCTCCGCCTTTTCGGTCGCCCCTTCAATGAGCTCCTTGTGGAATGTCACCGGACAGCTCTGGTGCTCCCCAATGAGAAGGAAGCACCGGCCGTTCATGTCCTGAAATTTGCACTCCGAACAGGTCGTCGGAATGCGCTCCATTGATTCAATTCTTGCGGTAATCATAGTCATTCCCTCCAAATATCATTGTTAAATTGATTCGGTTAACCGCACGAGAGACTGCCTCCGCAGGGTGGCAAGCCGCTTCCGCCACAAAAGCCGTAGACCGGACCTCCACATCCTGATCCGCCGCCTCCGCAAACGTAACTGTAACCTCCACCCCAGGCCGTATTCGCGGTCTTTCCTTCACTGAAGTCGAACATTTTCGTCACCAGTCTGTTCTCCGCCAGAAACCACATCTCGCATTCGTACATGGTCTTCAGCGAGTTTTCCTTCCAGTCGTAGCCGACCTCGCCGTTTGGGAATATCACAATGTCGTTGATCTCGAGCGTCTTGCCATCCGGAGACATCACCGAGCTCTTCTCAAGCCCACGGTGATAGGCCACGATCATGCCTCCAGGAGCCATGAACCGCGTCGTGTCGCAGACATTGCACTGTGTATGGTCGACGAACAGATACTCCTTGGCCAGCTCCACCAGGAACGGTGTATAGGGATTGTGCAGATTTTCCCGCTGCAACACCTTGGCATCCAACGTCCGAGCCGCAAAATTCTCGCGGAAGCACAGGCTGATGTTGGGATTCACGTCTTTCCTGATCGAGACCCACCGGTCGACGATCTTTTTCCAGTCCAGCTCGTACTCGTCCGTCAGCACGCAGTTGATCCGGATAGGCTTATTGACCAACCTCAAAGCTTCATCGCCTACGATCTCGTCATTGGATTTCCAGTCTGACTGACCAAAGTCATAGAACTGCCGATCCTCATCAATGCTCGGAGTATGCCTGGAGACGTTGATGCCCTTGATCTTCGGCTCGTCGTTCACCAGGTCGTGAAACTCGTCGAAATTCTTTGCCGGAAGCGTGGTGTTGATGTAGACGTTCTTGTCTGCGGGAACCAAATCAATCAGCTCCCGCAGAACGTCCAAATCGGCCGTAGGCTCTCCGCCAGTGAACACGACGTCACTGATCGGATAGTTAATCCCATTTAAGGTCCGCC
>Ga0326514_10000740_pt1 | contig 21746 bp, 21 predicted proteins | sample 3_2548_0518_D_FD_203653 | JGI IMG/M metagenome (GOLD analysis project Ga0326514, IMG submission 203653) | Bovine rumen microbial communities from UC Davis, California, United States - 3_2548_0518 | ecosystem: Host-associated > Mammals > Digestive system > Stomach > Rumen | place: USA... | reverse complement strand
CAATGAAAAGCGAGCGTGATGATCTGGAGGAGTACTGCAATGTCTTCGGATACAATCCTAAATACGGTGTCAGCGGAATAGAATTCTCATTCATTGAATATAAAAAGCAGTACTACAACAACTGGATGGTTTCTCCGGCAAATATTTTGCCTAAAAAATGATTATAATCTAATTTTAAGAGGTTGCGGGAGGATTCCATATCCTCCCGGACGGTAGAGAATTTACTTTTTGTAAATATAATGGAGGGTGGGAAAGATGTCCGTATCTTTCCCAGGGTTAAATATGGTTAGATGTTAAGATTAAATGCAGGGAATATTATCCCTACATATATTGAACTAACTGTTCATCCTTGATTTGTGTGTTTCCTGGCTTCACTTTCTCGATAGCCTTCTTGAAGTATTTGTTAGGGATTTCAGTTATCTCAAGGTTGTCCCTTAAGGCAAGCATTGCGGCTTCTCTGCACACGGCTTCAATGTCTGCTCCAACATATCCTTCAGTGCCTTTTGCAAGCTTTTTCAAGTCAACATCATCTGCAAGAGGCATGTCCTTTGTGTGCACCTTAAAGATTGACACTCTTGCATCCTCGTCAGGTTCGCCCACTTCAATGTGCCTGTCGAATCTGCCTGGCCTCATCAGACCTGCATCAAGAATGTCTGGCCTGTTGGTTGCAGCTATGATTGCAACGTCTTCAAGCTCTTCCAAACCGTCCATCTCGGTTAGAAGCTGGTTGACAACTCTTTTTGTAACTCCGCTATCGGTGTCGTTTCCGCTGCGTGCACTTGCTATTGCATCTATTTCATCGAAAAAGATCACTGTTGGGGAAGCCTGTTTGGCTTTTCTGAACACTTCACGAACACCTTTTTCGGATTCACCAACCCATTTTGATAACAGTTCAGGACCTTTGACTGAGATGAAGTTTGCCTCGCTTTCACTTGCAACGGCTTTTGCAAGCAGTGTCTTACCGGTTCCTGGAATACCATAGAGTAATGTTCCTTTAGGAGGTCTGATTCCAAGGCGTTGGAAGGTTTCAGGATGTTTCAATGGCCATTCGACAGCCTCTTTGAGTTCCTGTTTCACATCTTCAAGTCCTCCAATGTCATCCCATTTGATGTCAGGGATTTGAACAAGAACTTCCCTTAATGCGGAAGGCTGAATTTCCTTTTGAGCGTTTTTAAAGTCGTTTCCTGTAACAACGATTTTTTCCAGGACCTCTTTTGGGATTTCCTCATCGTTATGGATTTCAGGAAGTATTCTTCTTACAACCCTCATTGCGGCTTCCTTACAAAGTGACTCGAGATCAGCTCCCACAAATCCATGGGTGGTGCTTGCGATCTTTTCAAGGTCAACGTCATCTGCAAGAGGCATGTTACGGGTGTGTATTTCAAGGACTTCTTTTCTCTCTTCAGTGTCCGGTACTCCGATTTCTATTTCACGATCGAATCTTCCAGGTCTTCTAAGAGCAGGGTCAAGTGAGTCGGGACGGTTTGTTGCACCGATTACAACCACTTGTCCACGGGATTTAAGACCATCCATCAATGTTAGAAGTTGTGCAACGGTTCTTCTTTCAACTTCTCCATTGGTTTCTTCTCTTTTTGGTGCAATTGCATCCAACTCATCAATGAATATTATTGAAGGGGAGTTTTCTTCAGCTTCCTCAAAGTATTCCCTGAGGTTTTCTTCAGATCCTCCGACGTATTTGCTCATGATTTCAGGCCCATTGATTAATATGAAATGGGCGTCACTTTCACTGGCCACCGCTTTAGCCAGTAATGTTTTACCGGTTCCAGGTGGGCCATGCATGAGGACTCCTTTTGGTGGTGCGATTCCCAGTTTTTCAAAGAGTTCAGGTCTTTTAAGAGGAATCTCAATCATTTCCCTTACCTTTTTGACCTCCTCTTTCAGTCCTCCGATGTCTTCGTAGCTTACATCAACGAGGTTGCTTACCCCTTCGATTTTGCTTACGTCAACCGGGGTTTCATGAAGTTGCACTTCTGTATTCGGGCCGACGATTACAATGTCTTTTGGATTTGTTGAGATTACTGCGAATTTGATTTCACGCATTGCTGGGGTATGGTTGCTCATCAGCTCATCGAAGATGCTGTTGAATCCCATTCCCATTGGTCTTGGGGTGCGGATTTGTGATCCTATGATGTCTCCCTGAACCATTACTTTTCCGGCAAACAGGCCTCTGACATCTCCCTGAACACGGATGTTGTCTTCGGTTGGTGCAAGAACAACTTTCTTAGCTTCTGTGGCTTTTGCTTTTTTGACTGTTACTTCTCCACCTATGGTTGCTCCTGAATTTTTACGTACAAGTCCGTCGATTCTTATTACTCCAAGGCCGATGTCGGTTTGTGAAGGAAGAGCTATTGCGGCAGTTCTTCTCTCACCGATTATTTCGATTAGGTCTCTTTCATGGATTCCTAAATCGTCCATGACATTAGGGTCAAGCCTTGCGACTCCCTGACCCACATCCTTTTGTGAAATTGCTTCTGCAACTTTTAATGTGATTTCATTTTCTGCCATGCTATCATCTCCATTTTTGGCTGTAATGTAATAAATGTAAATTTGTCAAAATCTTTTTGTTACTTTTTGTAACTTTATTGACAAAGTAATCTGTGTATGTCTTACTATATAAATGTTTCGGTTAGGTCACTTTTTCAAAACAATCAAAATAAGCCTTAAATGCTAAATAAATTATGAAATATTATTATGGGATTATAAAAACAATTTAAAAAATTAATTTAAAAAAATAAGTAAAAATTAAAATGTTATAAACAATTCTAAAATTTAATTACTTTTGGACACTTTAATCATTGTTCGTATAGGTTCAAACATTATCTGATTGTTCCGCCAAAACCGGTGAATAATTCCTCAACACTCTCAATTGTACCTTTTTCAAGAGCGGTTATTTCAAATGTCAGGCTAATTGAGTCATCAGCAATCTGCGGACCGTTATATGCATCAATCAGCTTGATGTCAATGATATTGTCCAGTTTCATAACCGTCTTTTGGATCGTTTCGACATTCACATTCTTTGAAAACACGCAGCTTAGGGACCTGTTGATTTTGGGGAGATTTTCAACCTTCCACTGATGGAGCTCATCCGGATGCATAACACTGATGTTTGCAATGCGAAGCTTTTTGACCTTATTTCCATCTCTTAAAAGAGCAGTCTTATTTTCAATTCCTTCAAGAATTCCGACATGGGTCTTTCCGGAATATATATGTTTCAGACCAACTTCCTGACCAATGGAATCGTTTAAAAGGGAATATTCCTGACTTAATGCTCCAATGGCCTTGTCACTTCTACCCAAAGCATTGGTGATGTCTCCCATATGCCTGGTGGCCCTGATTGCAATTTTAACAAACTCCTCCTCATCACTGTTGTTGATGACCTCCTTCAGCTCATTGACAGCATCGGCAAAGGTGTTTCTTATATGCGGACCGTTTCTGTTCATTGACTGGATGTTATATGTCAGGTAAGGATTTTGTGAAACGATACGTGCAATCATATCAATCATAAGATTATATATCGGACTTTCATAGTCTTCGGTTTCGGTCAAATCAACGCTCAGCTTTTCAATGGCCGATGCAGTTGAAATAAAGGAAAAATGAGTTAACACCTGAACTATGCTCATCATGAAATCATGCTTTTCAGCTGTGGTTTCAATAATCCTCATGTTCTTGGCTTTAAGGTAGTCATAAACCCTATCATACCATTTGCCTTTCCTGTCGGCGGTTAGAACAATCACCTGATTGTCCAGGGTGGTGGTGCGGGGACCGAAAACCGGGTGTGTTGGAATATACTCTACACTGTCCGGCAAAACCTCGCCCATGACTCGTGTAGGCTCCTCCTTGATGGATGTGACATCAACCATCACAGAACCGCTTTTCATGAATCGGGCAACTTCGCGGATGACGCTTGATGTGTGCTGAATGGGAACTGAAACAATTAGCATGTCACTTATGTTTGCAAGACCTGCATTGGACTCAATATAGTTGACATTCAACTCATCTGCAACCTTTCGTCCTTTATCATGGTCTCTGCCGCTAATATATACTTCAAATTCGTCTCTGAAATAATACACTAAAGTTTTTCCCAAACCGTCTGTTCCACCAATAATTCCAACATTCATTTTAATCAGTTAATATATGAACTTTGATAATATTTAATGGTTGTTTTTTTAAAAATAGATATGATTTTCACCGGTTTAATTTTTCGGTTTCCAGTTCTTCTTTTGTGAAGTCACATATTTTCAGTGCATTTTCAATTCCTAGTATTTTTTTTTGCGTTTAGCACTATTTCAAAGGCTCCTTGGACTCTACCTTGTGTTATGCCTTGGTTTATTAGTTTTTGGCCTTGGAATTGTTTTGCGGTTATTTGTTGCATGTGAATCACTTTTAAAAAATTAAAATATAGATGAAAAGCATGTTTTCATCTATTAAGTTTTTCGTTTTCGAGCTCTTCTCTTGTGAAGTTGCTGATTTTTAGTGCATTTTCTATTCCGAATGTGTTTTTGACATTTAGTGCTATTTCAAAGGCTCCTTGATTAATTAGTTTTTGATCTTGGAATTGTTTTGCGGTTACTGCTTCCTGCAATCCAATCACCTCTTCTAACCGATTAATGTCATCAAGTGTTTTGGCATATTTGTGGATGACACATCTCATTTCAAATATTAATTCTAATTTAAACTCTTCATCATCAAGTTTGAGTTTAGGTAGAAGCGCACATACATCTTCAAGGACAACCTCCTGATTAGATGTAAACATTTTAGGAATCATTATTAGATTCATCGCTTCTACTTTTGTTAAAACTTCTTCACTTTCAATTTTGGTTTTCATAGTATTTAATATTTTTCTTCCATCCATTTCAGCATAGGAAATGATTATGGGTTGAAATGGGCATGTGGGGGAAGTTTCATAATCCAAATCGCATTTGGCCAATGGAACTGTTGTAGTTATTGCTGATATGACGTCAGTTTTGAAAAAATATTCAAGATTGATTCTATAGTTGTTGATTTTTTCAAATGTTTTTTTGCTTATTCTGGTTGATTCGTCCTCCCAGTTCATGACACAGATTCTGCCGTTATATAATGTATAATAACTGGAATCGGTACGTGGAACTCCTCCCAAGGCATTTGGGTATTCATTCATACAGGGTCCTTTGTATATGCCAGGATATCTGTGATATTGGTGCATAACATCTCCTGCATATGAAATTTGCCTTTTAAACAATGTGTCGTCCGGTTTGTCCATTCGCTCTGTAGTTTTTTTAAATATTATATCCATTAATCCCTCCTATTAATTTCCGGAAATCAAATTAAATTTGTTATGCATGCTTAGTATGTTGTTTTATAAAGTATATAAACTGTTAAGTTATTTTTAAGGTCATTTTTTTAGTTATATGTCAATTTAACACTTTTAAATCAATATTATTGTTTTAACTTGATTATATTGCAGTTATTTTGTATAATTGCTATGGCTTTTTTGGATTTTCAAAAATTTTTAATAGTATTAAATTACAATAAATTAATGTTATTATGAAAATCATAAACGAAGATGAAAAGGAAGGAATTGTAGAGGTCGTTCCCGAAACACTGGATGACCTGTGGCACTTGTCACACATAATTGAGGTTGGAGACAATGCCTCATCAAAAACAACAAGGCGTATACAGGACAACACCGGCGATAAACTCAGAAGCGACAGGGGAGTTAAAAAAACTTTCTACCTGGGCTTGGACATTGAAAGCATATCATTTCACCTGTTCACAGGTAAACTGAGGCTGACCGGAGTAATCACAAGAGGTCCCGAAGACCTGATACCTCTGGGATCACACCACACTCTTGAAGTAAAGCTCAACACTCCGCTTAAAATCACAAAGCCAAGATGGCCGAAATGGGCAATCAAAAGACTCAACCAGGCAATCGAGGCATCCAAAAAGCTTTCTGCAATAATCGTTGTTTTGGAGGATGACACTGCAACACTGGGATTGATGAGACAGTTCGGAATAGAATACTACGGACCAATCAAGGGGCATGTTTCAGGAAAACGCATTGTCGATAAAAACAGGCAGAAAAACATCATACAATTCTATGAAAAGGTCATCGAGTCAATAACCAAATTCGATTCAATCCAAAACATCATAATCGCAGGGCCGGGCTTTGTCAAAAACGACTTTTTCGATTATCTAAAGGACAAGCATCAGGAACTTGCAAAAATCTCCATCATCGAATCAACCGGTTCAGGTGGAAGAAACGGAATAAGCGAAGTGCTCAAGAAGGGAACCGTCGAAAAGCTGACCTCTGAAAACCGTGTGGCTTTGGAGATGGGGGCCATCAACAGCCTTCTTGCGGAAATCGGTAAGAATTCATCAAAAATCGCATACGGCGTTAGGGAAACAAAAAATGCAATAAACCTCGGTGCGGTTTCAAGACTTCTCATTCTGGATACTCGAGTGGCCGGTGATGACATGGGCGATGCGATGGACATGGTCGAGAACATGAAGGGCGAGGTCATGGTCATAAGCAGCGAACATGAAGGCGGAAAACAGCTGGAAAGCCTGGGTGGAATGGCCGCAATTTTAAGATATCAAATCAGTTAATATATTTATATATTACAAAAGTTATAACTTATAATTAGTATAATTTTTTTATTTAGTGGTTGATATGATATATTCATCGATATTTTTTGCATTGATATATGTTTTTGTTGTAACTGCAATAGGCACCGCCGTTGTGGATATAATATTCAGATTTCTGGGAAAAAGAGGATATTTGGGAAACCTCTACCCTAACGTAAGGGGAGGAATCCCACGGGCAGTTGGAATAATTCCATTTCTGCTGCTTTCATTTTACATGCTTCCCGGATTCAACAACCTGATTTTAATAATAGGTATCTTTGCACTCATCGATGATATCCTCGGAAGAAAAAGATCAGAGCGTCTGGGAATCGAATGGGGTCAGCTTTCAAGGGGAATCGGAATGATTCTTGTAATGATTGTCGGTTTTGGTGAAGGATTGGGCATCTCATCAATATTCATAGCGCTCATGGTTCAGCCAATGAACATTTCAGACATGCAGCCTGGATCAACATGTATCGTAACAATCATAATGAGCGTACTGACAATACTTGTGATGCTTCTTTTAGGTTCAGCCCCTATGGAGGAGCTTCCGGCAATCTACACTCCGCTGCTTCTCTTGGTGGTGTGCCTTGCATACTCTCCGCTGGACTTTTCGGGAAAAATCATGCTTGGGGAGGTTGGAAACCACACATTCGGAGTTGCACTTGGAATATCCTACTATATCATGGGAGGACTTTTAGGACTCATTCTCTTTGGAATAATCACAACAGCGCTCATAGCATTTGTCAGAAGAAACAACCTCAAGGTATTCTTCCGCCAGCAGTTAAGGCTCCTCAACCCGACATTCGGAGACTTCTTCATGGATGTGCTGACCGGCGGAGGACTGGGAGACATGGTTAGAAAATTGGTTTTAAAGGACAACCAGCCTGCAGTAACCAATCCTCTATTGATTCTGCTTGGATTTAGAAGATTATTATATAATCCATATGCAAGACATCCTGCAAGATATGTTCCAAATGCCGAAAGACCGATACCAAGACTGGGTAAAATGGAGTGATTTTTATGAAATGCTTATTTATCGTTACCGGAAGAGGTCTGGGCGGAGACGCAATGACCGCACTCAATGCAATGAGGGCACTTGAAAAGAAGGGTGTCGAATGTGAAATCGCCCTTGACGCATCAGCACACGGCACACTTTTTGAAAACAACGGCTACAACTGGCACAGAATATCAGTCCCGCATGCAGGAGGACACTCAGCAACCAAACTTTCAGCCATCAAGGGAGCGGCCAAACTCGTTACAGCAACATTCAAGGCAAGAAGCCTGATAAAGAAATTAAATGTCGACTTTGTGGTAGGAGTTTTGGGAGGAGGCGCAATAGTTGCATCCCTTGGAGGTAAGGTTGCAAGAAAACCGACATTCTCACTTATATCAACTCCTCTCGACTCAAAGGTCTGTCCGAAATTCAACCAGTGCTACATACTGCCGGAACTCAACATGTTCAGATGGGAAAATCTTCCAAAAAACACTGCCAAGGCATTCTATCCGTTGGCCGACAATATGGATGATGGGGATGAGACAGTTGCACTTGCAAAACTGAAGGAATATCCTAATTTTGATGAAAACAAAAAGACCATAGTGTTCTCATCAGGCTCATCAATATTCAAGGGAATGATAGATGGAATAAACATAGTCGCCGACAGGACCGATGAATACAATCTTGTGCTGGTGGGGCTTCCGCTAAAAGAGGAGTACAATGAACTCATCGATGAAAACAAGATCATCTATGCAGGATACATCGACTGGATCAATCACCTCTTCAAGTTTGCAGACCTCACAGTCTTAACCGATGACGGCGTTTCCCTTGAGGAGGCATTCACCAACGGAAAACCTATTGTTGCGCTTGCACGTGTGAAATGGGGAAGATACCAGAACATGGCAGGAGTCTTCAAGGGTGCAATGATAGAATCCACTGTGGAGGATGTCTATGAAAGCATCGAGGAGGCATTCAGAAACTATGACTCCATGCAGAAAAAGGCGCTGGTCTATGGTGAGCAGTGCATGAATGCGGCCGATGACCTGGCAGAGGATATCCTAAAAAAAGTAAATGAATAGTGGTTTTACAACCACAGGTTTTTTATTATCTTATAGTTTGTATCGGTTGACGGGTGGACTTCCAGAAACTCACCGTAGTCATCCAAATCATAATCCATTCTCATCAGGTATGAGAGATATGCAATGTCGCTTGTTGATGACGGTGAGATGGATTCGATTCTGTTGATTTTGTTTCTTTTTTTGTCAAAGTCTATTTCAGCATAGCCTGTGTTTGCCTCAAGTATTTTCCAGAATGCTCCCGGTCCGGCAATTGCAGGCATTGCAATAGTTGATTTTTCATCCTCACTTAACTCAACATTTTCATTTTTCACAAAACTCACTTCAGTGTTGAGGCTTAACGTTTGAGGAATGCAATGGTAGCTTACTTTATTTGGGTAGTTTGCCATATTCCTTGCAGCTGTGATGCCCTCCATTCTGGCTACTGGTGTCAGCTGATATCCTCCGGTAACATCACCTGCGGCATATACATTCTCGACACTGGTTTGCATCATTTCATTGACTTTTATTGTCCTGTCATCATTCAGCTCAACAAAGCCTTCGGCGATTTCGCTGTTTGGTGTTCTTCCTGTTGCAAAAAATGCAGTTCCCTCAAGCTCATCACCGTTGGATGTTATGACCTTGTCCCTGAACACTTCGCTTACGCTTGTGTTTTCCATAACGTTGACTTTTGGAATGAGCTTTTCAAGAACATACCTTCGGGTATTCTCGCCCAGATCCTTAAGAAATCGGCTTCGGGCAAGGACATTCACTTCACTTCCCAAGGTGGAATAGATGTTTGCTATTTCACATGCGATGATTCCTCCTCCGATAATGTTGAGTTTTTCAGGAACGTCATCAAGCTTTAGGATGTCCTTGTTTGTCAGTCCGAACTCACTTCCCTTGACGTCCGGGATGAAGGGCCTTGCGCCTGTGGCTATCATCATGTTGTCCCATTCAAAGCTTTCATTGTTGACAACCACTTCATTTTCCTCAATCCTTGCCTCGCCATAGATGACGGTGTTTCCAACGCTTTCATTTTCCATCTGGTTCAGTTTGCGAAGCATGACCTGTGTTTCTGTAATCTTTTCAACGATCTTTTCATATGAAATCTCCATCTGGCTTTTCACAAATCCATGGCTGTTGAACCTGTTGTTTTCATCGATAAATTTTGTAATGTCTGTAAGTGCGCAAACAACCATGCATCCTTCATTAAGGCATGTTCCGGCAATATGATTTTTTTCAATTAAAGTAACATCTTCTCCAAGTTTTCCAAGCTCCAGGGAACCTAAACGTCCTGCAGGGCCTGATCCGATAACAATATTTTTCATTTAGATTACATCCGTTTAGATAGTTTTATATAATACTAACATTTAAAGTTAATATTATATAAATTTTGGAGATGGATAGTTATGTGTATTGCAGCACCGGCTCATGTTTTAGAAATAGACAGGGAAGATATGCTTTTGGTTGCCGACTTTGGAGGGGCAAGACAACAAGCAAAAATAGACCTGTTGCCTGAAGTGGAAGTTGGAGATTATGTTTTAATCCACGCAGGTTACGCTATTGAAAAATTAAGTGAAGAAGCTGCTAAAGAATCTTTAGAAGCTTGGGAAGAACTTTTAGAAACTCTTGAAGAAGAAGATATGGAAATGGAAAAAGCAAGACAAGAATACTATGATTCAATAAATTGAAACTCTTGTCACTCCTTTTATTTTTAAAAATTCATTTATCAGATCACCGCTTACAGGCTCTTCAGTGATTATGGTCAATATGGGCTTTTCCTGAAGTTCGGTGTCTCCGGCATAGGCCTGTCTTATTCCAATTCCTTTTTCTGTTATTAGATTTGCGGTGTTTGCAAGTATTCCCTCACTTTGGGATCCGACCTCTATTTCAACAACTCCCAAATCAAGGTCTTTTGCAATGTTTTTAAGTAGGGTTCCTGCAGGTACGATATTGTTGAAGAGGTTGTAAAGTTCCTCGTCGTTTTGGATGATTTCTATTGTTGATTTTATTGCACGCCTGTCGACTTCCGCTGATGTCGCCAGTGCCTTGTCGCTTATCTTCAGGTTTCCGCAGTATATTTTCCCGTCATCGTTGAGTGACAGTCCCAGTTCGATCATCTTTTCGGCAACCCTCAATCTTGCAGGGTATTTTCTGAATTTTTCATTAACCTTTTCCCACATTTTAATCATCATTCCTACTTTTTGTACATTTATGATAATATTTGTAGAATATGGTATATAAAAATTTGTAAAAAAAATTAGATAAAATTGTCAGGTATTTGAAAAGTTCTTGAAAAATAGTAAGTAGTAGGCTAGATGGGATTCGAACCCATGACCTCCCGGTTATCAGCCGAGCGCGCTAACCAAGCTGTGCCACTAGCCTATAATGATTTGTGTGACAGGTAACTGTCAACACTAATACATATGTAAATCACCATATATAACTCTTTCGGTTTTATGGCAATTTTTTTTGAAATTTTAAAAAATTATCTGTTAATCATTTCGTTAATTGACTCTGCCATGGCATGTCCTTCAACGGTAATGATTGCTTTTTCAACGCCTTCAACGTTTTCAGCTCTGATTTTAGCATCAGCAGCAATACGGGTAATGCTCATACAACCTGGGTTGGTTGGTTTAAGAGTAATTTCTGCTTGATCGCCATCAACGGCGATATTTTGTACAATGCCCATTTCCACAATGCTTATTCCCATGTGAGGGTCATTGATTGGAGTGAGAGCGTCTTTAATATCGTTTACTAAATCTTCTGACATAACTTATCTCCTAATAAATTTATGTATTTATAATTATTAATAATGGTATTTATATATGTTGTTATTTTTTCAGACGGTGTTTCAGTTTAACACCAATGCCATTGCCGCACTCTTCCATCTCACGACCGGTCATAACAGCCTTTCCAACACCGACAACAGTATCGTCTCGAACAACAGCCACTTCATCGTTTGGAATGATATTGTGGTCCGCTGATTCAATTCCCGGAGCAAAGACGGTATTGGTTTGAAGGTCAAAATCAATGTTGACGATATGGATTTCCAAGTCCTTGAGAATCGCTCCGCCTTCAAGATTCAATCTGTACAACCCATAATCCTTATTTAGCAATGCCAGTTGGGTTCCGTTGGATAAGATTCTTTTGTGATACATTCCTTTGGTTTTGACATTGTCCGGAATGAACCCGTCACCATTTTCACCGAACTGGTATCGTGCAATGGATCTCAACTCATGCAGAGTTTTTTCTCTTTTGTTGACTCTTTGATGATTTTTAAGCTCCATTCTTAAATTATAAAGCGAATCCGGTGATGTTGGACGCTCATCAACACATACGTTTACAAAATCATCACAGTATGCCTCAAGTGATTCAAGATATCCTCCGGCAAGGTTCGCCACGATATTTTTGCCTTCACAGTATCTGGCTATCAACTTTCCGCTTTCCTCAACCTCGTCGCTTGACCAGGAGCCTGTTGTGCTCACGTCATATGACTGAATCGGAAAAGTGTTTTCAAGTTCCCTCGGACATATTCCGAAAGGTGATGTTACGATAAGCTCCTGAAATGACCTTGTCAGTTTTCTGAATTTCTGATGGGATTTGGAATTGGAATAAGGCTTCTTCATACTGCATGGCAGCAGCACGACAGTATCGCCCAAAGGTTCCATCATCTCCATTCGGCTCCTCCATCTCACCGCTTCGGGACGGTAGAGGGACTCTTCACTTGAACATATTACTTTCATATCTATTCCTCAAAAGCCTTTATCAACTCATTGTCAAGTTTGATTAATCTTTCAATGTTGTCGTCACTGTCTTCAATGGTTCTCTGCCATTTGGCTATAACAAAATCAATGTCAACTTCCTTGCTTCCGCTTACAAGATTGTCCGCATGTGCAACGATCTTTTCTTCAAGTGTCTGGGGAACATAGGACTTTTCGGGAAGTCCGAGCTTGACAGCCTCTTCGGGGGTTATTCCCGCACCGATATGCCTTTCGATTATATGGAGCACATCGTCATCGTATCCGTATTTTCTGGCTATTTCAACCCCTTCGATTGCATGGGTTATGCCGTGGGTTTTTGACCTTCCGATATCATGAAGAAGTGCGCCCCGGCGTATCAGCTCTTCATCCACATCATCAAAATTAGCAGCTATCTTCATAGCTTTCCTATAAACGGCTTTGCAATGCTGGATCACATTTTCGGGAGTGTGTTCCTTTTCAAGCAATTCAATTTCCATTTTATCTGTTTTTTTCGCTGAATGATTTGAAATTGCTTTCAACCATCTTTATGTCTTCTTTAATCTGTTTTATGTTGGCCGCATTGTCCTGGAATTCCAGTTCCTCTCCACATACCGGACATAAAAACTCATAATCGGATGCATCGTCAAAATCAAATCTCACATGGCCTTGAGGACATAAGAAGAACATGTTGTTCTCTTCACGTTCAAGCTCATCATTAAGCATTTTAAGATAATCCTCTGAATCCTTGATGATGCGGTTTATGACTTCTTCCTTTTCAAATTTCCAGGTATATGTGAACCATTGGGTTTCAGGGTCTTTACTTCTTTTATAACTAGCTAATCCTAAATCGTAAAGTTTATAAAGTATTTTTCTAACGATATTTAATTTGATTCCGGTTTTGTTTGCAATCTCCTCGTCGGTTTCAACGCCATCGATTAATGATTGCACAATAGGCAAATTGCTTTCGTCTTCAACAACATTTGTTAATAAGGTCTTTACTAATGGATCGTCTATCATTTAATTTCCCCTGCATTTATCAAAATAAATCATAAAATTGATATTAGTTATGTTTTTCTTCTTATAAAAACATATCTAATTAATATTCATTAAGGATTTCCAATAGGTTTCGGCTTATGTAGTCCACTTCCTCATCGCTTAGGGTGGAATAGATAGGCAAACTTATCTCGTTTTCAAACAATCCGTATGCATTCGGATAATCCTTTATGTCAAAGCCCAAATTCTTGTAGGCGGTCAGGAGCGGAAGCGGCTTGTAGTGGACATTTGTGCTAATTCCACGCTCTTCCATTTTAACTATGATTTCATTTCTCTCCTCAAGACTTACGCCATCAAGCCTTGCAAGATACAGATGGGCTGAAGAGGTGTGATTCTCTCCTGTGTGGTTAGGCACAATTACTCTTGTGTCCTTGAATGCCTCTTCATATCTTTTTACAATTTCATGTCTTCTTTCAAGCAGTGAACCGTATCTTTTCAATTGTCCAAGACCTATTCCTGCCTGAACATCGGTCATGTTGCATTTGTATGCTGGAATCAGAATGTCATATTCCCAGGAACCTTTCTGGGTCTTTTCAAGGGCGTCCTTTGTCTGGCCGTGAAGTGAATAAATCTGATATTTCTTGTATAGCTTCTCGCTGTCAAGTCCCTCATGGGTCTTCCAGGTCACCGCTCCGCCTTCGGCGGTGGTGAGGTTTTTAACCGCATGGAATGAAAAGCAGCTGAAATCCGCAATGTTTCCTGCCTTTTTGTCATTTTGAATGGCTCCGAAACCATGGGCACAGTCGGCAACAACAATGGCTCTGCCGAAAACCTCCTGGAGCTCATTGGATGGGGTGAAGAGATCCCTTTTGGCTTCAACGACTTCATAGATTTTCTCATAATCGCATAAAATGCCTGCAATGTCGACAGGAATGATTGCCTTTGTCTTTTCGGTTATTGCATCGGCCATCTTTTCATAATCCATCTCCTCCCTGTCAGGCTGGCTGTCGACGATAACCGGTGTTGCCCCGACATGGCAAATCACGCTGCATGATGCTGTATACGTATATGCAGGAACGATCACCTCATCGCCTTTGCCGATGCCCAATACACGCAATGTCATCTCAAGTGCGGTGGTTGCAGCACTCAGACAGACTGTTTTTTCGCTTCCGCAGTATTCTGTGATTTGTCTTTCAAATTCCTTTGTCTTGGGTCCTGTTGTAATCCAACCGGACTTAAGGGCTTCTATTACTTCTTCAATTTCAATATCTGTTATGTCAGGTGGTGAAAATGGTATATTCATTGTTGGCCTCCGTTTACTTCTTCAGGTTCCCTGTATGTAGGGACGCATTTTTTCATGGTTTCTTTAATCTCCTCTTTTGAGGTATGCTCGTCATTAACGATTTGCCTGAACATGTCAAGCTTCTCTTCAATGTCCTCCATGGTAAAGTCCATCGATTCGGTTATGAATATCTTATCATGCTTGGTTGATTCAAGGTTTTCCTCATTCATCAGCAACTCTTCATAGAGTTTTTCTCCAGGTCTCATTCCTGTTATCTCAATTTCCATGTCCTCTCCCAGGGTATAGCCGGACAGTTCAATAAGGCTTTTTGCCAAATCATAAATCTTGACAGGCTCTCCCATATCAAGAACAAAGATTTCTCCTCCTTCGGCATAGGTTATGGCCTGAAGAACCAGTGCCACTGCCTCAGGTATTGTCATGAAAAACCTTGTTATTTCCTTATGGGTTACGGTAAGTGGCCCTCCATGAGCCAGCTGCTTTTTGAAAAGCGGAACAACGGATCCGTTACTTCCAAGTACATTTCCGAAACGGACTGCCACATATTCGGTTTTGCTCACCCTGTCCTTTGCCTGGATGATCATTTCGCACAGCCTTTTGGTGGCTCCCATGATGTTGGTTGGGTTTACTGCCTTGTCTGTGGAAATCAGTATGAAACGCTTGACGTCATACTTGTCTGAGCAGTTTACAAGATTGTATGTTCCGAACACATTGTTCTTTATTGCCTCTGTCGGGTTGTTCTCCATCAACGGCACATGCTTGTGTGCGGCCGCATGGAATACTATCTCAGGTCTGTGGCTCTCGAATATTGTGTCCAGCCTTTCCTTTTCACGTATGTTTGCAACCACTGCACGTATGTCATTGTTCGGATGATTTGTTTTCAGTTCAAGCTCAATGTCATATAGGCTGTTTTCATAGTTGTCCAATAGGACAATCTGTTTTGGATTGTGAAGCATTATCTGTCTGCACAGTTCGGAACCGATTGAACCGCCTGCACCGGTTACCAGGACAACTTTTCCATTGATGAGGCTTTTTATGTTGTGGTTGTCAAGTTCAACAGGGTCTCTTCCAAGCAGATCCTCAATTCCAACATCCCTCAGGCTGTGGTAGAGGTTTTCCTCGGTAATCAGTTCTGTGAGGCTTGGAAGGACTTTGACCTTTGCGCCGGTCCTGCTGCAGATTTCTAAAATCTCCTTTTTGTTTTTGTTGTCGATATTGACTATTGAGAAGAATATCTCATCAACCCCGTGGGCTTCACAGACCTTTGTGATGTCGTTTCTGTCCCCGATGATTCTCACTCCCGCAACTGAATATCCGATACGCTTTTTGTTGTCATCAATGATTCCCACAATGTCATACTGTCCCTTGAGTGTGGAGTTTATTGTCTTTATGATGTCGTTTGCGGAATATCCTCCTCCTATAATGAGAAGCTTTTTCTGGTCGTCTGAGGTATAGTTTATTCCCTTGTTGACCACATCAGACAATAACACGTATCTGATTATCAGACGGTATGCGATTAGAATCATGCCGATTACAAGACCGGTTATCAGATTGAGCTTTATTGAAGGGTTTTTCATGTTCAGGAATATCTCCTCAATCAGTGAAACGATAAGTGAGGAGATTATTGAAAGCACAATGTATAATATGTAATCCTGATTGTTTTCATAACGGACGATGTTTGAATATCTTTTTGACAATCTGAATACAACTTGAAAAACAATTATTGCTAAGACGATGCTTATGAGGATTTCATTCCTTGTTATTGCACTTGTAGGCCGCATCAGAAACGAATCGGTAATAAGCACGGACATCAGATAATAACCCAGGATGATTGAAATGCAATCCATCAGGGGCAATAAATAATTTCTATATTTGGCTATATTATCCACTTTCACAAAACTCAAATCCGTTATATTTAATTTATAATATTATATTTTTTGTATAATCTTAAATATAAAAGTTTCTTAAAGCGATATTTAATCGGCTTTAAATCCTTCTTATGATGACTGCAGGGGTGTGGGTTATTGAATCAAGGTCTTCAATTGTCACTTCATCTATTTCAGAACCCAAAACCTCCTTGACGCTGTGGATGGTTTTCATTTCGGTTGAAAGTGACTTTTGATAGTCTTCGGCAATGTTGGCAATTTCAAGTGCCCTTTCAACATCAATCTCTTCGCTGCATCCAAGTGGTGTTGATCCCATATTCTCGGACAGCTGTCCCTTGAGGTATCCGAAAAATCCGTTGTCTGCATCAATGCCGTCGATTGCTATCGGAAGGCCTGTGAAGTATTTGCCGTTTTTCATGTATGTGGCATCGGTGTCGATAATCATCACACATACTTCCTTTCCAATCTGGCTTTTTATCTCGCATGCAACTCTCTCGGGATTTTCGGGAAGAAGCGAAACGAATGTGCCTGGTGCATTGCTCAAATCAATTCCTGCCTCAGATGCAGGTTTAAGCGCATGCTTGAGACCATACAGCTGCAACACCACTTCCTTGTGTGCTTCGGTTTCTTTCGGAAGCTTTCTTAAGTTCCTGATGGTTCTCTTTTTGATTTTAAGCAAAGGCCCCAAAACATATCCCCACAGGTACTTGCTCCACACGACCGTGAGAAACTTGGCCAGAAGTGACGGGGTGTATTTTGACTCGTCAACCAGACGGTTTTGTGAAACAGAAATCGGAGTTTCCGCAATGACCAGATAATCATCATCCCTCATGAGTTTTCTTGCAGGTTCGATTATCGAATCCAGATTGTCGTTGGGCTTGATGTAACCTGTTTCAATCGGAATTACTATATATGATCCGTTTATCACATGTTTTATATTTTCAAGTTCGTCAGGGTTCATAAAAATCTTTATAAAAAATTGATATTATAAATATAATATACTGAAGTTTTAAATAATTATCTATTTTGAGAGGTTATAAATATGGAAAGAAAATTCATTACATATTTTGATGAACAGGGAAACGACTACACTGACGATTTGATTAGGGCAGTTAATGACAAACTGGATAATTCTCCCGAAATCAAAAGAATTCTGATAGCTTCCGCTACCGGAGAGTCTGCACTGAAACTCCATGGTGCAGTCGACGATAAGGACATTGAAATAATAAACGTCACACATCACATGGGCTTTAAGGAGGATAATGTTGCCGACATTTCAGATGAAATGATTAAAAAGCTTGAGGATGTCGGAATCAAAACATATATTGGAGCTCATGCATTCAGCGGTGCTGCAAGGGGAGTGACAAACAAGTACGGTGGATTTTCACCATTGGACGTTGTTGCAGACACCCTTAGGATGTTTTCCCATGGCGTAAAAGTTTCAGCTGAAATCTCAATAATGGCTGCAGATGCAGGTCTTGTTCCTGTCGGTGAAAAAATCATTGCAATAGGCGGAAGGGGTCATGGCGTCGACACAGCGGTCATGCTGACACCTGTCAATGCAAAAGACCTGTTCAATCTGAAGTTTCATGAAATTATTGCAATGCCAAGGGATTAAATATTTTATTTGATTTTCTTGAAATTTTTTCATATTTATATAATGATTAGTTGCATTTAAATATTAGTAAAAATAGAAATATTTAACAATTATTTTAAATAGCAGAGTATGTGGGGTTAAGTTGTGAAATTTATAGATGATGCAATCAAAGAATCCGAACAAAGAATGGAAGAAAATGCACCTGATAAACTCAATTCTGACATTGATGATGAGCTTATCAACATAATGAAAGGTGTAAAAACTAATATATTTGTTGTTGGTGCTGGAGGAGCAGGAAACAATACCATCTCAAGATTGAATGAAATGGGTATCGAAGGAGCAACAACAATAGCAGTAAATACTGATGCTCAAGATTTATTTTACTGTCAATCCGCTACAAAAATCCTTTTAGGCAGACAAACATCTAAAGGATTAGGTGCTGGTGGAGAACCTTCTGTTGGTGAAGAATGTGCTGAAGAAAGCGAAGATGAAATCCGTGATCAGCTTGAAGGCGCAGACATGATATTCGTTACCTGCGGTCTTGGTGGAGGAACAGGTACAGGTTCAGCTCCAATCATTGCAAAACTGGCTAAAAAGCTGGGCGCATTAACCGTTGCAGTAGCCACTTTACCATTTTCTGCTGAAGGTATCAAAAGAAGAGAAAATGCAGAACAAGGTTTGGAAAAACTTCAGGATGCTGCAGATACCGTTATTATTATTCCAAATGATAAGTTATTGGAAGTTGCACCAAACTTACCTTTAAACAAGGCATTCATGGTGTCTGATGAAATACTTGGAAGGGCCGTTAAAGGAATCACTGAACTCATTACCAAGAAAGGTCTTGTAAGTCTGGACTTTGCCGATATCAGAAGCATAATGAGCGGTTCCGGCATGGCTATGATTGGTATGGGAGAATCAGATTCCGGCGACAGAGCATTGGAATCTGTACATGAAGCATTAAGCAGCCCATTGCTGGACATCGACATTTCAAATGCTACAGGTGCATTGGTTAACATATCAGGTAGTTCTGATTTAACATTACATGAAGCTGAAAAAATCGTTCAGGTTGTTGCTGACAAGCTCGATCCTGAGGCAAATATTATTTGGGGTACTCAAATTGATGAAAGTCTCCAGAATACTGTTAGAACCACAGTTGTTGTTTCAGGCATTAAAACTGACGGTTCTTCAAGTGACGCTCCAGACATTGAGTATGCTGAGGAAAATGTGGAATCAGATTCATCCACTGATGAATTAGATGATTTTATTGATGGAATTTTCTAATTCTATCCCTTTTATTTTTTTCAAAAATAAAAAACTTTATTAATGTTTAAAATAAAAATTATCTTATTACATTATTTTACGATTATAAATTTTTTAATATGGGTATTCAAATGAACGTACAAGAAGATTTTAATAAGTTTATTAAAGATGCAAAAAGAGTATTAAAAGTATCAAGAAAACCTGACGGAAAAGAATATGTTGATTTAGCTAAAATATCCGCTCTTGGTGTAGTTGTTATCGGCGGTATTGGTTATATCATTGTCTGTTTAGGTAGTTTAATTGGTATTTAAACCAATTCCTTATCTTTTTTTGATCAATTTTTTTTCATAGCATAATTTTTTCTCAAAAAAGTGTATTTTTTGAAAACTTTTATATACTATAATTTACCATAAATATTACTATTATAGAAATCTTATTTTTGAGACATTTTATCTCTAAAAAATAATGGCTTTTATAATATTTTTAACTTAATGTATGATTTTATTAACTAGAAAAAACTTTAAAAATAGGTGAATTTTTCATGGAAGATACTAACAGTTCCATATATGCTCTTAAGACCTCTGCGGGTCAAGAAAGAAATGTTGCCAGACTTCTAGCACGTAAGGCTAGAACCATTGACGGCATAGGCATTTCATCAATTCTTGTTCCGGAATCTTTAAAAGGATATATCTTAGTTGAATCCTCAACAAAAATAGATCTAAGAAACCCTGACTTAAAGGTACAGCATTTAAGAGGGGTTGTAGAAGGTAGTGTTGGTATTACCTTTGAAGAAGTGAAAAGATTCTTAAAGCCAGAACCTATTATTTCCTCTATCCAAAAGGGAAGTATTGTGGAACTTATTTCTGGTCCATTTAAAGGTGAAAGAGCAAAAGTGGTTCGTATTGATGAATCACGTGAAGAAGTCGTTCTTGAGTTAATAGAAGCTGCAGTACCGATTCCGGTTACTGTTAAAGCTGATCAAATTAGAATAATTCAAAAGGAGGCTGACTGATGGCTAAAGATACAGTCGAAGTTCTTATCGAAGGTGGAACCGCTACTCCAGGCCCACCATTAGGACCTGCTTTAGGACCTCTCGGTATTAACATGATGCAAGTTGTTGAAGAAATCAACAAGAAAAGTGCTGACTTTGCAGGAATGAAAGTGCCTGTAATCATCAGTGTTGACAGAGATACCAAAGAATTTGAAATTGAAATTGGTACCCCTCCAACCACTGCACTCATCATGGAAGAATTAGGCATCGAAAAAGCTTCTCATGAACCAGGTTTAGACATCGTTAATGATGTACCAATCGAAACCGCTTTAAAAATCGCAAGAATGAAATTCGATTCATTACTTGCAAACGATTACAAAGCAGGTGTTAAAGAAGTTATGGGAACCTGTGTAAGTATGGGATTATCTGTTGACGGTAAAGACCCAAGAGAAGCACAAAAAGACGTTGATGCTGGAGTATACGACGATATTTTAACAGAATAAATATTGTCCTTTAAAATTTAAATTAAGTTAATAAATACAGTGTATATGATGTTATAATTAAAATTATAATTGATATACTGTTTTTAATTCATGCAATCGTTTAAGAATTTTTTTCTTGTAATCGATCTCATGAAACCAATTGAAAATCCAATGAACAGAGAATGTTCATGGGGGATGAATTAATGACACAAGATGTAATTAACGCGGTGAAGGAGGCTAAAGAACAATCTAAGCCGAGAAACTTCACTGAGTCAATGGATATCATTATTAATATCCGTGACTTAGATGTCAAAAAGCCAGAAAATAGGTTTAATGAGGAAGTTACTCTTCCTAAAGGCCGTGGCAAAGATGTTAAAATCGGAGTCATTGCTGATGGGGAACTCATTGTTCAAGCTAAAGATGCTGGTCTTGACACTGTAATCAACAAACAGGATTTAGAAGAGTTCGGAAAAGACAGAAAAGCAGCTAAAAAAATGGCTAACTCTGTTGATTTCTTAGTAGCTCAAGCTGATATGATGCCACTCGTTGGTAGATTCCTCGGTCCAGTTTTAGGTCCACGTGGAAAAATGCCAAAACCTGTGCCTGCAAGTATCAAATTAGATCCTCTTTTAGAAAGATTACAAAGTACTGTCAAAGTTGGTGTAAAACAACAACCTTCAATTCAAATCGTTGTTGGAAGCCAAGACATGTCAGACGAGGATATAGCTGAAAATGTGGAAACTGTTCTTACAGTCTTAGACCGCAATTTAGAAAAAGGAAGAAGTCAAATCAAGTCCATGTTTATTAAAACAACT
>Ga0326514_10000739_pt1 | contig 21748 bp, 20 predicted proteins | sample 3_2548_0518_D_FD_203653 | JGI IMG/M metagenome (GOLD analysis project Ga0326514, IMG submission 203653) | Bovine rumen microbial communities from UC Davis, California, United States - 3_2548_0518 | ecosystem: Host-associated > Mammals > Digestive system > Stomach > Rumen | place: USA... | reverse complement strand
AAGCGCATTTTTTCTTGAAATATGTTGGCTGTTCCGAAGAAAGTGCGTACTTTTGCAACGTTTTAAGTCAATTGGGCATGAAATCATTGTTTAACACATATTACTATTTTTACTTTTACTTTAGCAAGAGGTAAGAGCGGGTAGTTATGTGTTCATCAATCATGTGACAGATACATAGAGAATAACAATATAGCCCCGCTCAAACGAGCGGGGCTTATACATTATATATAATATATGAGAAAGATTGCAATACAAGGTTTGATAGGGTCGTTCCACGACATCGCTGCCCATCTCTACTTCGAAGGTGACCAAGTGCAACTGGTGTGCTGCTCGACGTTTGAGGAGGTGTTTGCCGCCATTAAACAAGATCCCACCACCATTGGCATGCTGGCCATCGAGAACACGATAGCAGGCTCGTTGCTCCACAACTACGAACTGCTGAGGGACTCTGGCACAACTATCGTGGGCGAACACAAGCTGCATATTACACACTGCGTCTGCTGTCTGCCCGAAGACGACTGGGATAGCATCACGGAAATCCACTCACACCCTGTGGCATTGATGCAATGCCGACACTTCCTCGAGAAGCATCCACAAATCAAGCATGTGGAAGCAGAGGACACGGCTGGTAGCGCGAAGATGATCAGCGAGGGGAAAAAGCGCGGATGGGCTGCCATCTGTCATGCCGAAGCTGCACGGCTGTATGGACTGAAGGTGCTGGAAGACCACATCGAAGACAACAAACACAATTTTACACGTTTCCTCGTAGTGTCGAACCCCAACAAGGCCGATTTGCTCCGTCCACTGATGGAGGCCAATAAGGCAAGCATCGTATTCTCGCTGCCTCACGAAGAGGGTTCGCTGAGCCATGTGCTTGCAATTCTTTCTTTCTACCACATCAACCTGACCAAGATTCAATCGCTGCCCATCATCGGAAAAGAATGGGAATATCTGTTCTATGTTGATGTGCTATACGATGACCTGACACGCTATCGCCAATCGATAGACGCTATTATACCACTGACCAAAGACTTTAAGATTTTAGGAGAATATAAAGATGGAAGACAAACAATGTAAGATACAACCTGCAGAACGCCTGTCGCTCGTGAGTGAGTACTACTTCAGCCGCAAACTCAAGGAAGTGGCTAAGCTGAATGCAGAAGGAAAGGACATCATCTCGCTGGCCATTGGCTCACCCGATATGCCACCCAGCGCAGAAACCATAGACGTACTTTGCGAACACGCACACCGCCCAGATGCACACGGATACCAACCAACTGTAGGCATCCCCGAACTGCGCAAAGCGATGGCGAATTTCTACCAGCGCTGGTATGGCGTCACACTTGACCCCGCTTCCGAAATTCAGCCACTCATCGGCAGCAAGGAAGGCATCCTGCATGTGACACTCGCCCTTTGCAACCCTGGCGACAAAGTGCTGGTGCCCAATCCCGGCTACCCAACCTACACTTCACTAAGCAAGATTCTTGGTCAGGAGATTGTGAACTATGACCTGCTGGAGAGCAATGGATGGCAGCCCGACTTTGAGCAGCTGGAAGCGATGGACTTGAGCGGTGTGAAGTTAATGTGGACAAACTATCCTAACATGCCAACTGGCGGTCGCGCCACACGCGAACTCTACGAAAAGATTGTTGCATTTGCCCAAAAGCATAACATAGTGGTAGTGAATGACAACCCCTACTCTTTCATCCTCAACCGCGATGAGCACCTGAGCATCCTGCAAGTGCCTGGAGCAAAGGAGTGCTGCATTGAATTCAACTCTATGTCGAAGAGCCACAACATGCCCGGTTGGCGCGTAGGCATGCTGGCCACAAACAGCACATTCGTTCAATGGATTCTGAAAATTAAGAGCAATATCGACTCTGGCACGTTCCGTCCTCTGCAACTAGCTGCTGCACAAGCCTACGAGAACACGGAAGCTTGGCACACGCAAGCTAACATTGAGACGTATGCCACTCGCCGCAAGATTGCAGAAGACATCATGAACACCCTCGGCTGCACTTTCGACCCGACGCAGCAAGGCATGTTCCTGTGGGGACGCATCCCTGACAGCATCGCTGACGTGGAAGACTTGACGGAAAAGGTTCTGCATGAGGCTCGTGTCTTCATCACCCCAGGCTTCATCTTCGGGAGCAACGGCAAGCGATATATCCGCATCTCACTCTGCGCTAAGGACGAGAAGATGAAACTTGCATTAGAGAGAATCAAAGAAGTATTTAAGAACTAAACAACACACAACAATATGGAACTCGAACTGACAAATTTAGGTCTGCCAAGCGATAACGAACGCCCATTCGTGATTGCTGGCCCATGCTCCGCCGAGACTGAGGAGCAAGTGATGGAAACTGCACGCGAACTGGCCATGAAAGGCTGCCACAACTTCCGTGCTGGTATATGGAAGCCCCGCACGAAGCCAGGTGGCTTCGAAGGTCATGGTGAAAAGGCTCTGCCTTGGATGAAGCAGGTGAAGGATGAGACTCACATGCTCATCTCTACCGAGGTGGCAACACCAGAACATGTGGAACTGGCTCTGAAGTATGACATGGACATCCTCTGGATTGGCGCCAGAACTACTGCAAACCCATTTGCAGTGCAGGCTTTGGCTGATGCATTGAAGGGCGTGGACATCCCCGTGTTTGTAAAGAATCCTGTCAACCCCGACATTGAACTGTGGATTGGAGCTCTCGAGCGCATCAATCAGGCAGGCGTAAAACGTATGGGTGCTATCCACCGCGGCTTCTCCAGCTACGAGCAGAAGATTTACCGCAACTCACCTATGTGGCAGATTCCTATTGAACTGCACCGCCGCATACCAAACCTTCCTATCATCTGTGACCCTTCACACATCGGAGGTCGCCGCGAACTGATTGCACCACTCTGCCAACAGGCAATGGACTTAGGTTTCGACGGACTGATTGTCGAGGCACACTGTGACCCTGATAAGGCGTGGAGCGACGCGAAGCAGCAGGTAACCCCCGAGGTGCTTGACTACATCCTTTCCCTCCTTGTCATCCGCGATGAGCACACCACAACCGAGGGCTTGACAAGCCTGCGCAAGCAGATCGACGAGCTGGACAACCAAATCATGGACATCTTGGCTAAGCGTATGCGTGTATGCCGTGAAATTGGCCACTACAAGAAAGAACACAATATGACCGTGCTGCAGGCTACACGCTACAACGAGATTCTCTCAAAGCGCGGCGTACAAGGCTCACTCTGCGGTATGGGACCTGAGTTTGTGGCCAAAGTCTTTGAAAGCATCCATGAGGAAAGTGTAAGACAACAGATTGAAATCATCAACAAATGAAGATACTGATATTAGGTGCAGGCAAGATGGGGTCGTTCTTTACCGACCTGCTTTCGTTCGACCACGAAGTGGCCGTGTATGACATTGACCCCAAGAAACTTCGTTTCATGTACAACACCCAACGATTCACCTCGCTGGAAGAAATCAAACAATTCGAACCAGAACTGGTCATCAACGCAGTCAGCCTGAAATACACGCTGACCGTGTTCGATATGGTTATTCCATATCTGCCTAAGTCATGCATTCTTTCCGACATCTCGTCTGTAAAGACTGGATTCAAAGACTACTATGAGCAAAGCGGCTTCCACTATGTGAGCACGCACCCAATGTTCGGCCCCACATTTGCCAACCTCGGCAAACTGAACGACGAAAATGCCATCATCATCAATGAGGGCGATTACATGGGACGCTGCTTCTTCAAGGACCTCTACTCCCGTCTTGGCCTCAACATCTTCGAATACACGTTCGAAGAGCATGACCAAACTGTTGCCTACTCATTGTCTATTCCTTTCATCTCCACTTTTGCTTTTGCAGCTGTGATGAAACATCAAGATGCCCCTGGCACTACTTTCAAGCGTCACATGCAAATCGCAAAAGGTGTACTCAGCGAGGATGATACACTGCTGCGCGAAATCCTCTTCAACCCCTACACGAAGGGGCAAGTGGAGCAGATTCGCACAGAGATGAAGGAAATCATCGAAATCATCGACACACGTGACGAGGAGCACATGCAGAAGTATTTAACGAAGATTCGCAAGAACATCAAGTAAAACACAGAAGCAGAATATTTATACCCCCAATCACAATGAAAAAACTTCTTATCATTGCCACAGTTTTGATGGCAGCAGTCACTACTCATGCACAAAACGGAGTAGGAGAAATCACCGTTGCTCCGACATTTGGTCTGAACTGGGCGAGCATCACAAAACTCGACCACACCAAGAACAAAATCGGCATCGCTATTGGCGCTAATGCGGAGTATGGCTTCACAGACAACATAGGCTTGTCTGTAGGCATGCTTTTCTCGCAGCAAGGCACCAAGTTCAAAAGAAGTGGGAAAATGCGGTTGGATTACCTGACGTTCCCCATTCTTGCCAATTACTATGTGATGGATGGCCTGGCCATCAAGGCTGGCATTCAGCCTTCCATCTTGGTTGATGCTTCAGACCACGATAATCACAATTGCATGGGGGACTGCAACAAGTTCGACCTTGCCATCCCCGTAGGCGCTTCTTACGAGTACAAAAACGTTGTGTTCGACATTCGCTACAACATTGGGCTCCTTAAGGTGTACAAGAAAGAAATCACCAACAAGAACTGCCACAACTCAGTATTCCAAATCACAGCTGGTTATAAGTTCAAGCTTTAATCGGCTGCCAAAGAATGCTCATGAATCAACAAAAAGGGCAGGCACACAAACGTGTGCCTGCCTTTACTTTTTTGTTTGAAACTGTCCCGAAAGTTGCTGAAGCAACTCTGGGTTAAAATCTAATGCCTTGCGCATATCGTCAAGCGCACCGTTCTTATCACCTCGCTGCATACGAAGAGTTCCTCGCAATTGATACACTTCCGCATCGTCTGTATGGAGAGTATCAATAAGTGTATTGAGGTCATTCATTGCCTCGTCTAACTGCTGCATTTGGCACAACACAACAGCACGTTGTTTATAGGCAGCCATATCAGAAGAATTCATGGCTATGGCTTGAGTTGCCTGAGCAATAAGTTCAAATGGAGTCATATCTATTGTTCTATTAAATTAACAACAATTGCAAAAAGAGATCAATCTTCACTATTCAGCCAAATCTTCATGCCCTCTACCACTAACATTTCCTCTCCCATCATGTATTGGAGAGCTTCATCGAAAACAGGTGTTTGAATAGGAAGTGATTTCAAATCCATAAGTCTGTGTTCTTGGCCATCACCAAGGAATGCCGTGATGGTTTGAATGGCAGTCTGCACATCGCTGGCACGAGACGTTTCTGTCTTTTTGCGAGCCAAACACACATCACACTGTCCACAGTCATGGTCTGCATGCTCACCAAAATAACTGAGAAGCATACGGCTGCGACAGGTGTCTGTGGAAGTGACATAATGAGCTATCTGGTCTATACGCTGCTGGAAATCCTCCCTACGATCTTCATAAACAATAGGAGGCAGACTTATGAGATTCGTATCAACACGAGCAACCGTATAGCAGACTGTAGGAGTCTGTCTATGAGGAATGAAGTCAATAATGCGATTGTGGTGTAAATCTTTCAGTATCTGATAAACGCGTTCGGCCGGTATACCCGTAAGGTGTGAGAGGTTTGTTTCCTCTATATAAACAAAATTGGCAAATACACCCGAGTAAGTGCGCAAGATTGTCTGAATGAGCAGATCTGTTTCTTCATCCGTTTCATAAATGCGATACAGTTCCTCCTTTCGAAGAATGAAATGAAGAGCAGATTTGAACTCTTGTTCCTCATGATATTCAATATATCCGGCGTTGTTCAACAACTGCAAAGCTGCTTGAGTCTGCACTGGAAATTGATGGAACGTACGACAGAATGTCTCCATTGGGAAGTAGAATGTACGGCCCAAAGCCTCACCTATCCCAACCTGCAGGAAGTAAGATACATTTTCGTAGGTCTGCTTCACGTAATTCAAGTCTGGATAAGTCTCTGCCACTCGTCTATTAAGCGTCTTGAGGTCATGATAGTTATAGAGAAGCACAGCATAGGATGTCTTGCCATCCCGCCCTGCACGTCCTGCCTCCTGGAAGTAAGCCTCAAGCGAATCGGGCATATGATAATGAATGACTAATCGCACATCGGGCTTATCAATACCCATACCGAAGGCATTAGTCGCCACCATCACGCGTACACGCCCTTTTGTCCAGTTGATTTGCCTATAATCCTTCTCCGCATCAGTCAGACCTGCATGATAATTACTGGCGGTAATATTGTTTTCCTCCAAATATCGAGCAATATCTATTGTCTGCTGACGGGTTCGTGTATATACGATGGCACTTCCTTCCGGCACTCCCTGCAAGATATGCAGCATTTCACCGGCCCTGTCTTCTGTCTCGCGCACCACATAGATAAGGTTCTTGCGCTCGAAACTCATCGAAAAAACATTTTTCTTGCGAAAACCGAGCCGTTCCTGAATGTCATCCACAACCTTGGGAGTTGCCGTTGCCGTCAATGCCAAGACGGGCACATTCTCAACGGGCAAAAGTCTCCGGATTGTTGCTATCTGCAAATAGGATGGACGGAAGTCGTAGCCCCACTGCGAAATGCAATGGGCCTCATCAACCACAATCATGCTCACTTGGCGCATACGTGCCAACTTCGCTAAAAAAAGCTCTGACGAGAGTCGCTCTGGAGAAATGTAAAGAAGCTTGTAGCCTCCCAACACTGCATTGTCCAGCACGCGTATGATGTCGTCACGCATCATGCCCGAATAGACGGCTTCGGCCCTGATGCCACGACGTTTCAGCTGCAACACCTGGTCTTTCATCAGCGAGATGAGTGGCGTGACCACGATGCACAAGCCTTCCGACATCAGCGCCGGGACTTGAAAGCAAATACTCTTACCACCACCCGTAGGCATCAGACCCAATGTGTCACGCCCATCGAGAATGCTCTCAATGATGTCATGCTGGATGCCCCGAAAAGAGTCGTAGCCCCAGTATTCCTTTAGTATGTCAAGTGGTTTCAATTTGTCGATCCTTCAGACATTCAATCCTTCAATTTTTCCTCATGCGTTCTGATATCCTCAATCTGCAGCTGCACTTCGCCATGTTTGCGCGTGTTTTCCTCCACGGTATAAACAATATCAAATGCCTGTTTGGTCTTGATATAACGAGCTTCTGAACTTTGCCCAAAGGCTATGCCATTCATCACGTTATTTGACTTGCTGTCAACCAATTCCAGCTTAATATGTTCCTGCTGACGTCCCACAACCTTACTTGTGCCGTAGTCAAATACATTCATCGTACAGAACACAGGCTTAGGATTGTCCGGGCCGAAGGGACGCATGCGCTTAAGGTCATTGAAGAATCGAGGTGTGATGTCTTTGAAGTTGATGACGGCATGGATGTCAAGGTTAGGGCGAGTCTGCTCTGGTGCAATATTCTCATGGACATATTTCTCAAAACGCCGACTGAACTCCGCTACCTTCTCCACCTTCATCGACAAGCCTGCTGCATAAGTGTGCCCGCCAAAGTTATCGAGCAGATCCTCACAGCTTTGAATAGCTTTATACACATCAAAGCCGCTCACACTTCTTGCGCTCCCTGTCACAATATTGCCATCAAGCGTTAGAACGACAGCCGGACGGAAAAACTCCTCTGTCAGCCTGGAAGCGACAATGCCGATGACACCCTTGTGCCAATCAGCATTATAAATGACAATGGCGCTCTTATCTTCCATCTGGGGCAAATGCGCAACCACATGACTCGCTTCCTCCGTCATGCGTTTATCCAGCTCTTTGCGCTCTTCATTATACCGGTTGATAGTTTCAGCCATTTTGTGTGCCTTGTCTTCATCACGCTCCACCAACAAATCGACAGAGTCCTTGCCGTTCTGCACACGCCCACTAGCATTGATACGAGGCCCAATCTTGAAAATGATATCACTCATCGTCAATTCCTTGCCCGTCAATCCACACACATCAATCATAGCTTTCACACCGACACTCGGATTGTTGTTCAACTGCCTCAACCCGTGATAAGCCAAAATGCGGTTTTCGCCCATAATGGGCACAATGTCGCTTGCTATGCTGATAGCACAAAGATCCAGCAGCGGAATCAGCGTACTAAAGGGAATGCCATTGTTGATGGCAAAGGCTTGCATAAACTTGAAGCCCACGCCACAACCTGACAAATCCAGATAAGGATACGTGTTGTCCACCCGTTTAGCATTCAATATCGCCACAGCTGGAGGCAACACTTCATCTGGCACATGATGGTCGCAGATGATAAAATCAATGCCCAAATCCTTGGCATATTGAATCTCATCTGTCGCCTTTATTCCACAATCCAGAACTATCACTAGTTTCACACCCTGGTTCGCCGCATAGTCAACTCCTTTACGGGAAACGCCATAACCTTCCTCATTACGATCGGGGATATAGCACTCCACATTGGAATAAAACTGCGTTATGAACCTGTACACCAAAGCCACGGCTGTACATCCATCCACATCGTAATCGCCATACACCATGATACGCTCACGCTGTCCCATCGCCTCATTTAAGCGCTCAACGGCCCTGTCCATATCCTTCATCAAATACGGGTTATGAAGGTCTAGCAATTGCGGACGGAAATACTTTCGTACCTCATCTGGCGTGCGAATGCCACGCGCCACCAAGAGCTGCGCAATGGCAGGACTGACTCGAACTTCTTCAGCCAGTCCTTCGGCACATGCCTGATTCTCGGTTGTAGGTGCTTCGTAATTCCATTTGTAATTCATTATTTAGTTTTCATTTCTTATTTACGATGTAAAATTAAGGATAATAAATGACATACGCACCATTTTCACCTTATGTTTTTATTTTTTAGGCCCTTTTTACGCCCTTTTATTGATTATTGTCAAGAAAAAACAACTTTCTTCGCTATTTTTTTATTTTTTTCTTGACAATATCCACAAAACCATATATCTTTGCAACGTGTTTTTCATAGTATTAGATTTAAGGTTAACAAAGGTTCGGGTTGCAGCGGCAACCCATTTTTTTTGCCCTTAAGTCTCCAGCTATAGTGCTGCAGCTATCCAGCCAGTGTTGAAAACACGGACAAGAAGATATTTTAGGAGTCTCCAAGAAGGCATGAAGCAGAAAGATACAAAGGCGTGTCAAAAGAGATGCCTCATTAATCCCAGAAACAAAGTGCCCCACATCGGTGAATCGATGTGGGGCACTTTGTTTAACCGATGTGGGACACATCGGTTTTTTAAGATGTTAGGATCAAGCTATTCTGACATGTCCATATCCCTTACGGGAATCATTCAGCTTTCGAGTGTAAAACCTATGCTTTCTACTGCTTCACGCACAGCAGAGTCATCTATAGCATCGCCAACAACTGTAGCAATCCCGCTTTGAAGGTCCACGGAGACCGACTCCACGCCTGGAACTGAACGGACGACCTTCTCTGCGTTGGCACGACAATGATTACAGGTCATGCCTTTAATCCGATAGGTGCGCGTTTCACATAATTCTTCTGCCGAAGCCGAGCATGCCTCCTCTTCATGACAATGGCACTCTGCCTCATCGGCATGACAGCAACAAGCGGCATGATGCTCATGACAATGACAATGTCCACTATGCTCGTGTCCGCAACAGCATGCAGACTTGTGCATGAGTCGCATGCGAAGCACATTGAGGAGGAGGAGGGTGAGGATGCCCGTGCAAGTCCACTCAAACCAGCCTGCCACATCATGACAGCAAGCAAGAGTGCTATTCAGATGGTCGGTAAACCACTCGCGCGGCAGAAGATAGTCTATTCCGAAGCCAAAGAGAATGGAACCTCCCACAATGGCCACAAGATAGAGCAGAAGAGTCTTCTTACCCAGCACCTTGTTAACCACAAGGATGCTTGCCACGTTGCAGGCAGGACCAGCCATAAGCATGACGAGGGCTGCCCCAGGCGTAAGTCCTTTCATCATAAGTGCCACAGCTATGGGAATACTTCCTGTAGCACAAATGTACATGGGCACGCTGACACAGAGCACAAGGAGCATGCTAAGCAATGTATTGTCCTTAAAAACCGAGAAGAACGAATCGGGAACCAGCACAGTGATGAGACCTGCCACAATAAGACCGACGACAAGCCATTTGCCAATATCCTCCATCATCTCCACAAAACCGAATTTAAGGGCTTCCACACAACGATTCGCGAAGGACAGATGCAGCTGTCCCGAACAGGAGTGAGATGCATCTTCCAACGCTGAAGGTTTCTCGCTTTGGCCACTCCAATTAACGAATGTCCCGCCAATAATAGCCGTAAACAATGCTGCAACCGGTCTCACCACAGCAAAAGGCAATCCCATCAACGAATAGGTAGCAAAGATGCTGTCAACACCCGTTTGAGGCGTAGCAATCAAAAAAGAGACCACCGCACCTTTGCTAGCACCTTCGCGACGGAGGGACATGGCTGTTGGTATTACGCCACAAGAGCACAAGGGCAGCGGCACCCCGAAGATCGCAGCATTAACGACAGAACGGAATGTGTTGCCACTAAGATATTTCGCATACCATCCATCGGGGATAAAGGCATGCATGATGCCTGCCAGCAGGAAGCCTAACAGCAAGTATGGAGACATTTCATTGACAATCCCCAACACGGCCTGCAATACATTCAAAACATATTCCATATTAAGTCTTTTTTCAAATTTCGCCACAAAGGTACACAGAATGTTTTGCAATCCGGTTGCAAAGTTTGGATATACGGAGAAAAGGCCCTACCTTTGAGCCCAACTTAGAGTGATGAAATACTTAATCTGTACATTTTTTATTTTTATCTACGCCTTCATTTATGCTTCTGGCCAAACAAGCCAAGAAGTCCATCGGATGACGTGGGATGAGTTTGTGGCAGTAATACTGGAAGATGCCGGCGAGGAATCTATAGACGAAGAGACAATGGAACGGCTCTATGAGCAGCACTTAAATCCTCTGAATCTCAATATTGCCACGAAAGAAGACATGGAAGAGATGCCTTTTCTTGCCGAAGAACAAATCACTGACATATTGCAATATGTGGACCGCTATGGACCGATGATAAGTTTAGGAGAATTGATGATGATAAAAAGCCTAAGCAAGAAAGAGCGTGAAATGTTACGGCTGTTTGTGAAGGCAGAAAAAATAGAGCAGCCCCAATACATACCAACACTCCAGCAACTTCTAAAGCACAGTTCTCACGAGACCATTTGGCGCACAGACATACCCTTCTACACCAAGGAAGGATACAAAGACGTGTCTCCTGACGTATTAAAGAAATCACCCAACAAAGTATATCGTGGAGATAATTTTCACCATGCCTTCCGATATGCCTATTCTGCCAGCAATCGTTTGCTGGCAGGCATACAGATAGAGAAGGATGCTGGAGAGCGAGGTGTGGACTATGTGGCAGGCTATATGATGCTGAGAAACATCGGTTGCGTGGAGCGAGCCATCATCGGCAACTATCGCCTAAGTTTCGGCAAGGGATTAGCCATCAACAGCGGCATGAAGTTCAGCAAGGCCATGATGCTCAACACAGCCAACCGCATGAACGCAGGCATTACTAAACATTCTTCCACAAATGAATCCGGCTATTTTTCTGGTGCGGCAGCCACTATTCTGTTAAAGCATTGGAAGTTCTCCGCATTCGGCTCCTACCAGCTTGCAGATGGCACATACAATAACGATTCCACTGGCATCTCATCACTCAAAACTGACGGCTTGCATCGCACACGCTTAGAGCGGAGCAAGAAAGACAACCTCCATATCACCAACATAGGCGGAAACATTTATTGGGAGCACAACGCTCTCCGCCTATCAGCCACAGGCATAGCTACCCATTTCGACTTACCACTCCTGCCACGCCATAACACCCTCGCCAGCACATACCGACAATATGAGGCAAGCGGACAAGACTTTGTTGTCGGAAGCCTTTCCTATGCCTACAGTTTCCATACCATTTCCTTCAGTGGCGAAACCGCATTCAGTCACACCGAGCGACAGAACGGAACCGCCAGCCTTAACACCATTCGCCTAAAAGTGGCCCCATCCAATTATCTCATCCTCATTGGACGCTACTATGGTGCCAAATTTGTCAGCATAAACGGCAAAGCATTTGGCGAGAACTCTAAAGTCCAAAATGAGCAAGGAATCCTCTTAGGATGGACATCCAAGTCTATCCGCTATACAGACCTTGAAGCCTATGTGGACGCCATGTACTTCCCATGGTTAAAGCAGAATGCATCGGCAAGCACATATGGCTATGAAGGCATGATACAAGCACTCTATTCTCCACGCCTGCGATGGAGTCTCTTAGCACGTTATCGCATCAAGGCAAAGCAAAAAGACTTCGTCTACGAAACTAAGACGAAGTCCACAAAAGTGCTCAACTATGACACGCACCAAAACCTCAAACTACAATTGAGTTATAGCCTTTCCCCATCAGTAACCATTCGTACTTCAATCACGGGAAACCTCATCACCTTCGGAAACAATCCCAATGAAACAGGTTTTGCCATCGGAGAAAACATCCGTTGGCAAAGCCTAAATACAAAATGCAGATTGGACTTCGGACTTACCTATTTCAACACAGATACCTACAATGCACGTATCTCTCACTACGAGCCATCTCTCCTATACGCTTTCGGCTCTACATTATATTATTATAGAGGAATACGCTCTTCCCTGCTCGCTTCCATCCCTCTCTTCAAGCAATCCCTCTTCATCAACACAAAACTCGGCATAACGAAATATTTCAACCGAAACAACATCAGCAGCGGGTTGGAACGAATCAACGCCAACCACCGAGAAGATTTGCAAGTACAAATAAGATGGAAGTTCTAAAGAGAAACTATATTCCCTCTGGTATTACCTTTCATAAAAGGCACACCATTCAAACACAACGAATCGGCAAGGCAAAAGGAAATCCCCGACTTGCTTAAGCGCTATAACAATGGTGCTGTTTGATATAGGCTAACACTTTTTCGTCCAACCAATGGCGCATGATGCACCCTTGCTTGACAGATTCGCGAATTTGGGTGGAACTGACATCATACAAAGGCGTCTCCACCACATGCACAGATGGTGGGAGCATCACTTCGTCCAACTCGCAACCAGGACGGCGATAGATGAGGATAGAATATGTATCCACGATTTCTTGCGCATGATACCAACACGGGAAACGGCGCCAATTATCTGCGCCAATGACGAGAACGAACTCATGCTCTGGATATGCTTTACGAAGTTCGTTCAGCGTTGTAATAGTGTAAGAAGGAAGAGGAAGGTGCCGTTCAAAATCCGACACCTTCACACCTTCAATATTTTCAGTAGCCAAACGCGCCATGTCAAGCCGGTGCTCATACTCCTCGATATCACTAGTCGTACCTTGCTTCAAGGGGTTCAGCGGCGACACCAACAGCCACAGTTCATCCACTAAGCCTTGCCGCACAATAGATGCAGCCAACTCAGTGTGTCCCTTATGGATAGGGTTAAAACTACCACCATAGATGCCAATTCTCATTGGGTTATGCGTATTTTCTAGGCGGCTTGTTAGGCAGCACAAGGTTAAGGATGACAGCCAGCAAGAACACCACTGCCACGCAGTTCTCCGCAAAGACAGTTTGGACAATCTGAGGGAAAATAGAGAACATTCCCGTAGCCTGCGTAAAGCCCAAGCCGATACTGAGCGAGAGGGACACAATAATCATGTTGCGATCAGTAAAGCCGCACTTTGACAACATTCCAAAACCTGCAAACATAATTGAGCCAAACATCATGATGGTGCAGCCGCCAAGAACGGCTTGAGGAATCGTGGTGAGCATTGCTCCCACAGGAGGGAAGATACCACCTAAAATCATGATACAAGCACCCGTAGCAATGGCAAAACGGTTTACCACACCCGACATGGCAGCAAGACCTACATTCTGACTGAAAGAAGTAATAGGAGTACAGCCAAAGAGACCCGCTATGCTGCTGACGAATCCATCACAAGAGATGCTGGCACCCAATTCCACTTTGTGTGGAGAACGGTTCAGCGCACTCACACAAAGGGCATTTGTATCGCCAATCGTTTCAGTGGCAGAAACCATATAAATCGCAATAATAGAGAGGATGGCTCCCCAGTTGAATTCAAGTTCAAAAGGCATGAACCGAGGGAGTTCGATAAGCGGAGCATTCTGAAGGCCAGAGAAATCAACCATGCCCAAGCACACAGCAAGGATGTAGCCAGCAATCAAGCCAATGAGCACAGAAAGGGAACGTAAAAAGCCTTTAGCAAAAATCTGGAAGCCCAAACAGGTAAGGAGTGTAAAGGTTCCGACAATCCAGTTTTGTGTAGAGCCGAAGTCTGCTGCTCCTTGACCACCAGCAAAAGAATTGGCACCAATAGGCAACAAAGAGAAGCCAATAGCAGTCACTACGGTAGCAGCCACCACACGTGAAATGATAAACAACCAGTACTTGGCAAAAAGTCCCAGCAGGCCTTCCACGATACCGCCAATGACGACTGCACCCATCAAAGCACCCATCCCTTGAGTGGTTGCGATGAAAATGGCCAGCGACAGGAAGGTGAAGCTGATACCCATGACGATAGGAAGGCGTGAACCGATGCGCCAAATAGGATAAAGCTGAATCAGCGTTCCGATACCCGCAATAATCATGCAGTTCTGAATCAAGGCACCACTGAGAGTTTGCTCAATGCCCACCACATTTGCTAAGATGATAATAGGGGTGATGTTGGCCACAAACATCGCCAGCACATGCTGAAGACCAAATGGAACAGCTTGCACCAAAGGCACACGGCCATCCAACTGATAAATACGTTTTTTGTTATCCACCATGAATAATTGATTATGAAGTTAAATTGTATCGCACAAATTACAATGCTTTCAGCTGAGCATTTTCCAGTTTTCGTTCTGGTTGCTGACGGAATCGAATGGTCTGTGTCTGCCAATCCATTGAATCAATGATGGCGATAGACTCCACCCGATAACCTTCCTCACGGAGAATCCGTCCACCTTGCTGCTGACCTTTTTCCACAGCAATGCCGACACCAGCCACTTCACCACCGGCCTGATGAACCAAGTCTATCAATGCATGCATAGCCTGGCCGTCAGCCAAAAAGTCATCTACAATCAGCACCTTGTCTGTAGCATGCATATAGGGCTTTGAAATGAATACGTTGTTCATCTTCTTGTGTGTGAACGAGTAGGCATGTGACACATACTTGTCATCTGTGCTGTTGGCAGTCTCACTTTTCTTGGCAAACACCACAGGCACATCATAAAGATTGCCCAACAGCGTGGCGATGGCAATACCGCTGGCTTCAATCGTCAGTATCTTACTAATCTTTATGCCCCTGAAACGACGTTGAAACTCATACGCTATTTGACGCATGATGTCTATGTCAATCTGATGGTTCAGGAAACTATCCACCTTCAAGATGTTTCCTTCTTTAATAACTCCGTCAAGGAGAATCTTCTCTTCTAAGAAATTCATGCTATGATCAAAGATAAAATGTTTTTTCGTTCGAAGATACAAAGGTAACTAAAATTCACGATTGGTAAACTCGCTGTGCATAAAAAACTTACATAAGTAGAACAAATGAGCTTGAATTATAGGCAAATCTTGTTTTTTCAGTACCTTTGTCCCCGAATCACAACAATCATTCAGAAGGGTGCTATAACAGGCATTCTGTTCCTAAAAACAAACAAATACCAAAACGGTTTGAACAAGACATGACCACAGCAAAAGACATTATAGAGTATATGGAATCGCTGTATAATGAGAAGCAGCGAAAGGTATTGATGGGCTTTTTCAAAACAGGGAAAGGCGAATATGGTGAAGGCGATGAGTTCTTGGGCATCAAAGTACCGCAGACACGAGAAGTGGTGAAGGTGGCCAAAGACACACCGCTCAGCGAGATACCGGAACTGCTGATGAACCATTGGCATGAAGTGAGGCTCTGCGGATGGCTGTTGCTGGTGGACAAGTTTGAGCGACTGGCCACCAAACGCCTCATCAACAACCCTGACGCCGTCCTGCAAAGAGACGAGATTGTCATGCTCTATCTAAAATATGCCGAACAAGCCAACAACTGGGATTTGGTGGATATGTCCGCACCTAAGACCATTGGCCATTGGCTATCGCTGCCCACCAATCTGGGCGGTAAGGCCATCGGGCTTCACCAAGCATATAAGCAACAGACACTCGACAACTTAGCTAATAGCACCTGTCTGTGGAAACAGCGCATCAGCATGGTCAGCACATGGAAGACCTCACAACAAGGCGACCCGTCGTGGTGCCTCCGCTATGCCGAGAAGCATCTGCACCATCCCCACGACCTCATGCACAAAGCTGTTGGCTGGATGCTCCGCGAGATGGGCAAACGCGTCAGCATGGACCAGCTCCGCGACTTCCTTGAGCAACATGCGCACGATATGCCACGCACGGCCCTCCGCTACGCCATCGAAAAGATGTCTGACGGAGAACGAAAGAAGTGGATGGGAAAGTAAAAACACTTTTCACACTTCACTTTTCACCTAAAACGTCTTCTCTTTTTGCTTAAAATACGTACCTTTGCACAAATTTTGAACACAAAGACATGAAAGAGATTGTATTGAGCGGCATTCGCCCTACGGGAAACCTCCACCTCGGCAACTACTATGGAGCTGTGCAGAACTTCGTGAAGATGCAGGAAGACTATAATTGCTACTACTTCATTGCCGACTGGCACTCCCTCACCACTCACCCCAAACCCGAAGACATTCAGCAGTCGGCTCGCACCATTCTGGCTGAGTATTTGGCTTGTGGCATTGACCCCGAGAAATCAACTATCTACATACAGAGCGACGTGCCCGAAACCATTGAGCTGTACCTCTATTTCAACATGAACTGCTACCTTGGCGAGTTGGAACGCGTGACTACCTTCAAGGAAAAGGCACGCAAGCAACCCGACAACGTGAACGCAGGTCTGCTCACCTACCCCACCCTCATGGCTGCCGACATCCTTCAGCACCGTGCCGCCAAGGTGCCTGTGGGCAAAGACCAAGAGCAGAACATGGAGATGGCTCGCAAGTGCGCCCGTCGTTTCAACAACATCTACGGCGTGGAGTTCTTCCCCGAACCTCAGAACTTCTACTTTGGCGACCACGCCATCAAGATTCCAGGACTCGATGGCTCTGGCAAGATGGGCAAATCGGAAGGCAACTGCATCTACCTCTACGAAGATGCCAAGTCTATTGAGAAGAAGGTGAAGCGCGCTGTGACTGATTCAGGCCCAACAGAGCCTAACCAAGAGAAGCCAGAAGTCATCCAGAACCTCTTCACCCTCATGGAGATTGCCTCCAGCAAAGAGACTTACGACTACTTCAATGAGAAGTGGAACGACATGTCCATCCGCTATGGAGACATGAAGAAGCAACTCGCTGAGGACATCGTGAAGACTATCGCCCCCATCCGCGAGCGTATCCTCGAATACAAGAGCAACCAAGAACTGCTCGACAAAGTAGCCAAAATGGGTGCCGAAAAAGCGCGTGAAAGCGCGGCTGCCACCTTGCGCGAAGTCCGCAAGATTATCGGATTCAGAGTATATTAAGATTGTCTCAAGTTAACAATAACACGCCCCTCGATTCCTACACGCTTGAATCGAGGGGCGTTGTGTATTCTCCCAGTTTGGATATTAGAAATCGCTATGCGTAATAGACTGGTTACGACTTGCCTACTGACAAATACCCCTTCAGTGCTTCGACGTATGCTTCAAACGCCTGATGTCCCTTATCTGTGATACGACAGATGGTACAAGGACGCTTGCCTTTGAAGGTCTTCTCCACCTCTATGTAACCAGCTGCTGAGAGTTTATCCACCTGTACACTTAAGTTGCCCGCCGTGGCTCCCGTCTGCTCCTTGATGTAGGGGAATTCTGCCTCGTCAGCACTAATGAGCAACGACATCACAGCCAGTCGCAACTCAGAATGCAGCAGTGGGTCTAATGGCTGGAACATAGGCTACTTCTGTTTTTTGAGCATCCAGCCTGGGAGCGTCAGGCCGACGAAAGAGAATACTAAAACCATAATACATGGTGGAATGTGAGAATAAAGGTAGAAATTAGCCAAATCGGATAAACGGCTCAGAAAGAAATCCGCAACGCCGAACGACTCCCAAATGAAACCACCGATGCCGCCTATGATGCCACACCATACCAGCCAACGGCTTTTAAGTATATAGCCTGTAATGGTTATTGCCATACCCATCATTAGTAGAATGATGCGGAAGGGATGGATGGCAATACGAACGTATACTTCAGGACTTTCCATTCGCCCCATCAAAAAGTCGAATAGGATGGCAAATACACAAAAAGAAAGAGTAAAGATGCCAAACGTCTGCCATGTCTTATCCACCATTGAACCAACAAGGCTAACGGGAGCCTTTGGCTTATCTCTTTTAACATAATGATCAATACCTATTACTAAAATTGGTATCAAGCCATATAGCAGGTAAAATAACGTATTGCCAGTGAGCAAGAGACAAGTGGTAATAAGAATGGCCATACCCATGATGCAGAGTCCTGCAATATAAAGAGATTGTCCTACTTCCTGTGATACGGATTTTCGACTACGCTTTATCTGTTCTGTGATGATTTCCAAACTGCGCTCAGCAGTCAGATTGCCGTTTTCTTCCATTGTTGTTTTTTTAAAATGATTCAAAAATTATTGTAAAAACTCACTCGCACCTCCTCCACCCTCCTGCAGCAAGGTCAGACTTGGCACACTTCATCCGGATTGCGCTGCAAAGATAGATAAGTTTATAACATAAACCAAATAAAACAATAAACTTTTTCATCAACAAGAAGCTTTTTAACATTTCACCTCTCACAGATGCTCTTTGTCATCCCGTTCAAAGCCAAGCACATCTCTCTTGTGAGGGGAATGCGTTGGTTCTGATGTTCCCAAGGGGCGAGAATAAGGAGGCGGCCTTCAGCACAAGCACTGAAGTATTGATGTCCAGGCTTTGAAAAGGCATTAAAGCCCCAAGGAGAGAGGAAGATGAGAGGAAGACCTACATCAAGAGCCGCCCGCATCTCAGCCTGTTCGCCTTTGGAAATGGCAGGAGATACAAGGACGATGCCACGCCGCGCATCCTTCAGGAAGGATTCCACTTTCGCTTGAATATCTGCCTCTGTCAGGCTTCACAACATGGAAGGTTTCTTCTCCCCTGCAAAATGGCTTGTGCTTCTCAAATTCTTCCTTATTCATAAGTAATATATGGCCTTAGCCTCTCCAGTTCCTCTTTCGTGAAGATACCTGTGGACATGAGAGTCTCTTCTCTTTTCACTTCGCCATACAAGCGGATGTACTGCAGTAAGGATTTTGTCTGTTCATAAGTGATATAGGGATGGCTGTTGAGCGCTTGGAAAGAAGCCTTGTTGAGATGAATCTGCTGAACAGCGGCAGGAGAGGATATGGTGAACCATTCCAAGAGCTCGGGGGAGACGATGGAGATTTCCCTCAGTTGCTCAACAGAATGAAAACCTCCCAAACGTTGACGGTAACGCACAATGGCTACACTAATCTTTTCACCAATCCCCGGAATACGCCGCAGCATCGCGGTATCCGCCTCATTCACATCCACTTTTGTCAAGGTTTGGAACTTCTGTGGCTCCATAGAACGAGTCTGACCTTCCTGATGAAGTTTTCTTTCCTCAAAACGAGGAGTCTCTTTCCGTGCCTGATAGGCCGCTCCTACACGCACATAAGGGGAAAGCCTCTCCACATCTTCTTTCGTCCACCCATAGGTGTCGCCCATCTCCTCAGCCGAATGGAACACCTTTCCAGCGGCTCGATAATGCAGAAAGTTCTTCACCTTCCAAGGTTTCACTCCCAATTGAACCAAGGTGAGAGAATCAACGGTATTAGGGTCGAAGGCATGAAGCCGTTTCTTCGACACTGAAAGCGGCTTTTTATGATAATCCTCTAATAAAGCAGGAGTATCCATCGATTGTTCTTTCTGCTCCTCCATTCTGTCCAAAACCATCAGCACACCTAATGCAAACACGGCAATGCACCCCAACGCCACAATACCCTTGCGGTCGCTCTTTCGAAAATAGAAGAAACCTTTTAATGGATTATTCATACACCTTCCTCCATCATGCGCTGGCATGCCTGTCTGATGTTCTCCTTCGCTACTTCGGGCTGCATCAGCACTTCAAGCGGCCGTTCATCACTGTCATTGATGCCATACAACCTGTCAAAACCGAAGGCCTTCAGCGCCTCCTTATCCTTAATTTGTCCAGACATTAACACAGTCTTCACTCCTCTATTTCTCGCTTTCTGCAACACACCTGCAGCCACCTTGCCGTGGGTTGTCTGCACATCCGAGCATCCCTCGCCCGTCAGCACCACATCAGCCCCTTCAAGTGCCTTATCAAAGCCCGATGCCTCCATCACCACTTCGATGCCACGTTTCAGTTCCGCTCCCAGATAAGTCAGCAGCGCATAACCCAATCCGCCTGCAGCACCAACCCCAGGATGGAAGGCGTCATCCAATGTGGCAATACCTTTCTCTTCTGTCTCTTTAGCAAAGGTCCGCAAGCGCGCATCGAGTATCTCCACTTGCTCGGCAGTCGCTCCCTTCTGAGGGGCAAAAACGTAAGCAGCACCCTCTTTGCCGTAAAGAGGATTATCAACATCACAAGCAACCGTCAAAACCGACATCGTCGACATCGGTCGACCGACATCGACGACATCGGTTAACCGACGTCGACGACGTTGCCTCAGAGGTTGTAAAAGCGCTCCACCTTCTTCATCCAGCAATCCCAATGCGAGCAGCATCCCTTGCCCACCATCACAGGTAGCAGAACCACCTATTCCAAGAACGACATGACGCACACCCCGATGCAACGCATCTAGCATCATCTCGCCAAGGCCATAGGTAGTGGCCTCCATCACGTTTCGACGTTCGGGCGGCACCAAGGTCAGTCCACACGCACTGGCCATCTCCATGTATGCCGTCTTGCCATCTGCGCTGATGGCATACACGGCCTCCACCTCATCCATCAATGGGCCATGCACCTTCACACGTACTTCACGGGCTTTCCCTATCCGGAGGAAGCACTGCACCAATCCCTCGCCACCATCGCTCAATGGAACACGGACAACCTCACCACAAAAGCCAGCACGACGCACACCTTCTTCGGCTGCGCAACAGGCCTCCTCGGCCGTGAGACATCCCTTGTAGGAGTCAAAGGCTAAAACAATTTTCATGAGTTCAGTTTCTTTCTCTCCCGCATTTCGGCAGTGGCGGTGAAGAGCACATCGCTACTGGAGTTGAGAGCTGTCTCAACGGAATCTTGCACCACCCCAATGATGAAGCCTACAGCAACCACCTGCATGGATACGGCAGGAGAGATGCCAAAAAGAGAGCAGGCCATCGGAACGAGCAGCAACGAGCCGCCTGCCACACCAGAGGCGCCACAGGCACCAAGAGTAGCAACCAGACTCAGAAATAGGGCCGAGAGGAAAGACACCTCGACACCGACAGTATGGGCCACCGAGAGAGAAAGAACCGTAATGGTCACCGCGGCCCCAGCCATGTTGATGGTAGAGCCCAGCGGAATGCTGACAGAATAGAAGTTCCTGTCAAGCTTAAGCCGACGGCACAAATCCATATTCACGGGGATATTGGCCGCAGAAGAGCGAGTAAAGAAAGCATGCAATCCACTCTCCTTCAAGCACT
>Ga0326514_10000738_pt1 | contig 21750 bp, 21 predicted proteins | sample 3_2548_0518_D_FD_203653 | JGI IMG/M metagenome (GOLD analysis project Ga0326514, IMG submission 203653) | Bovine rumen microbial communities from UC Davis, California, United States - 3_2548_0518 | ecosystem: Host-associated > Mammals > Digestive system > Stomach > Rumen | place: USA... | reverse complement strand
ATCATTCGCCGGCGTCAGGCGGTTCGTCTCTGTCCCTCAGCGCCTCCAGCGCCTTCTTCAGCTTCTCCGGGAAGGGCAGGCCCATCAGCGCGGCGTTCTCGAGGACGCTCAGACCCTCGTTGGCGATGTAGTAGAACACCAGGCTGGTCTGGAAGACCATGGTCTCGTTGCCGATGGCCTTGTCCAGCATCGTGGCGAGCAGCACCAGCAGCATGATGAAGCCCTTCTTGGCGATGCCGATGAAGCCGACCTTGGAGCTGAGGCCGCCGGCCTCGGTCTTGGGCGACTTGCCGCAGGCGGCGACGATCACACCGCTGATGTAGTCGATGGCCATCACCGCCACAAGGATCGTCAACGTGGTCGACCACTCCCCGAACAGGCCGCAGATCGCGCCTGCGATCCCGGCCAGGAATTTCAGAATCTTGTCCCATGTCATCCTACCGTCACCTCCGCGTGTTTGCTGGACACCCAGCCGTCCTGATCTTCAAACAGCACCTTGAACCATTCGCGCCCGCCCCACTGGCGGCTCTCGCCCTGGTAGGGGGCGGTGTAGTGCGCAGGCAGCACGCCGATGATGCGGGCGTCGGTGCCCGGCTCGGCGCGGACATTGACGTCGCCGGTGGCCAGCACGAAGGCGGGCTCCTCCGGCGGCTCGGGGGCCGGGGCGGTCAGCGCGGTGCGGGTGGCCTCGTCATAGACGCCGGTGACGGGCAACCCCGCCTCCGCCTGGTAGGCCCTCAGCGCGGCCTCGGTCTCGCCGCCGAAGTCGCCGTCCGGGCCCCACTGGGGCAGGCAGTCGGGCCGCCACGCCAGCAGCGCCTGCTGCAGGGCGGTGACGGCGGTGCCGTAGTCGCCCCGGCGAAGGCCCTCCGCGGGCTGCGGGGCGGGCGCTTCAGCTTTGCCGCCGTTGGACAGCACCACCACGGTGTGCCCCTGCGTGCGGGTGCACAGGATGTCGCCCCGGCGCAGATAGTCCTGCCGGTCGGTGTACTGGCTGCCGGTCAGCTCATTGAACAGGCCGGTCTTCAGCAGCGCGGCGCACATCGATGTGGTGTTGAAGTAGCTGACGCCTGCCCCCAGGTCCTGCTGGAAGGCCCAGCCACAGCACACACGCACCAGCGCGGAACAGTCGGTCTCCACCGCTGTGGTCAGACGCCGGATGTCCCACCCGAGAGGCGCGACGGCCTTCCTCAGCGTCTCGCGCTGGTTCTGGTCATAGCCGATCAGGGACGAATCGCAAGCCCACTGCATGGCCTGTGCGATCTTCTCCGCCGCTGCCGGGTCCTTCGCCCGGAGCACCCGCCAGCCCTTGCTGTGCCTGTACCAGTTCTGGGTGGATACTTCCTTGCCGGTCTGGTCGCCGGCGCGGCCTCCGGTGGCGTGCCCGTTCTCATCGATGCGGGCGCTGCCGATCTTGACTGTCGCCATGGTGTCGTCACTCTCCTTTTTTGCGTAGGTATCAAAAAAGCGCTGCCCGTAGGCGGCGCGTTTGACCTTCACGGCCTCGCCCTGGTCCTTCGGCATTTCGTAGCCGGTCAGCACGGCGTCGGACGCGGCCCGGACGCTGGCCGCGGCGATCAGCGCGGACCACACGAGGCCGTAGCCCTTGATCTCCTCGATCAGGAAATCCAGCTGCATGTCCAGGTCGCCGATGGAGACATCGCGGGTCCGTGCGAAGATCAGCAGCTTGCTCTTCCGGCTCCAGTAGGTCCACTGGGCCAGGCCGTAGCCCGCGCCGTCGTGCACGAAATTCTTGTGGCTTCCCGTGTCCACGGCGGCGGTGTAGCTGTCGTCGGTATAGCCCAGTATGCGCTCGTAGGACTGCTGTAGGTTCCTCGGGTTCAACGCGCTCTCTGCGTACAGGTTGCCCATCAGCCCCGCCGCGCCGCAGGGGTTGCCGATGGCGGCCAGCAGGGCGGCCCAGATCCTGTCCTCGTTCATGCGTACCTCCTCCCCCGCTTCCTCAGCTGATCGCCGTGATGATGCCCTTCACCACGGTCACGGTCTTGCCGTCGGCGGTGGTGAAGGTGCCGGACGCGCCGTTGCCGGCGGCCAGGCTTCCGATGACCTCGACGCCGCCGCCCGGGAACCGCGCGCTGTTGTAGGAATGGATCAGCAGGCCGCGGGCGTCCGAGGCAAACAGGCTATGCACCCGGATGTAGAGCGCGCCGGCCGGATAGTCGTCGGTGGATGTGGTGCCGGTATCGAGGCTCGTCACGCCATACAGCCGGTTCGTAGCGCCCGCGGGCTTGCGGCTGAGGTTGAGCTCGTCCGGCCTGAGGCTCCCCATCGCCGTGCCGGAGCTCCCGACCCTTGACTCCTGGGTCAGGGTGACGCCGTCGATGTTGATGTCAAGCGCCGACCTGTTCACGGTGTTCTCCGTCGTCTTGTGCATGCCGCTGCTGTTGAAGAGCATGTTGTACAGCTGTATCGCCCCGGTCTGCAGGTTCCAGCTGCAACGGCCCTGCCCGTCCGAGATCAGGCCGGAGTTGATGATCACGCCGTCCTTGTCCCACACGCCGATGACGTTCCCGTCCGCGTCGTAGATCTGCAGCGCGCCGTTTTCGTTGTTGGCCCCGCCCAGCGACAGCGCGCCGCTGTGGATGTAGCTGGCGTTGACGTACAGCTGGCCGTTCACCAAATACAGCCCCTGGGCCGCGCCGTTGCCGGTGAGGCGGTTGAAGATCTCCAGCTGGGTCAGCGCGTTGTCCAGGGCCTGGGCGGCCTCGGCGCTGACGTTCTGGGCGTAGGCCTTGGCCACGGCCAGGGTCTTCGCCGCCGCGCCGATGTAGGGATATTCGTCCGCAAGCTCCTCCGGCCCCGGGGCCCGGACGTCGCCCTTGAACATCGCGCCCAGGGTGACGGTCTCGCCGCACAGCACGCCGTCCACCTCGCCCAGCGCGCCGGCGAGCAGGTTGTCGCCCAGCTCCGCCGCCGGGTCGTAGACCGCGCCGGACAGCTCGAAGCGCTGCCAGGTCTCGCCATCCCAATCCTCCTGTAGCGTCGCCGCCCAGGCGGGCAGGCCATTGTTCAGCGTGACCACCGCGCCGGTCTCGTCTCCGGAGAGGACGGTCTCGCTCTCCGCCGCGCAGCGCACGCCGGTGATGGCCATGGCCTCGCCGGCGTCCATCCTGCCCAGCACGCCCAGCGCCGCCACGCTGTCCCCAGAGCCCAGCAGCGGCACCAGCCGAAGCAGACCCGCGGGGGTGATGATCCAGTTGCCGCCGTGGGCCGCGGCGATGGCCCCCAGGGCGTCCCGCACGGTGGCCCCTGCCGCGGGCTCGGGCAGCGTGAGGGCGCTGTCCAGGGCGTTGCGCGGGTCCTGTGTCACGCCGATCAGCGCGGCCAGCTCCGCCGCCACGCCCGTCATGCTCCGGGGCCAGGCGCCCGCGGAGGGCTCCCATACGGCGTTGGCCTTCAGCAGCGCGTCGTAGCACTCCAAAGACAGCCGGCCGGTGACCGGGTCGCGGCTGCGCCGGGAGATGTAGAACGTGCCCGCCGGCAGCCATTCGCTGGCGGTCTCGCCGTCCGTGAGGCGCTGCTCCACCAGCACCGTCGCGGCCTTGGGGATCTGCCCCGGCGCGCGCAGGCTCAGCGCGCAGGAGGCGCTTACCGCGTTGCCCGCGCTCAGCCCCTCCTGCATCAGCGCCCGGGCGATCACCGGCGCGCTGATGTCCGTGTACACCGTGCCCGCGATGGTGGCGCGCGCCTCCAGCCGGGCGGAGCCGCTTTGCCAGAGGGATCGCCAGGTGGCGGATGTGGTTTGCATAGTAAGCTCCTTTCAGTCGCTTTAGGGAGTAGGCAGTAGGGAGTAGGAAGTAGGAATTGCCGGTTCCCCTACTCCCTACTCCCTTGTCCCTACTCCCTACTTTTCCGTCATGTCGAAGGAAACCCCGTCATAAAACGGCGCGCCGGTATTCCGATCATACCTTTGCGCGCCGCAGGGGATCGTGGAGGTATAGAACTGCCGGGTCACCTGCGCGCCGGTGGACGGGTGGATCACCTTCGCGCTGTAGAAGGCCGCGGAAAGGTCGGCAAGCAGCTGCTGCATCTGGGGCTGTTTCAGGCGCAGCAGCTTGACGCTGACCTTCAGCTTCGTGACGATCCGCGTGCGGAACATCTCCCCTGTCTGCACGTCGCGCCCGCTGCCCTCCGCGTCCAGGTCGTTCAGTGAAATCGAAAGCTCCTCGACCAACGGCGCATAGTCGTGGCTGTTGATGATGAGCACGGGCTTGGCCATGGTTTACACCCCCTGCAGCGGCGACGCCCCAAACATCTGCGTCCGCCGGTTGATTTCCTCGATCACCTGCCGGGCGGTCATGCCGCCCTCGCCGCCGGCGCGAAGCGCCTGCAGCGCGGCCACCAGGGCGCTGGTCTGCGCGCCGATGGTGGAGATGATCACCTGGATCAGGTCTTCGTTGTTGGCGTTCAGCGTGTCCTCGATGGCCGCGCCGGTCCGGGCGATCTGCGCCGCGATCTCGTAGGGCAGCACGGCCCCGGTAGCCATGGCGGGCAGGCGGAAGCGCACCTTGCTCAGCGCCGCCAGCATGCCGGCGCTCACCGCGCTGTACATGGTCTGGGCCAGCTGGCTCTTGTTCAGGATCTCCGTGCGGCCGTTGATGTGGCCGATGATCTCGGGCCCGGCCTCCCCCGCCGCAAACAGCGTGCCGTGGGCGCGGCTGGTGCCAGAGGCGTACTTCTGCACGCTGTTCCACCAATTCGGCCGCCCGCCGCCGGTGATCATCCCGCCGGAGGCAAAGCCCAGCGAGCGCCCCGCCGCGGTGATGATGCCGCCGCCGGCCTTGAAGAAGATCTTCGTGATCGCCTGCGCAAAGCCCGTAACCGCGCCGGCCACCAGGTTAATGGTCGCGGTGATGGTGCCCCGGGAATTGCCTGTGATCCACTGCACAATGCCGGAGGCCCAGTTGCCCGCTGCGGCGTTGATCGTGACCGTCCGCGCGCTGAAGCTGTTCAGCGTGTTGGTGCCGCCCATGCTGTTGATGCCGGTGCCGGCCTTGGCGTTGACGGTCTCGCTGGCCGCTTTGAACCCGTTCAGCTCGTTGCTCTTGCCAACGCTGCTGAAGCCGGTGCCCGCCTTGGCATTGACCTTCGCGTCGGAGGCCTCGATGCCCTTGAGCGTGTAGGTATTTGTGCCGGAGAGTTTCCCCTTGAAGCCGTCGCCGGGCGCGCCGTTGACCGAGACCTTCCCGTCCGCAAAGCCGTTCAGCTTGTTGGTTTCGCCCAGGCTCTTGATGCCGGTGCCGGCCTTGGCGTTGACGGTCTCGCTGGCCGCTTTGAACCCGTTCAGCTCGTTGCTCTTGCCGAGACTGCTGATTCCGGTGCCAGCCTTGCCGTTGATCGTTTCGGTAGAAGCGTCGAAGCCGTTCAGCTTGTTGGTTTCGCCCAGGCTCTTGATGCCTTTGCCTGCCTTGCCGTCGACCGTGGCGGTAATTTTCACCCCATGGGACTGGGCATAGGCCATAGCGCCGGCGTCTTCGTTCGCTATCCTCTTGCTTTCGCCCGCGGTATTGATGCCCAGGAAAGACGCCAGCCAGGAATCAATATTGCCGATGATGTTGACGATGATATCTTTCGTGATCGTGGCCGCGCCGCTGATAAAGCCCCAGATCGCCTCAGCCGTAGCGCTGTTCCACCCCAGGCCAGCCGAGACGGTCTTCTTCACGGCCTCGACGCCGTTAGAGATCCAGCTGATCACCTTTTGCACAGCATCAGATACCCATTTAATTCCCGCTTCAACGGTTTTCTTAACGGATTCAACGCCATTGGCGATCCATTGGATGATCGTGCTGGCGATTGCGCCAGCCCAGGACAATACCGCCTCGACAGTCTTCTTGATGTTCTCAGCGCCCTTGGCAATCCACTGGATGATCGTGCTGGCGATTGCGCCCGCCCAGGACAATACCGCCTCGACAGTCTTCTTGACGGTCTCCAAGCCCTTTTCCAGCCATTTGAAGATTGTTTCAGCGATCTTCGTCGCCCAAACCAGTCCAGCCTGTACCGTCTTGACGATGGTCTCAATGCCCTTTTCGAGCCATTTGAAGATTGTCTCTGCAATCTTCGTCGCCCATACAAGCCCAGCTTGTACCGTTTTGACAATGGTTTCAAGGCCCGCTTCCAGCCATTTGAAGATTGTTTCAGCGATCTTCGTCGCCCAAACCAGTCCGGCCTGCACGGTCTTGACAATAGTCTCCAGGCCCTTTTCCAGCCATTTGAAGATCGTCTCGGCAATCTTCGTCGCCCAAACCAGTCCAGCCTGTACCGTCTTGACAATGGTCTCCAGGCCAGTGGCGATCCACTGAATGATCGTCTCGGCGATCTGGGTCGCCCAGGTAATCCCGGCTTTGACCGTCTTGGTTATTACATCAACGGCAGACACCAGGAAATCCCATACCTCCCCGGCCCACTCGCCGACCTTCTTCACCAGCGACACCGCGATGGTGATCACGGTCTCGCCGGCGCTCTTGATCGCGTTCCAGATCGGGTCAAAGATGTTCTCCTTGACCCATTTGCCGACGCCCTTGATCGCGGCCTTGATGCCCTCGTAGACGCCCAGCAGGATGTTCTTGCCCGGCTCCTCCATCTCCTTGGCGGGGCTGGCGATGCCGAAGGCCTTTTTGAAGCCATCGATGAAGGGCTTGAAGATATTATCAACAATCCATGCCCCGAGGCCGGCGATGGCGTTGATGATGCCGTTCAAAATGCCCAGCACCACGTTCCCGCCGGCTTCCTCGATGGATTTGTCGAAGTAATTCTTGATGCCCTTGAATGCCTCATTGATGACCCCGGCAACAAACGCCGCAAGGCCGCCCAGGGCCGCGCCGATGGCTTCTGAAAAGCTGCTGTAAAGCCCACTGAGATCCAGTTTCTTAGCGGCTGTCACCAGGTCTTTGCCGATCTGCTTCCAGTCTATAGCCTCGATGGCCTTTGCGATAAACTCAAGCGCACCAGCGAATGCATCCGAAATTGTTTGACCGATCCCGGCCCAGTTCACATCCTTGATGAACTTATTGACGCCCTTCCCCAGCGCCGTGCCGGCCTCGCCGAACTTGAACTCCTGGATCGTGGTCTTGATGACGGTCAGCGCCGTGTTGAAATATTTCGCCAGCGTCGCGCCCACGTTTTCCCAGTCCACGCCGGTGATCAGGTTGGACAGGCCGGTGCCGATGTTCGTGCCGACGCTGTTCCAGTTGACGCCGTCCACCGCCTCGTTGATCTTTTTGACCAGCGCATTGATGCCGGTGGAGAGCTTCGTTCCCAGGGCTCCCCAGTCGAACGTCGCCAGGAAATTCCCCAGCGCCTGCAGCGCGGCCTTGAACCGCGCGCCCAGGGTGTCGCCCAGCAGCACCCAGTCCACCTCATCCACAAGGCCGTTAAGGCCCTCGGCCAGCATCTTCCCCAGGTTCGCCCAATCGATCTTGGTCAGCAGCTGGTTCATCGCTTTCAGGATCGTGTTGACCCCGGTCCCGAACGTCCTGCCGATCAGACCCCAGTCGATGCCGTCCACCAGGCCATTGAGGATCCCGGTGACGGCGTTCACGGCCTGGGTGATCCTCTCACCCAGGTTGTCCCAGCTGATCAACTGCTTGGCCTTTTCAAACGCGCCGTTGATGCCCTGGGCGATCACGCGGCCGATGCCGTCGTAATCCTGGGCCGCCCACAGGGTTTTAAGCTGCTCCACCCAATCGGTGATCCCGCCGCCCACCTGCTCAGTATCATAGGTGAGGCCGCCGCCGGCACTGCCACCGCCGCCTCCGCCGCCGCTGCCGCTGTCCTGGTCGTGCAGGATCTCCAGGTGGTCGAAGCCGGCGAGCTCGCGCTTCAACTCTTTCACCTTGCCGCTGGCGCTGGAAGCCGCCCCGCCCGTGGCCTCCAGCCCCGCGACGGCCTTTTGATAGGTCTTTTGGCCGGTGAGCGCGGCGAAGAAAGCGCCGATCACGTTGATAGCCGTGGTCAGCATGCTCACCAGCGCGCTCAGCGCCGGCGCTACGGCCGTGAAGATCGGGGCGAAGGCCGTGGCGAGGCTCCCCTTCAGACCGTTCAGGGAGGCCTTCAGGGTGTTCAGCGCACTGTTGACCGCGGGGTTGTGCTTGGCGAGCTCTTCGAAGCTCTCCTTCACCGCGCCCCTCAGTTTGTTGAACAGGCCCATCAAGCCGCTGATGCCCAGGCCGTATCCCAGCAGGTTTTTCAGACTGAGGCCAATGCTTCCGTTGGCCGCGCCCTGGACCCTATTGAAGCCCAGCAGCGAGCGGGTGGCGTTGGCCAGCAGGCCGCCCATCTTTTTCAGGCCGCTCTTGACCGCTCTGCCGGCCATCTTCGCCAGCGCTACGGCGGCGTTTTTCGCGCCCGCGGCCAGCCAGCGCAGGTAGCGCACAGCGCCGCCGCCGGCAAACTTGCCGATGGCCGCCAAGGCGTGGCCCGCAGCGGCGGCGATGCCTCGAAATCCGCCGCCCAGACCGCCGCCGCCCTCGCCGCCGCCGCCCATCTGCGACTGCAGCCCGGCCAGCTTTTCCCGCAGCATGTCGGCCTCGACGTTCATATTCCGAAAGGCGTCCGTCTCCTCGAAGGTGCCGAACTTCTCCACGGTCTTATTGATCGTATCGGCCAGATCCTCCATGAGCTGCTCCGCGGCCTGGGCCTCGTTCTCCCAGGGCAGCAGCTCGGCGTTCGCCGTGTTCTCGTTAAACTTGGCGGTAGCGTTGGCGACCGCGTCTTCCCTGGCCGCGTCGAACTTCCTGCGCGCCAGCTCCTGCTTTTCCTCCAATTTCGCCAGCGCGGCCTCGGTCTTGGCGATTTCCTTCGCCAGGGCCTTCTGGTCGGCGGCGGCGGATTTCGCGCCGGCGCTGGCGCTGCGCATGGCTTTCAGGTAGCCGCCGGCCCCGCCGGCCATCTGCCGCCCGGCCTGCTTCGCAGTATCGGCCAGCGAAGTCACCGCCCTGCGGAAGCCCTTCGAATCCTTGATCAAACCGGAATTATTCAGCCCGGTATCGACGATTACCGCGCCGTCGGACACACCTGCCGCCATGCTATCACCCCAACAATGCTTTTAATCGTTCCTTCTCGGCCTTTTCTTCCTCGGTCAGTCGTTCGCGAATCCGACAGATGCCGATGTTCTCATTCCAGAATTCCTGTTCGCTCTTTTCCAGTTTTTTGTGCCGGGCCTTCTTGCCGCGCAGGCTTAGCACGGTGGAGTAGACGGTGTCCTTGATCTCCATGAAGAAGCCCAGGAAGGTCCACCAGTGCATGTAATCCACGCTGCGCACCTCAAACCCGGCGGCGCGGTTCACGGCGGGGAAGATCAGCGGGGCGTCTTGGGTCCAGTCCATCGTGCGAGGGCCGGGCTTACCATCCCCTGCACCGTGGTCGATGAATTTGATTGCCGCGTCAAAGGCGGCCTGGGCCAGCTCCGGCGGGATCTGATCCGCGTCCACGTACAGGTTGATCAGGCAGATCGTGGCCTTCTCGCCGTCGGTCAGGTCCGGATCCTCCATCGCCTCCAGGATCCGCAGCACCTGCCGGAAATCCGGGTCGATGTCCCAGGACGCGCCGCCGAAGTCCAGCGCGGTGGGCAGGTCGAAGATCATTTCTTCGCCCTGCGCGTCGCTCGGTTGGCGTAGGTCTTCGCCTTCTCGCTGAACTTCGCGGTCTCGGTGTCGAAGGCCTGGCTGATGTACTCGCCGACGGCGTTCAGCACGCCGGCGCAGTAGAATTCGCCGTTCACGGGGCTGAAGGGGTTCATGCGGCCAAAGAAGCCCTCGGCCGCGTCGGCGCTGGCGAAAAGGGCGTTGACCTCGTCGTACACGCGCCGGGTGGCCTCGGTGATCGCCTCGGCATAGCGGGGATCCTCCAGGTCCACGTCGCCCTCCAGGGCCTGCAGCGGCTCGATGACGGCGTCGAAGCGCTTCACCATATCGTTATAGCGCTGGATGATGCCCACATCGGTGGGCCGGAACGTAAACGCGCCGATCTCCTCGCCATAGGTATTTCGTATCGGGACGCGGCGACTGCCGTCGTCCACGGTGATGACCGTGTTCAGGTTTTTGATATCCTCTGCCATAATGCGCCCTCCGTTCTGTTCGTGGGAAAATGAGGAATGAGGAATGAGAAATGAGGAATGGCGGTACAAATCCCTCCGGGATTTGAATTAAAAGAAATCCCGCAGGGATTTCCTCAACAATTCCTAATTCCTCATTCCTAATTCCTAATTCATCAGGCGTCCGCCACCCAGCTGGCGGGGGTAGAGCCCTCGGCGGGGGTGAACTTGCCCTTGACCTTGTCGCCGACGTAGTTCACGTCGAAGGGGATCTGATAGCCGCTGGTGTCGCCGCCGTAGCTGGTGGGGATCACGTAGCACTCCTGGCGGTAGGCCACATAGGTGCCGGTCGTGGCGCCCTCCTCCCACAGGTGGACCTCCAGCGCGTAGGTCTTGCAGCCGTCGTCCGTGGCCTGGGTGTCCACGATCTGCTGCAGCCGCTCGAACAGCGCGTCGCCCACCTCGGCATAGAAGGGCTCCGCGCTGGCGGAGATCTCATAGCCGTTGTGCACGAAGCTGTTGTTGCCCAGGATGTTCTTCTTCTTCTCGGTGTCGGGGTTCATCTCCACGTTGAACTCCTCAAGGTCCTTGCCGACCCGGTACCAGCTGGGCGTGTTGCCCATGAAGCTGGCGTCCAGGAAATGCGCCATGTACTTGCGCGCGATCTTGCCGGTGATCTCGTTAGGCATATGATTGTGCTCCTTTCAGTTGGTTGAGGGAGTAGGCAGTAGGCAGTAGGCAGTAGGAATAGTGGCTGCCGCCGTTCCCCTACTCCCTACTCCCTTGTCCCTACTCCCTAATTCCTGTTCCTTACGCCGCCGCGTTCACCACGATGCCGTCGCGCTGGGCCAGCTTGAAGGCGCCGTAGTAGTAGCGCTCGTAGTACAGGTACTTGCCCTTGCTCTGGGCGGTGGGCGCGCTGATCATGCTGGTCTCGTACTTCACGGGCGCGGCCACGGAATCCACGTTCACCATGATCAGGTTGATCTGCTTCGCGCCGCTGGCGGCGGCCCAGCCCTCGGTGAAGACGAAGGCGCTCTTCATGATGTCCGCCGGCACCACGCGGATCTTCACGCCGTCCAGGCTGGCGATCTGGCGGTCGAGGGTGTAGCCGTTCTCACCCTTGCCGTCAGCCCCCACAATGTTGAAGTACCGGCTGATGCCGCTGGCCGACTTCAAAATGGTGAAGATCGCCGGGGTCACGTAGCACACCACGCGGTCCAGGGGCACGCGGGCGTTGGTCATCTGCTCCAGATAGCCGTCCCACTTGCTCAGGATGCCGCTGACGGTCAGGCTGCTGGTGTCGGGCGTTACAAAGCTGTACAGCTTCGCGGCCAGGAAGGCGTCCATCTCGGGCACCTTCTGCTGCTCGTTGAAGACGCGGGTGATGTTGGCGATGGTGGCCACCTGGTTGGTCTCCTCCATGTCCATGGGGTCCACCAGGGTGTCCCACTCGCGGTCCATCTCCAGCGTCACGGGCTGCAGCGCGTTGTTCCAGTTGCGGTTGAAGGTGCCGGTGATCTGGTCACGGTCCGCCGCCCTGGCCCCGCTGGTGGTCAGCGTGGGGATGTACATGGTCTTGCCCATGCCCGGCTTGTACAGCCGCGCGTTCTCCCCGGCCCAGATCTCCGGGAAGTAGCTCAGATAGGGGTACGCGTTCGCCAGCGCCTTGCTGTACTCGGCCGCGTAGTTCACGTTCACAGGGGTAAACGCCATATTGATTCGCTCCTTTCAGTTGGTTGAGGGAGTAGGCAGTAGGCAGTAGGGAGTAGGAATAGTGGCTACCGCCGGTTCCCCTACTCCCTACTCCCTTGTCCCTACTCCCTAATTCCTAACTCCGCTTTCCAAAGCCCCAGGTCTTGGAAAACTCCGCCGCGGCGCCCTCCTCGCCCTTGGGCATGCTGCCCCGGGTGGGCGCGCCGAATACCGGCGGCTTGGTCTGGCCCTGGTCGAAATACTCCTCGTAATTCTCCCGGATGGCCTTCAGCTGTTCCTCGACGGGTTTCGCCCCGTCCTTGCGGTCCACCATGCCATACACCGTCTCGAAGAACTTGGGCTTCACGCCCTCGTAGTCCTTGGAGCCGCGGGCCTGCTGCATGGCCTTGTAGGCCGTGAAATCGCCCGCCAGCTTCTTGTAATCCTCGCTCTCCTTGGGATCCGGGACCTTGACGCCCTTTTCCCACTCGGTCTTAGCATTGGCAAGCGCTGTTTCCTGGGCCTGGGCTGCCGCGCCCTTGGCGATGTAGCCATCGTCCAGCGCCCGGCCGTACAGGGCGAAAACCTGCTCCGTCCGCTGCTCCGGCGTCAGTCCCTCGTTGGCCATGATCTCGTTCAGCGCCTTCCGGGTGAAAATGTTTGCCATACTTACACTCCTTTTCTCATCCCCATAGAGTGATGGGATGTGTCCGCGTGATTTACGTCCCGCCGGACGTGATACTTGGTGAATTGAGAATTGAGAATGGGGTGCCCTATCGACCTCATCCGTCACGGCCTGCGGCCGTGCCACCTTCCCCAGAGGGGAAGGCTTTTGGAGTGCGGCAGCCGGTATTCCTACTCCCTACTCCCTACTCCCTACTCCCTACTCCCTCGGCCTGCTTCGCCGGCTTCGCCGGCTTCTCCGGCTTGTCCGGGATCTCCGCGCCGCAGGTCAGGCAGACCAGCCGGCCGCCCTTGCCCATCACCCGGGCGGGATGGGTGCACGCCACATCAGCCATCGGTTACGCTCCTCCTTCCCCGCCCACGGCCGCAGGCGTCTGCGGGCCGTCGGCGATCTTCTTCCATTCGCCGCTCACCTCGTCGAAGGCGTACAGGTCGCCGGTGTCCACCTCGATGAACCGGCTGCCGGTGATCAGCCCCTCGGTGGGCTTGGTGTCCGTGGACAGGCCCGCCGCGTTCAGGTACTTAAGCCCCTCGGCGAAGGGCTTCTCGATGATGTTGCGGATCATGTTCACTCGCCTCCCCTACACTCAAATTTGTTCTTGCAGTCGCCGCGGTGATTACTCCAGTCCCACCGGCCGTAATGGGAGCTGTGTGATTACTACTAATCTATTATTATGTGTTTACTTTTATTCGCTAATGTCGTTTTCAGCCTCGGGCTCCGGTTCCGGGGCCGGGGTCATGTCAGGAAACGCACCGAACGATTTACGCGCAATCTGCACGCCGTCCCAGCGCTCCAGCGTGACGGCCCAGCCAGTACGATTGTGGGCGATGGACAGGGCTTTCACAGCATCGGCATAGTCTGCCTGTGCCACGATGAGAGCCAGTTCTTCGTTGCCGTTCGGGTTCTCCTCCGTGCGCTCATAGTCGCGGGAATCGCGGCGAATCGGGTAGCCGTTGACTGTAGAATACACACCCTCGGGGTGAGAATCAGATACCACGACCTGCGTGGCGTTGGTGGTGAAGATGTTACGCATGATGATTGCTCCTTTCTTATGTCTCATGTTGTATGTCCACTTATATTGTTCGGGTTGAACGCATCAGTCATCAATCGGATGGCTGGTATAATGTAAATATTCGATTTTCCAAAAGATCGGTAAGATATGCGGCAATACCCATCGTTGTAAGTTTGGGGAAAAGGGCTGAATACCGTATATCCATTCTCGCCAATTTGCGTATTTAATGCTGCCGATGGCGCGACTCGAGTTCTGAACACTTTTGTATCGTCATACATACCAATTCCAATCCAACCGCCTACAGATGCCCCTGCGGTGTTCCCGACATATTCGACAACAGCGACATATCTTTCATCCGTTAAAAAACGATTTTCGACGTAATCGGAAACAACTTCTCTGTTTGTGCCCGAAGCAGAAGATATGCTACCGTTGGCGCTAACATAACCGGGTTCAAATGCCAAACCATAGGCCATATTTAATCTACGTAGCACGTTTGCAATGTTTTCGCCCATCCCCATCATCAACCTCCTTCTCATTTCCATCAAGTCCACGTTGCCGCCACCCCCAGTCCATCCATGATATTGATTTCGTAGGTAATGTTAGCGTCCAACGCGGTCGGGTCAAAGCCGTTCGCCCATTTGACTGTCTGCCCTGTCGGCGGGGTAATGGTCAGCACCGTCGGTGTGCTGCCGCTCTCAAACACCACATCCACAATCCCGCTTGCCGGGAGCGTAATGTCCAGCGTGGTACACTCGCCGCAGACGTAGCGGATGCCGGGAAGGGCGGTGATGGTGGGCGTTGTGCCGGAGACGACGACGGAGCCATTGAGCATCTGGGAGATGGCGGATTTTTGGGCTTCGGGGTAGACACCGACAGTTTCGCCCGTGACATTATTCATGTCCGCACCAGCGAGTTTTGCCAACCCAAAGTATATGGCCTCGGGCAAATACCTGATAGGTGCTGGTCTGCTTGTCGCTATACCACGCTTTATAATAGCATAATCCGCCGCGTTAATGTCGATGTTACCATCTGCGTCTACATAGATGCCAGACGCAGACGTGGGAGTAAATATTTTTGCGACTCCGAATCGCCAATTGCCCATTATCGGTACATTCGCCACGCCATCAGTGACCACGCTCGTTCCCGCAACCTGCACATCCTGCACTGGCGCATCCGCGCTGTCCCCGTCCATCACGTCGAACGAGTGCGGCCCGGTTGCGTCCGTGATGGTCACCCTGTGCCCGCCCGTGATGTCCGTAACCGTGATGGTCGGGGAGATGCCGTCAGTTCCATTCTGCCCGTTTGTCACCGTAAACGTGGATGTTGTACTGTCCGTGTATGTGATGGTATAGGTGTCCACCAGACCCGCTGTCCCGGTTTTTTGCACCGATACTATGCCGCGCCCAGCGTCGCCATTTATGCCGTCCAACACATCCACGGTATGTGTTCCGTTGGCGTCGGTGATAGTGATTCGATGCCCGCCCGTAATGTCGGTGATGGTGATAGATGGGGAGATGCCGTCATTTCCATGTTCCCCCTGCGGGATGCCGAACTCCAGCGTCACCGCGCCGGTGTCGGGGTCAACGGATTTCTCAACCGTCGCCATGCTGCCGGGGGTCAGCGTTTCGGCTTCAACGCCCATGTTCTGCACGGCCTGAACCACGTCCTCTGCCGCCTCTACGCCAGCGTTGAGGGCGGCAATCGCCTGATCTATCATGCCCTGCTGGACTGGCGTAGGCTCGTCCTCCACGGGCTCCGGCCTCTGCGTCACGGGGATAATGACGGAGTACATCGTCTCGCCGTCAGCGTCCCCGGCATGGAGGTACACCCACGCATAAACCGTCTGGCCCGTGGTCAGATACTCGTCCGGGATATCCACGCCGTCCGCGTTGCCGATCATCGTCTTAGCCGTGCCCTGTGTGCCCTGATTTGAGAAATGCACCGTGTAGGCGTCGGGCAGGTCAAGCCCAGCGAACTTCAAGACCTGACCGTAGTCCCACTGGTGCAGTGCACGGGTGCGCACCAGTTTGGACGCGCCAAACGAGGCGGTAACACTGTTGGTTGCCATACGTCATCCCTCCGTGAGTTTACTGTACTTCTCGCAGTATTTACGGATTGCCAAATTGCCGTACTCCCGTTCCCGCCGGCGCTTGCGGTTGTGCGCCTCACAGAAAGCGTCCAGGCGCTCGTCGGCGCGGGTCAGCCCCGCCTTGGCCTTGTCCAGCGCGGTGGCGTCCTCGCGCGTCCGGGCCACCTCCAGCTTGAGCCGCGCCTGGCGGAAGTCCCGCTCCAGCTTGCGGTGCTGCTGGCTGACGGCGTAGGCCTCGGCGTTCTGCGCCTCGGTCTGCCGCAGCTCCGGGACGCTGGACACGCCCGGGATGAACAGCTCCGGGTGATGGCCGCAGTTGATGCCGAAAAGCCCCGCGGGCTCGCCGTAGGTGGTATCGCTGAGCGCGTACACGTGCACCGGGTTGCCGTCGCCGTCGGTGACCTCCCGCGCCGGGCCCGTCCACGAGATCACCTTGCACTGCCAGGGGTAGCACAGCGGCCTCGCGCCTGGGTGCTGGCTGACCACGAACAGGTCGTTGTCCAGGCGCTCGTTGGTCTCGAAGAAGGCCTCCCTCGAAGCGTTGTGCATCGTGCTGCGCATGTCCATGGCCACATAGGTCTCCGGCCGCCAGTGGTGGCCGCCGTGGTCGATGTAGCCGGTGATGCCGTTGTCCACCATCCGCTCCACGGCCAGGCGCTGGGCCTGGTTGAAGCTCTCCGCCCCGGTGATGATGATCTCGCCGGCGGTGTTGAGGATCCCCTGGGCCATCCGCATGCGCGCGGCGATGTCCGCCACGGTGGCGCGGTAGGCCTCCTCGGTGCTCTCCAGCATCACGGTGTTGACCAGGTTCAATTTGTCCGCACTCTGATTGTAGTACAGCTCAAACGCCCGGGTCATCCTCGGGGAGATCTCCGCGGGCCGCAGCTTCCCGAAATCTTCCAGCGCGTCCTCGATGGCCTTTTCCAAAGCCACCTGGAGCGCCGTGCCGGCCACCCCGGCCATGCCGCCGATGATCCGCCGGGTCTCGCCGGTCAGCTTGCCCAGCTCACTGAGCTTCTGCGCCTGGTACTCAAACGCGCCGCCGGGCTCCTCCCCCGGCTTCAGCGCCTTGAAATACCGCGCCAGGTTGATCATCACCCGGCCGGAGATCTCCTCGTACACATCCGCGATGGGCTGCCCCAGCTGATTCAGCTTGTCGATGTTGGCCATGGTCAACCCACCATATACAACGCCTTGAGCTGGATCTGGTAGCGCGCCGCGCTGGAGCCCATGGCGATGGGGTAGGCGGTCAGCGACGGCACAATGGCGGTCAGCTCGCCGCCCTCCCACTGTGGCAGGTCGCGGGCGTTGTTGCGCTCGATGATCCAGGTGAAAATCTGCCGAAAAACATTCAGGTTGTTCAGATTCGCCACGGCCTCGGGGCCGTAGTCCATTCGCGCGGCCAGCACGAACAGCTGCTCCTGCTCGGATTTCAATTTGTACTCGCCGGTGATGGTCTCCACGTATTTCAGCGCGCTGGGCACGCTGTCCAACGTGAAGCCTCCAGGCTCGTCCTGGAGGTAGTCCGAACCGAAAAGGCCGGTGCTCGCGGCGATGGGCGGGCAGGCCAGCAGCCAGGCGCGCACGCTCGCGGTGTTGTCCATGTTATCGCTCCCTTCGGTCGCGCAGGGAGTAGGCAGTAGGGAGTAGGGAGTAGGAATAGTGGCTGCCGCCGGTTCCCCTACTCCCTACTCCCTTGTCCCTACTCCCTATTTCAATTCCCTTCTCACCAGTCGCTTGGCCTCGCGAATGATGTCCTTCATGCGATCCGCCTTCATCCGCTCCACCCAGTGGGGGCCGGCCAGCGGGTTCTGGGCCTTGTCATAGGTCAGCTTCTTGTCGGTGGGGTGCTTCTTCTTCCCGGGCGGCGAGAAGAAGCCCAGCAGCGTGCCGGTGTCCTTGTCGAAAATGGGAATGTTCGGCCCGTACACGACGCCGTAATACTGATATCGGGCGTAGGGCGTGGCCCAGATCACCAGGCCCTCGCCGATCTCGGTGGTCAGCTGGGCGCTGTGCTCCAGCGTCCGGTCCGGGCTGGCGGGCACATAGGGCTGGCAGTAATCGATGACCCGCTGGTCGATCATGCATTGCACCGGCCCGCCCCTCTGCAGGCCCGCCCTGGCCAGCAGGCTGTCGGGCTCCAGCGCCCCCGGGTCGATCAGCCGGGCGGTGATGGTAAACATCAGGTACCCACCTCCAAAGCCTTCCCCTCTGGGGAAGGTGGATTTTGACAGGGGCATTAATGCCCGTGTCAAAAGACGGATGAGGTCTTCGTCCGTCTACGTCCCCACGATCTTCAGGTGCGGCGCGTTGGGCGCTCGGCGGCTGTCGGTCACGCTCAGCACCACGGCGAAGTCCGCGCCGTAGGTCCGGCGCAGCTCGGCCTCGGTCTGCCCGGCGGCCTCGCCCCGCACGATCAAATCGCCCTTGGAGATCTGCAGCCCCTCGGGGATGTGCTCCTCGGGGATCCTCACCGTCACCTTGTTCGCCGCCACCAGGCCGCCCTTGGGATCCACGGTATCGGCGGCGGTGGCAAACCAGTGCGCGCCCCGGATCACCGTCCAGGACAGGCTCACCGTCTTCGTGGCCGGGTCCACGCCCTGCCGGAACACGGTGACTGTATCATCGCAGAGCATCATAAGCCCACCACCCCTAATTCCTCATTCCTAATTCCTCATTCCTAATTCTCACGGGCACCCCACCCCCGCGTAGATCAGCGGCGCGCCCTCGTCGTCGGTCACGCCGTACAGCAGCTCCCCGACAGTGCCGCGCAGCTTCGCCTCGGCGGCGCTCATCCGCTCGCTGACGCCCCCGTAGCTCTCACTGTAGCCGTCCGTGGTGAAGGACGCCACCACGGGCGCGGACGCCTGCGCCGCGGCCCCGAAAGCGCTGTCCACGCCGATGATCTCCATCATGGCCACGCGCACCTCGCCGGGTACCTCGGCCATCCGGGCCACGCGCCCCTGGGTCATGGCGTCGATCCGTTTCCGGGCCTTCATCTCGGCCAGCGCGAAGGCGGCCTCGTCCAGCGTGCCCCCGAAGGCCGTGTATTGCTCATAAGTCAGGTACATGGTTTATTACCTCCTGCGGGCGATCGGAGATCGCCCCTACGAGAGCGGCGGCAGATCGCCGCCATACGCGCTGCGGCTCTCCTCGTTGATGCGCTCCAGCTCGGTCTTCGCCTCGGCCTCGGTCAGGCCGATGCCGTACTTCGGGTCGGTGAGGAAGGTGAACTTACTCAGCAGCCGGCTGTTCACCAGGCTGATCCCCTCGTTCAGGTTGGTCGCCCGGTCCTGGGTGACGCTGTCATCGAAGGTGATCTTCACCTCGAAACCCCCGGCGGCCAGCGCGGCCACGCTCTGCCCCTCGTGCTCGATGCCGTACAGCGCGGCCACCTGCACGATCTGCCGCACCAGTTTCTCCAGCGCGGGCGCCAGCTGGTTCTTCACCGTGCGCAGGGTCTTGAAGGTCTTGCTGTTCTCGCTGACCACCTCGGTGGCGGTCTTCACGCCGCCGGAGTTGTCGAAGCTGAAAGAGCCCGCGGAGAAACCGACCTGCAGGCACAGGATGTTCAAAAAGGCGTTCAGCGCGGCGATGTGCTCCTCCACCCGCAGCGCCACCGAATCATCGGAGATCTTCAGCTCGTCCTTGTCGTCCGCGGCGAAGGCCTCATAGACCTCGTCCGACGGGTCGAAGTAGCGCCGGGGTATGCCGGTGACCGGGTCCACCACCTGCCGCACGCAGCGCGCCGGCACGATGATCCGCTTCTTGCCGAGCCGGAACTCGCTGACAAAGCTGTCATAGCAGATGTCCAGCGCGTGCAACGTCTCCATGGCGTTGCCGTAGATCGACATGCCCAGCGGGCTGCCGTCGTCCAGGTTGTTGGCCACGGGCGTGCGGAAATAGCTGAAAAGCCCCTCCGGCGCGGCGACCTCCACCTGCTCCTCCAGATCGGGGTAGAGCTCCGAGAGCGGCACCCGCGCGCCCAGGATGTCCTGGAGTTTCCCCGGCTGCGCGCTGCTCTCCATGTCGCTGCGGTACAGCTGGTTTTCGATCACCAGCCGCCCATCCTCCACCCGCTGCCACTCCAGCCGGGTGTAGAAATAGCGGCCCTTCGCGCTGCGGCTGATGAACACGCCCTCGGTGATCGAAGCGTTGTCCCAGGCCAGGGGCACGAACTGGTCCGCGCTCACGTAGCCCAGCCGGACCTCCGCGCCGACGTCCCCCGGCTCCGCCCAGACCTTCACCGCGCCGCCGCCCAGGGCCATGGCCTGCTCGATCAGCGGCTGCAGGTGCTCGCCGAAGGCATTGGCGCTCAGCACGCCCTGCACGTAGGCGTTGAGGGGGTCCGGGTTGGCCACCTCGCCGGTGGTCTCGTCCTTGTGCTCCTCCCAGCCGGTCATCGCCACGCGGATCTCCGCCTGCTCGCCCCACACCAGACCCGCCAGCTCCGCGCACACGGCCTTGGCCGCGTTCAGCCGGTACAGCCGGCGGGTGGCGGCGGCACTTGCGACGGTGGGCGCGGGCACCAGATGCCACTTTTCGTAATAGCCCCTGTACAGCGCCTTCCAGACGAAGATTCCGGTCTGATAGTACGCCTTGAAGGCGGGCACGCCGCCCAGGTCAAATATATCGCGGTATTCACGGGCCAGCCCCGTGGCCGCGCCTGCCCTCTGCATCAGTCGCTCACCCCACCTTTTTACAGTGTCCAATACTCTCACGGTGTCCACCTCTCGATCAGCGCCGGGATCTCCCGCTCCAGCGCGTACTCCATGGCGTCCAGGCTGTCGATGTTGGTCGTGCCGTCGTCCAGGCGCACGTCCTGGGTGGGCTTGTCGGCGTCCCACAGCGCGCTGCTGAGCGCGTCGATGGTCTCCGGGCAATCCCGGCTCACGAAAAAGCGGCCCGATCCCATCAGGATACAGGTCGCGCGAATGCGGTCATTGATCGGCTTTTTCAGGGCGTTTCCCACGTTGATCATCACGCCCGCCGCGGCGGTGGCCGCCCGCAGCCCGTTGATCAGGGTCTGCTCGGCGGAATCGCACCAGCAGTCCGCCACCAGCCACCGCGCCTGGCAGCGCCGCACAAAATCCACGAAGTCGCTGGCCAGTTTGCTCGGGGTCAGCGCGTCCTTTTCGTGGTACTCATCCAGCACCACGACGCCGCCCTGCCCGGTAAACCCAAGGCAACAAAACGCGTGGGCGCTGGTGCCGCCGCCGAAGTCCACCCCGATCACGGCGTGCCGCACCTTGGGCGGCTCATCTACCACAAACCGCTCCGGATGGTCGGCGAACTGGCGGTAGATCACGCCCTCCGCAGCCACCCACTGCCCGAGTATGAACCGGTTGTAGTAGACCGTCCCGGCGTATTCCTTGCACAGGTTCTCGACAAATTCCTTCGGCAGGAAGGGATTGTCGAAGATCGTGGACGGCTGGCAGTAGATGTCCGCCCCGCTGTCCAGGAAGGTCTTGAACCAGTGCTTCGGCGCGTCCGGGTTGCAGGTGCCGTCGAAATGGCTGTGGGGGCACCTGAGGCGGCTCTTGAGCATCTGGAACACGCCCTCGGCCCAGGTGGTGATCTCGTCCCCGTAGGCGTATTCGATGGTCATGCCCTGGATCCGGGCCACGTGCTTCTTGTTGTCCGCGCCCATGACGTAGACTTTCCGGCCGAACAGCTTCGCGCTGTTGTCGCTGCCGATGGTGCCCACCAGCTGCTCGCCCCAGATGTCCCGCATGGGCTCCAGTATGTTGCGGTTGGCCGTGCCCTGGGTGTTGCCCAGGATCACCGCCGCGCCCTCGCCCCGCATGGCCAGCAGCCGCTGGGGGATCACCACGGCGTAGTCCAGCCAGCTCTTCCCGCTGCCGGTGGCGCCGGTCTTCACGTTCCACCGATGGTCGCAGCGCTGGAGGAAATCCTGTTGCTTAGGTGATAGCACTGTCCACACCCCCGAGGATCTCCCGGGCCTGCTGTAGGGCGTTCTCCTCCAGATCAACCTTCACCTTGTCCCCCGTCAGGTCCTTCAGCGCCGAGGTCAGGTCCCTCAGCCGGTTGATCGCCACCCGGTTGGGCCCATCATAATCCCGGGTCTCGGTGGCGTCCAGCGTCACGTCCGCCAGCTTTTCCAGCCGCGCCAGCAGCTTGGCCCGGATCCGTTCAGCCACCACCGCGTTCTCCGCGGCGGCTTCGGCGGTTTTATGGACCGCTTTCAGGCCGCTTTC
>Ga0326514_10000737_pt1 | contig 21757 bp, 17 predicted proteins | sample 3_2548_0518_D_FD_203653 | JGI IMG/M metagenome (GOLD analysis project Ga0326514, IMG submission 203653) | Bovine rumen microbial communities from UC Davis, California, United States - 3_2548_0518 | ecosystem: Host-associated > Mammals > Digestive system > Stomach > Rumen | place: USA... | reverse complement strand
CCATTGAAATCGGTAACTACTCCATTAGAAGTTCCTGCCTCGAGCACGCTTACACCGATCAGAGGCTCACCTGTTGCATCCAGTACAGTACCCGACACTTTCTGCTGTGCCATCATAACCGTACTGCACAACAAGAAGAAGGCGGTGGTGAGTACCAACCGACCGAAGGACATTGCCTTCAATGTTCCTTGTTTCAGATTTAGAATCTTTTGCATAAGTTAGAAATTAAAATTGATTAGTTATTAAAAAATAATTAAAAGTTTTCTGTATAGAGAGGTAGCGATTGCTCGCCAGCTCCGTCGTTCTTAAACCTGAGGAATCCCTCACCCTTGCAAGGACGCTTGTCCATCAGGAATTCCTTCTGATTACCAATAATGTTCACGCGTACATTATTAAAATATATATCCTTCACCTTGCCTGGCACATCACCACCCACGAAACAGGCATTCTCGCTAAGGGCTGTGATGTTATTAAAATAGATACGGCTTACCTCGCCACAACGCCCCTCTATCTGTCCCTTGGGGAATCGCCAGTTGGCATCTTTATGATTGCCGTTGGCACGAGGGTAGCTGGTAACGTAGATAGGCTCTGCCTTACCCCACCAAACATCACTCCACAGGCGACAGTCGAGCTGGATGTTTGAGAAAACAACATCTGTGACAGTTCCCTCATCACGATTCTGGATTCCCAAACCACGATTAGAACCAGTAATGATGCAATTGTCGAATACCACGTTATAGATAGAGTCCATATTCTCTGAACCAATCTTAATAGCACAAGAACGGCTTGACATCACACAGTTAGTAACCGTGATATCATGACAAGATCCATACTTCTCAAACTCACGACGGTTCTTCAAGCAGATACAGTCATCGCCGCTGGTGATATGACAATTGGCTATACGCACATTCTTTGAGTGGTCGATATCGATACCGTCACCATTGCGGATCTTAAGATTATTCAGGAGGTTGATGCCATCAATAACCGCCTCGTTGCAACCGATGAGATGTACTGTCCAATATGCACCCTCGCGGATAGTGACGTCACGGATGGTGAGATTCCGAACATCAGTAAGTGTCAGCACATGAGGACGAGGATCGAACGATTGGTCTGCAAGAGGCTTCAGCTCGTAAGAATCCTCTAGTTCTGCACCCATGAAAGCGATGCCGTTACCATGAATGGTACCCTTACCCGTGATACTGATATTATCTGCATCATTAGCATATAGCCACAGCATACCCTCGCCTCTGTTCTCGCCAAAAGCACTAAGCTTATAGATGCTCTCATCAGGATTTGCCTTCCATGTGGCAGTAGACTCAAGATGAATCTCCACATTGCTCTTCAGTTCAACAGGACCTGAGATAAATACATGATTACGGGGGAACAGCACCATTCCTCCGCCATCTTTTGAACATTTGTCAATAGCTTTCTGTATGGCGACAGCATCATCTGTCTTTCCATCGCCCTTTGCTCCGAAAGAGGTTACGTTATAAATAGACTGTGCGGCAACTGTGCCAACTGTCAATAGTGATAATACTAACCAGAAAAATAATCTCTTCAACATTATTAGTAGCTATTTAGCTGTAGTAACTAGGCTGCAAATATACTAAATAATGTTTGAAATTGCAAATATTTTACTATCTTTTTTTGCTGTTTGCGCTAACACAGAAGTCTGCCAATACTTTTTAGACATAATTCTCTAAAAAACTGCGCAATGCTTTGCGCGCAACACCCAATCGGTGCTCCACAGACTTATATCCCTCACCTAGGGTTTGCGAGATTTCTCCCACCTTCATTCCGCCATAGATATGCATGCGATATATTTCACGGAAGTTCTCTGGGATACGTGCAAGTCCGCGTTCCAAAAGCTCTGTTAGTTCTTTAGCGGATATCACTGATTCCATAGAAGAATAATCGTCAGAAGAACGTTTTATATAATGCTCAAACTCCTCATAAGTATTGCGGCGGCGATAATAGTCAGAAATAAGGTTGCGTGCTATAGTATAGGTTAAGGCGGGTAAGGTAATCTCTGTAATCATCTTATCCGTAGTAAGCAGACGCAAAAAGACATTCTGTACGATGTCCTCTGCCTCTACAGCACCACCAAGGCGGCTACTGACAAATGCCAGTAGCTCGTCACGGTGATCTCTGTAATATGTCTCGATGAGATTACTCATTGATTACTTTCTGGATTGTACCATCCTCATTGTAGAACAGACGCTGAACCTTCAGAGAACGAAGATGAGTGATATCGTTTGAAGGAACACAGTCGTGGTAGAACAAGAACCACTCGCCCTTATACTGCAGGATACTATGATGAGTTGTCCAACCTACAACAGGATCAAGGATTACACCCTGATAAGTGAAAGGTCCATAAGGATTATCGCCTATAGCATAGCAGAGCATGTGACTGTCACCAGTAGAATAGCTGAAATAGTACTTCCCATTGTACTTATGCATCCATGATGCCTCGAAGAAACGATGAGGATCACCAGCCTTCAGGGGCTGTCCGTCCTTGTCAACTACGATAACGCTATGAGGAGCCTCAGCAAACTGTTTTACGTCATCACTCAGACGAGCAACGAAACTTGGCAGTGCAGGAACATCAGCCGGTGCGAAGAGCTGAGTCTTCTTGTCGGCTGCAGGACCAAGGTCAACACCCTCTTTCACCAGCTTCTCAGGAGCCTGATACCACTGGAGCTGACCACCCCAAAGACCACCGAAGTAAACGTAGATCTGTCCGTCATCATCCTTAAACACGCTGGGGTCGATACTCATAGAGCCGCGAATTGGCTGATCCTCTGGAATGAATGGTCCCTCAGGAGTATCGCTGACAGCTACTCCGAGATGGAATACGCCATTATAGTCCTTTGCAGAGAAGATAAGATAATACTTGCCGTCTTTCTCAACACAGTCATTATCCCACATCTGTTTCTCTGCCCACTTAACCTGCTCTACATCGAGGATTACACCATGATCGGTAACCTCACCATTCTCAACATCATCCAAAGAGAGAACATGATAGTCTTTCATCTGGAAATGACCTCCATCATCATCGAAGGCTGCACCTGCCTCCCAGTCATGAGAAGGATACACGTAGATACGGCCGTTAAACACGTTGGCAGAAGGGTCTGCCATATAATCACTTGGGAAAAGATAACGAGGTTTCATACTCTTAAAAAATTAAATTATACATTATTCAGATATTCAAAAATCATCAATAGACAACTCGGTTTGACGACGTCTTGAGGCAAGCTCTGCCTGCATGTTCTCATTATACTCCTTGGTAATGGGATAGAAATGTAAGGCTAATACGCCTACACCGAACATCATGGCTGGTACTATACTTGATACCAGTCGGATACCCTCCATCGCCGTCTCGTTCTGTATAGACACATTACCTGACACATATCCGAATGCAGAAATGATAACACCGGCAATAGCACCACCTGTGCCAAGACCAACCTTCAGTGCCATTATTATTCCAGAGAAACAGAAACCAGTGGCGCGACGATGGTTCTCGTATTCGATATGATCAGCAACATCGGCTATCATCGCCCACAACAGAGGCACTGTAGGAGCATAGGCCAATGACTTCAAGATATTTAGCACGAATATCAAGCTGACATCTGTTGGCGATGGTATATAGAATAATGCCGAGAAAAAGGCTGTAAGTGAAAGGCATGCAATAAACACTCTCTTCTTTCCATACTTATTAGCCAGGTATTGAGACATCAGTATTACTCCAATGAACTGAACGACAGCTCCTACCATATTAAATAAAGAGAATCCCACAGGATAGGCATCACTCATATCATCTACGAGTTTGAAGGTGTCAAGGAAATCGAACAGCGACTTCTGGTCGATATTATGCTGGAAGTAGAAGTTCATTGCCGAGCCCCACATCGACAGGGTTATGAAGAGTGAGAAGGTTACTACGAACATCGTGTTCCAAGGCACATTTGATATCGTCTGCTTAATATCTTCCTTTATATTTATATCCTGTGTAGGGGGAGGAGCGATTCGTTCACGACTCACACAAAAAGTTATCATAAAGAATATGAATGCGATAACAGCAAAGATGCCAATAGTACAGATCCATCCATGCTGCATGTCATTTCCGTCATCTCCGAAATGGTTTACCAGCGGAAGTGTCAGTCCCTGCACTACGAACTGCGCTATGGTGACTGCCACAAAACGGATAGTCGTAATATTCGTACGCTCCCGGATATCGCTGGTCATTACTCCTCCCAAAGAAGAATAAGGCACATTATTAAACGAATAAACCGTCATCAGCAACAGATACGAGATGGTGGCATAGGTAGCCACCGTAGCCTTATCCTCGATGCCAGGATTATAGAAAGCAAGAACATAAAACACACAGAAGGGTACTGCCGTCCACAAGATCCAAGGGCGGAACTTTCCCCAACGAGTATTGGTCCTGTCTGACAATATTCCTACTACGGGATCTACCACAATGGCAGAAAGACATGCTATCAGCAGGACGCTTCCCGCTATGGCTCCATCGAGTCCGAATACATCCGTATAGAACTTCAACTGGAAGATCATCATCATCTGGAACACGAGATTAGCTGCGGCATCTCCTAAAGAGTAGCCGACCTTCTCGCCCATCGAGATTTTCTGTCGGTTTTGATTGATCGTTGACATTTCGTGAATAAATTGCCTGATAATATTCTGGGTGCAAAGATACTAAAAAAATAAGATATATGACATTCTGAAATGTTACAGATGCTTTTCGCCATGTTTCATCAGATAAGAAAAATGCTATTTTTTGCCATTTCAACGCTTTTTTTTATTATTTTTGCATCAGAATTCATACGCGAACATAAAATTATGAAGAAAATATTTGTTCTCTGTCTGACACTCCTCAGTGTCTCACTCTTGGAGGCAAAGGTATGTCTCCCTAAGCTTTTTCAGTCCGGCATGGTACTCCAACGCGGTAAGACAATACCAGTATGGGGTAAGGCAGATGCAGGAGAGGCTGTCACCTTACGATTCAACAAAAAACAATATACCACCACAGCTGACACAGAAGGTAAATGGCGCATTGATCTTCCTAAGATGAAAGCAGGAGGACCATTTGTTTTAGAGGTGAGAGGTGAGAATGAAGAGGTAATAGAATACACCGACGTATTGATTGGCGATGTGTGGCTTTGTTCCGGACAATCTAATATCGATGTCCATATCGAACGCGTCTATCCGCAATATGCACAGGAGGTCGATAGCTATGAGAACACCAAGATCCGACTGTTCCGTGTTCAGAACGATACTGACACACATGGCGTCAGAGACGATATCAAAGATACTCCCATCAACTGGAAACCTCTGAACAAACAGAATGCCTGGCCTTTCTCTGCAGTTGGCTATTTCTTAGGGAAACGTATGTTTGAGAAGACCGGGGTGCCCCAAGGTATCATCGTCAACAGCTGGGGAGGTACACCCATTGAGGCATGGATAAGCAAGGATTCGCTTATTGCCGATTATCCCATGCTGGTAAAGAAGACTGAGATGTATCAGAGCGACAGATTTGTTCGTGCGCAGATGCAAGCCAACAGTGCTGCAAGTCAGCAATGGCAGACCATACTGAATCAAAACGACCCAGGTTTTGCCGATTTATCTGTCGACGATGTTCAATGGCCTCAGATAAATCAGGAAAACTGGACATGGCACGGAGTGGGTAGTGTATGGCTTCGCCAACATATCAATATTGACAAGGAGCATGCAGGAAAGCCTGCACGATTGCTTCTTGGAACACTGTTTGATCAGGACATAACCTATCTTAACGGGAAGGAGATTGGTCACACATATTACCAGTATCCGCCACGCCGTTATGATATACCCGAGGGATTACTGCGAGAGGGCGACAACGTAATTGCAATCCGCTTTATTAACAAATACGGCGCAGCCCACTTTATACCAGAAAAGCCTTATATGCTCTGTTTCGGTGAAGATCGCAATTCACAGAACCCGATGCCTAAGGATATTATTCCCCTTGGCAACAATTGGAAGATGAAAGTTGGTGCAGAGATGCCCAACTGCCCAAGTAGTGATATTTCACTTCAGAACCTGCCTACCACACTCTATAACGCTGTGCTTTATCCTTTGGCGCCATACGCTATAAATGGTGTGGTATGGTATCAAGGTGAATCGAATACAGGTAACCCGGCTCCATACGCTGACTACCTGAAAAAACTGATGGGTTGTTGGCGTGACCGTTGGCAGGATCAGCAGATACCGTTTGTGATTGTACAGTTGGCCAATTACGATGGTCGTCAGCAAACAGGTTTCCCACGCCCCTTGACCCCACAGACAGAACCAATGAACAGCGGTTGGGCACAACTGCGTGAGGCTCAGCGCACAGTGGCCAAAGCCGACAACAGAGCAGAACTGGCAGTGATCAATGATTTGGGTGAGACTGTAGATATCCACCCACTTCGCAAGAAGGAAGTAGCCGAGCGTATCGCTCTGTGCTTTGATCGCCTAATATATAATAATAAGGTGAAACTATCGCCAGAGGTGGTAGACATCATAATAACAGGTTCTCATGTTCAACTGACGCTTGACCAGCCTGTTAAGGAAGGTGAACTTTATACCTTCGAGGTGGCAGACGATAACAAGACATTCCACAATGTCAAAGCTATCGGCAAGGGGAATGTCATTACACTCCTAAACTCCGCCTTTACGCCTACGGCAGTCCGCTATGCCTGGAAAGATAATCCACTGCAGGCTAACGTCCGTTCACTTACAGGCATTCCCATGTCCTCATTCGAGCTGAAACTGAAAAAATAAATCTAAAATAAAATTAATATGTCAACAATTAACGAAACCAAAGGCTTTTACAAGCTCTCCTGGCTCCAGCGCATCGGATTCGGCTCCGGTGATCTGGCACAGAATCTGATTTTCCAGACAACATGTATGTATCTGTTGTTTTTCTACACCGACATCTATGGACTGAACGCTGTTGATGTATCGGTGATGTTCACAATCGGTAACGTTGCCAACGTGCTATGGGACCCCGTTGTGGGCGCACTTATTGACAAGAACAACCCCAAACTTGGTAAGTATCGCGCATATCTGGTATATGTAGGAATCCCACTCACAGGCTTTGCAATACTCTGTTTCTGGGACGGATTTGCACCATCGCTGCTTTATGCATACATTACTTATATAGCCATGACACTGCTTTACACATTCATCAATGTGCCTTATGGCGCCCTGAACTCTTCACTAACACGTGACACTGACGAGATTACTATCCTTACCTCAGTTCGTATGTTCATGGCTAACTGCGGTGGTCTGGCCGTTGGTTCTGGTCTGCCTCTGCTAATTGCTCACTTCACAAATCAGGAGGCCGAGGGTCTGCCAAAGGATCCTGCTGCTTGGTTCACCACGATGACTATCTATGGTCTCGTAGGCCTGGCTTTGTTGCTGTTCTGCTTCAGTCAATGTAAAGAGCGCGTAGTAATGGATGCCAGCGAGGCTGCCAACGTAAAGATAAGCGACCTGTGGATGGAGTTCTTCCACAACCGTCCTCTTCGCATCATCGCTTTCTTCTTTATCACCGCCTTTGCAATGATGTCGATAGGTAATGCTGCAGGTGCATATTTCATCAACAGCAATATGCATGGTTCTGCTGACCAGCTCTCTATCTTCATGGGTCTCGGTAGTGCACCATCATTCATCTTTATGCCACTTGTTCCTATGATTAAGAAGATGGTTGGTAAGAAAAATATGTTCTATATCTTCCTCTCTATCGCTATTGTCGGTATGGCATTCTTGTATTTCGTTGCTAAGATGGAGAATCCAAGCATGGGTATGGTTTACATAGCTCAGTTTGTGAAGTCTACTGGTGTCATTGTAGCTACTGGTTACATGTGGGCACTGGTTCCTGAGGTTATATCTTACGGCGAGTACGTAAGTGGCAAGCGCATTGCCGGTATCGTAAACGCACTTACAGGTATCTTCTTTAAGGCCGGCATGACACTGGGTAGCGTTGTGGCTCCCGCCATCCTTGCCTACGTATCTTACAACCCCGATGTTATCGAGCAGACACCTGAGGCTCAGGAGGGAATCCTTTGGCTTGTATGCGTAATTCCAGCTGCTCTGCTGTTGCTGGCCATGTTCATCATCTCTAAATACGAACTTACTGACGAGGTGATTGACGACATCAACAAGAAGATTGAGGCTCGCGGATAATAATCGCTGTCACCTTTTTAATATTATACTCCGTGCATTGTCTGTTGCGCTTTTGCACGGAGTATATTTATTGATATAATTCACGAAGTACGTCTAACGACTTAAGCTCCGGAAAATCTGTAAGATGTAGGCAATAGTACTGAAGCACTACTTCTATTAACCGCCCTCGCTCTTTGTGAGACATTCTGAAAAGATGCATGGTAGGGTAGTCCATTCGTAGCATCAGTTGTATCTTCTCAGCTTCCTGAGGAAGCAGGAAATCGCGATGTACAGGTGGTTGTGTACAGAACATACTCTCCCTAAGATCAAAATAATTACCAGCCCTGTAATGTTCTACATTAGGATAGAAACCGAGGAAACGACTCATACGCATCAGGAACACAAGATGGAAATTGGCAAAATGATGATCCTGAGCATCAAGCCACAGGAGACTGTTTGCTATATAATCATACAAGGGGACGTTCTGCTGTTCTCCTCTTAGAGCATAATACAAAAACTCGGCCACAAAAAGTGAGATTGACAGTTTGTTTGGGTCAAAGGGAATGCTTTCGTAAGGAGATTCAAGCCGTATATCCTTCAGCTTCTGCAACTGAAGTTTCGGTCTGACATCAACTTCTATCTCAAGCATTGTAAGCGGTTGGAAATATTGTTTCCGGATTTTCGACTTAGGACTCTTTGGCAGACTAACGATAAACGAAAGTCTTCCATTACTTCTGGTGAACATATCGACTATCAATCTTGTCTCACCATACTTAATAGAATGCAGCACTATAGCCTGAGTCTTGGTCAGCATTACGAATGCAAAGATACAATAAACTTTGAATATTGAGCATTGGGCAATGAACATTTTAAGGCAAATATAGTTAATAATAGTTAATAGTTATCACAAACTTCAAAGTTCAAAGCTCAAAGTTCAAAAAATGTAGTACCTTTGCACCCGCTTTTAGCAACTATGGTCCCTTCGTCTATCGGTTAGGACGAGAGATTTTCATTCTCTAAAGAGGAGTTCGACTCTCCTAGGGACTACATTAAATCCGTCATCTGCACAGCCAAGTGCTACTGAGCAATCGGGAACGGTGGCGGAGGATTCTCGCAAGAGAGTCCGCCCAGGGCATCCGAAAGGTACAAGACCCATAAGCTTTAAGTTCAACAATTAAAATTAAAATTAAAAAATGGCAAATCACAAGTCATCAGTGAAGAGAATCCGCCAGACTGAGAAGAGGGCGCTTCACAACCACTACTACGCAAAGACAATGCGTAATGCTGTGCGCAAACTGCGCGCTATGACCAACAAGGAAGAGGCTGCTGCACTTTATCCAAAGGTACAGAAGATGCTCGACAAGTTGGCCAAGACAAACATCATCCACAAGAACAAGGCTGCAAACTTGAAGTCTAGCCTTGCTCAGCACGTCAACAAACTGGGATAATATATTCCGACATATTGACACAAATACCGCAATCCGAAAGGGTTGCGGTTTTATTTTTATTGTTTTTTAGCAGATAAACTATGTTTATCTGAATATTTTTTCGTACCTTTGCATCCAAAATTATTAGAAATATCAAAATGACAGACGAACAACTGATTCAAGAACAGAATTATTCCGCGAGTAACATTCAGGTTCTCGAGGGATTAGAGGCTGTGCGCAAGCGCCCTGCAATGTACATTGGAGACATCAGCGAAAAAGGACTTCACCATCTGGTTAATGAGACCGTCGACAACTCTATTGACGAGGCTATGGCCGGATTTTGTACACATATAGAAGTAACAATCAACGAAGATAACTCTATCACCGTTCAGGACAACGGACGTGGTATCCCTGTAGATGAACATGAGAAGATGCACAAGAGTGCATTGGAGGTCGTAATGACAGTGCTCCACGCAGGAGGTAAGTTCGATAAGGGATCATATAAGGTCTCTGGAGGTCTTCATGGTGTAGGTGTGAGTTGTGTTAATGCACTCTCTACTCACATGATGTCACAAGTATTCCGTAATGGCCATATATACCAGCAAGAGTATGAGAAGGGAAAACCCCTCTACGACGTTAAGATTGTAGGCGATACAGACAAGACTGGTACCCGTCAGCAGTTCTGGCCTGATGGTACTATCTTCACCACTACCGAGTATAAGTACGACATCATAGCCAAGCGTATGCGTGAGCTGGCTTATCTTAATGCTGGTATCACCATAACTCTTACCGACCTCCGCCCTGACGAGGAAGGTAACCTCCGTCAGCCTGAGGTGTTCCACGCTAAGGAAGGTCTGAAGGAGTTCGTTCGTTACGTTGATCGTCACCGCACCTCTATCATCGGTGATCCTATCTGCCTGAAGACAGAGAAGGATGGTGTGCCCATCGAGGTTGCTCTGCTCTATAACAGCGATTACTCAGAGAACATTCACTCCTACGTTAACAATATCAACACTATCGAGGGTGGTACCCACCTTACTGGTTTCCGTATCGCTCTTGCCCGCGCTCTGAAGAAATACTCTGATGAGGACGATCAGTTGCGCAAGCAGATTGAGAAGGCTAAGATTGAGGTGGCACAGGACGACTTCCGCGAGGGTCTTACGGCTATCATCTCTGTAAAGGTAGCAGAGCCTCAGTTCGAGGGTCAGACCAAGACTAAGCTTGGCAACAGCGAGGTTAATGGAGCCGTTCAGAAGGCTGTTGGTGAGGCTATGAACAATTACCTTGAGGAACATCCAAAAGAGGCTCACACCATCTGCGAGAAGGTTATTCTGGCTGCTACAGCACGTATCGCAGCACGCAAGGCTCGCGAGAGTGTTCAGCGTAAGAACCCTATGACTGGTGGTGGTCTGCCCGGCAAACTGGCCGACTGTTCTAACAAGGATCCTAAGGATTGTGAGATTTTCCTCGTCGAGGGAGACTCGGCAGGTGGTTCAGCCAAGCAGGGTCGTGACCGTCATTTCCAGGCTATCCTTCCGTTGCGCGGTAAGATTCTTAATGTAGAGAAGGTTCAGTGGCACCGTGTATTCGAGGCTGAGTCTGTTATGAACATCATCCAGTCAATAGGTGTACGATTTGGTGTAGACGGCGAGGACTCAAAGGATGCAAACATTGATAAACTGCGTTACGATAAGATTATCATCATGACCGACGCCGACGTCGATGGTTCACACATCGACACGCTGATCATGACACTCTTCTATCGTTTCATGCCACAGGTAATCCAAGGTGGTCATCTCTATATCGCTACTCCACCGCTTTATAAATGCACATACAAGAAATTCTCTGAGTACTGCTATACTGAACAGCAGCGTCAGGCCTTTATCGACAAGTATGTGGCTGGTGATGAGAATGCAACAGCTCTGCACACCCAGCGATACAAAGGTCTTGGTGAGATGAACCCAGAGCAGCTTTGGGAGACTACCATGAACCCAGAGAACCGCTTGCTCAAGCAGGTTACCATCGAGAACGCTGCTGAGGCCGACGAGATCTTCTCAATGCTTATGGGTGATGACGTTGAGCCTCGCCGTGAGTTCATCGAGAAGAACGCAACTTACGCAAATATCGACGCATAATGCACAGAGGAGCCCCTGTGGCTCCTCTTTTACTTTTCACCAACAATTGACCGATATGAGAATTTTAGCTATTAATCCGGGAATGATTTCTACCAAGGTGGGAATCTTTCAAGACGAGGAGCTGCTGATGCACGCCACGCTCAACCATCCGTTCGAAGAACTTTGCCGATATCCTTTCATCATGGATGAGTTCGACTATCGCAAAGAAAAAATTCTTGAAGAGATTAAACGACAGGGCTACACCATGGACTTTGATGTTGTTGTTGGTCGCGGTGGACTGGTAAAGCCCATCGAGAGCGGTGTATACGAACTTAATGATAAGGTGATTGAAGATACCAAGAACCCACGTCTGCACCACGCTTGCAACCTTGGTTCGCTGATCGCTTTGAGCATAGCCCGCGAGATTAAAGGCTGTCGCGCATTTACTGTTGATCCAGGTGTTGTTGACGAGTTAGACGATGTAGCACGCATAACAGGTCTGCCCGAGATGCCACACCAGACTATCTGGCACGCGCTGAACCAACGCGAGATAGCTAAACGTTACTGCCGCGAACACGACCTCAAGTACGAGGAGCAGGACCTTATTGTCTGCCACATGGGAAGCGGCATCTCCTTTGCTATGCACCATCACGGACGAGCCATAGAGTGCAGCGATGCGTTGAGTGGCGACGGTCCGTTCTCTCCCTCTCGTGCAGGTATGCTGCCCACAGCAGCCCTTGTAAAGCTGTGTTATAGCGGACAATACACCGAGGCCGAGATGCTGCGTAAGATAAACGGCCATAGCGGACTAACAGCCCACTTAGGCACTAACGATGTACGCGAAGTGGAGCACCGTATAGCCGAGGGCGACAAGAAGGCAAAACTGGTGCTCGATGCAATGATTTACAGTATTTCACGCTGGTTGGCTTCGCTTGCTCCCGCTACAAACGGCCACGTTGATGCAGTAATCCTAACTGGTGCCATTGCCCACAGCAAATATGTTACCGACGGATTGCGCCAGCGATTGAGCTACCTTGCCCCTGTATTCGTTTATCCAGGTGAAGACGAACTAACAGCACTGGCCATGAATGTGCTCAGGGCCATGCGCGGAGAACAAGAGATAAAGGTCTATTCCTAAGAAGATAAATTATATAGCTGCCAAAGCCAGAGAGTAATACTTTGACTCTGGGCTATCTGCACGCGATGGCAGCACACAACAGCACTGGGTGCCCTGGAGCACACCAGCAGTCTTAGCATATCCAAACAGCGTGATGGTTTTATAGAACACGTTTCCAGCCACAATGTCTGGGAATATCAGTGCGTCAGCCTGTCCGTCGATGACAGAATGGATTCCTTTCTCACGAAGACTGACAGAATCGAGAGATGTCTTAAGATCCAATGGTCCGTCGATGATACATCTTCCGAAAGCTCCTGTCTGAGCCTCAGCGATAATCTCCAGATAATCAACCGTATAAGGAAATGTCTTTGCGCTAACTTTCTCTGCACAGTGAATTAGAGAAATACGAGGCTCTTCAATACCAAGAGAATGGCAAATATAGTTCATATAGTGGATCTGCTGACGGCGCTGGGCCTCTGTAGGCACAGGGATTACAGCAGCATCGGTGAAGAAAAGAACCTTCTCATAACGTGGTATCTCCGCCATAGCAACATGAGTGAGCACATGACCAGGACGAAGGATACCATTCTCCTTATCTAATATAGCGCGAAGAATGACATCGGTATTGATGAGTCCTTTCATGAGGATGTCTGCCTCACCGCTCTTACAGAGAGCCACAGCTCTACGGGCACACTCGTCTTTATCGTCACCATCCACATAGATGGGTTCGATAAAGCCCATCTCCTTACCTTTCTCTACTGCATAACGGGTACTGGCATCATTGGCACAAACCACCGCTACACGTTTCTTGTCACCTCGCTTCTGGAGGAACACAATCATGTCGTTAAGTGTCTTTATTGGTTGCATTTACTCAACTTTTTAGGTTTTATGCTGCAAATATACAAAACTTTTTGTATCTTTGCAAACAAAATGAACTAAAAACTACAAACATGAGGAAAATTATTATCTTTGCAGCAATTTTGATCACAAAGTGTCTGACACTTTGTGAGGCCCAGACGGCACAGGCCCCAATGGTGCTGGAGTATGACAAACCCGCCACCTTTTTTGAGGAATCACTGCCTATTGGCAATGGAAAACTCGGAGCTCTCATCTATGGAGGTACAGACGATAACGTCATTTACCTCAATGATATCACCCTGTGGACAGGAAAACCAGTAGACCGCAACCTAGACGCTGATGCCCATAAATGGATTCCTGAGATTAGAAAAGCCTTATTTAATGAGGATTATGCACTTGCTGATTCTCTTCAGTTACACGTGCAAGGACCGAACTCACAATTCTATCAGCCTCTTGGCACACTACATATCAAGGATCTCCGTCTTGGCGAAATAAAGAATTATTGCCGGACACTGGATATCGACTCCGCAATAGTACGCGACAGCTATATGCGCGACGGGAAACTGGTAACTAGAGAATATTTTGCATCGAATCCTGATAAGCTCATTGCCATCCGACTGCGTGGCGACATCAACTGCCAGATAGCACTGACTGCCCAAGTACCCCATCAGGTAAAGAGCACATTAGGACAACTCACTATGACTGGACATGCCACCGGTGATCCTAACGAGAGTACACATTTCTGCACAATGATCAGTGTAAAGACTGATGGAGAGATGGCTGCCAATGACTCGTCACTCACTATCACTAAGGCAAAAGAAGCTACGATATATATTGTCAACGAGACAAGTTTTAGCGGTTTCGACAAACATCCTGTAAAGGAGGGGGCACCTTATCTTGAAGAGGTTGCCAACGACATATGGCACACTCAGAACATGGGGTTCGACGAGTTTTATGCTCGTCATCTTGCTGACTACAAGCAGATTTATGACAGAGTAAAGATCTGTCTGAACAAAGAAGGTCGCAATCCAAATGACCTGCCAGGAGCTAAGGAACGTAGATTGACAGACCAATTGTTGTTAGACTACACCAACGGTGGTGATCATACAACATATCTGGAAGAACTGTATTTCCAGTTTGGGCGCTATCTTCTCATTTCATCGTCGAGGACCAAGAACGTGCCCGCCAACCTGCAAGGACTCTGGGCTCCACAACTTTGGTCGCCTTGGCGCGGTAACTATACGGTAAACATCAATCTTGAAGAGAATTACTGGCCTGCATTTGTGGCAAATATGGCAGAGATGGCAGAACCTCTGGATGGCTTTATTGCAGGCTTGGCTGCCAATGGAAAATATACCGCCAAGAACTACTATAACATCAATGAGGGATGGTGCTCAAGTCATAATAGCGATATCTGGGCAATGACCAACCCTGTAGGTGAGAAAAACGAGAGTCCGGAGTGGTCTAACTGGAATCTTGGTGGTGCATGGCTTGTGAACACCCTATGGGAGCGTTATCAGTTTACTCAGGACAAGGAATATCTGAAGACCGTTGCCTATCCCTTGATGAAGGGGGCAGCCCTGTTCTGCCTACGTTGGCTTATCGACAACCCCAAGCAGCCTGGAGAACTGATTACTGCACCAAGTACATCGCCAGAAAACGAGTATAAGACAGATAAGGGCTATCATGGTACTACCTGCTATGGCGGAACAGCAGACCTTGCCATCATCCGAGAGTTGTTTATCAACACTATAGCAGCTGGTAAAATCCTTGGTCAGAAGAACAAGGAGATGGAAAAGGCGTTAGCTAAATTACATCCTTACACCATAGGACACATGGGCGACCTGAATGAGTGGTATTACGACTGGGATGACTGGGACTTTCAGCATCGTCATCAGAGTCATCTGATAGGTTTGTTCCCTGGCAATCATATAACCAATCAGGCAGACCTTCTGAAGGCTTGTGAGCGTTCGCTTGAAATTAAGGGCGATAAGACTACAGGATGGAGCACAGGCTGGCGTATTAACCTCTGGGCTCGTCTGCACAACTCCAAACAGGCTTACCACATCTATCAGAAGTTGCTTACACCTATCGCCCCACGAGGCTCCAAAAAAACAAATTGGAAGGAATGGCATAAGGGCGGAGGCACCTACCCCAACCTATTCGATGCTCACCCTCCCTTCCAGATTGATGGCAACTTCGGTGGAACAGCCGGTGTATGCGAGATGCTGATGCAATCATCAATTCAAGATGGTAAGGCAATTATTGAACTACTCCCAGCAGCAGCTGAGGCATGGAAGGAAGGTTCTGTCAGCGGACTCTGTGCCCGCGGCGGCTACGAACTGAGTTTCGAATGGAAAGACGGTAATGTGCGCAATTGTAGCATCAAGGCCAAGAAAGCCGGAACCATTACCTTATTATATAATGGCCAACAGAAGACTTTCAAGATGAAAGCCGGCCAAACCCTACCTGTCAAGACATGGTAAAAAAGAACTGAAGGCGCAGGAATCTATAGATAACCCTGCGCCTTTAGCTCATCAACGGTATCGAGCAGTTCCCGATACCACTCTTCGCCAAAACGCCGGATGAGTGGGTCACGCAAGAACTGATATAATATTATATTCTCCTGCTCTCCCTTGGTGATAGCTGCCTTGCATACAACCCATCGGTTATAGTTCAGCCCAACAAGTCCCTCTCCGAGTTTCTTCTCACGGATAGGATACAAAGCACAACTTATCGGCTTACAGAAATGGGAACGTCCCGCTCTGTATGCCTTTTCCAACGCACAAAGACAACAGTCTTTTATCGGCAGATGAGTGTTCCAATCCTCGATATCCCCATAATATGTGAACACACAATCCTTACCCCTTACGATACTCGTTACAAGGTCCCCTTCCTGATCAGTATAAGCCACTCCCTGTTTATCAATAACACTCTGTGCCGATGCTGAGAGGTTAGACCATACCTCGTCAAGAGAGTCCTCTATCTCAGCCACCTCATCGTGTGTCACAGGTGCTCCAGCATCACCTTCGACGCAACATTCGCCTTTACATGCGCTAAGGTCACAACAGAACTTCTCCGTCAGAATCTCTGACGAAAGCAACACATCGCCTACTTGTATTATTGGAGGAAGTTGATTCAATGGATAGTGGAGATTGGATAGTTATGATTACCAGATTATGGGAGACATGCCATTTTCCTGAAGATAGGCATTGCAACGAGAGAATTGGTGTTGGCCGAACCATCCACCACGATTAGCACTCAAAGGAGAAGGATGCACAGACTCAAGCACCAGATTACGGGTCTTGTCAATCATATAAGCCTTACCTCTTGCATAGCCACCCCAGAGCATATAAACTATATGTTCGCGATGAGCAGCGAGAGCCTTAATGGCAGCATCGGTAAAAACCTGCCATCCAAGTCTGGAATGACTGTTTGCCTCATGAGCCCTCACCGTAAGAGAAGCATTCAGAAGAAGTACTCCCTGTTCAGCCCATCGGGTGAGATTGCCAGATGTTGGGATAGGAGTTCCTAAGTCATCCTGTATCTCCTTGAAGATATTCTGCAACGATGGAGGAAACATCACCCCGTCTTGTACAGAGAAGCTCAGTCCGTGGGCCTGACCTGGCTCATGATAAGGATCCTGACCTATTATCACAACTTTCACTTTATCAAAAGGGCACAGGTTAAAAGCATTGAAAATCTGCTTTCCTGGAGGATAGCATACAGTCTGGGTATACTCTTTTCGCACAGCCTCAGTAAGTTGTGCAAAATAGGGCTTCTCAAACTCCTCGCAGAGATGAGATTTCCACGATTCTTCTATCTGTACATTCATCTGCAAATACTATTTTGGCTGCGAAGTTACTCATTTTATCCCGAATATCATAACAATTTCCGAGAAAAGTAAACCTCGCAGCCAAAAATAGCCTCTATAAAACAGGTCTTATGCCTTTAGCTCCTCAGGTACAATTGGCATAGCACCATTCTGTGTACATACAAAGGCACTTACCTTTACAGCGGTCTTATGAGCCTCCTGAACAGGTTTGCCTTTAAGGATACATCCGCAGAAAGAACCTGTGAAAGAGTCACCAGCACCTACAGTATCGGCCACGTCTACCTTTGGAGTATCCTGGAATGATGTCAAGCCGTCGTCAGTAAAGACATACGAGCCATTAGTTCCACAAGTCAAAACGAGCATCTTAAGATTATAGTCATGTACCATCTTCTCGCAGGTCTGACGCATATCCAATCCCTCGTATCCAAACATACGATTCACAATGACAAGCTCCTCATCATTAATCTTCAGGATATTACAGAGCTTGAAGGAGTCTTCAAGAATCTCTTTTGAATAGAACTGCTGACGAAGGTTGATATCGCAGATTTTTATGCAGTCATCTGAAGTATCAGCAAGGAACTTACGTATATTCTCACGAGAAACAGCATTTCGCTGGGCCAAAGAACCAAAGCAGACGGCGCAAGCGTTCTTTGCGATTTCTGCCATTTCATCGGTATAAGGGATATTGTCCCATGCCACACCTTCCTTAATCTCGTATGTAGGAATACCTCCCTCAGCGAGTGTTACCTGTACCGTTCCCGTGGGATATGGTACACGTGGCATAAGATAGTTAAGACTGTGCTCCTTAAGGGCTTCTATAGTCTCCTCTGCAAGTGCATCCTCACCAAGAGCACTAATAGCGATAGTGTTTTCACTGCCAAGGAACTGTCCTGCATGATAAGCGAAATTTGCCGGTGCGCCACCAAGTTTCTTTCCTTCGGGAAGTACATCCCACAATGCCTCTCCGAGGCCTACGATATATCTTTTCATATACTTTGAACTTTAAACTTTGAACTTTATGATTACTTCACGCGGTTAATATAGGTAAAGAGATAAACGACACCTACTGTCATTACTATTACAGCACCAGCCTGACCCATAGCATCGCTGGCGAAACCCATCAGCAATGGGAAGATAGTACCTCCGAAGAGACCCATTATCATCAGACCGCTCACCTCATTCTGTTTCTCAGGCATCGATGTCAGAGCCTGAGCGAAACAGATGGAGAAGATATTTGAGTTTCCATAACCTACGAGAGCGATAGCTGTGTAGAGCACCCATTTCTCTGTACCTATAAACAGACCGCACATTGAAAGAGCCATCATTACGATGCTGATGATGAAGAAAGTACGGTTAGGCAGCACACGCAGGAAGAAGGAACCTGTAAGACACCCGATGGTACGGAAGATAAAATACAAGCTTGTTGCGAAGGCTGCATCATTAAGTGTCATTCCCAGACGCTCCATCAGAATCTTTGGAGCTGTGGTGTTTGTACCAACATCGATACCTACGTGGCACATGATACCGAAGAATGACAGCAATACTATTGGTGTTCCCAAGAGTTTAATACACTCAGCAAAAGTAGAAGCCTTTCCTTCAATCTTCTCCTCCTCTATTGGAGTAACAGCCAACAATGCCGCAGCAAGGATACCTACAACGAAATAGATAGCGAAGAGCACTCTCCAATCGTAGCCGAATGAAGGTATTACCTGAGTAGCACCCCACATAGCAAGATAAGGAGCAAGGAAGGATGCGATGGCCTTGATAAACTGTCCGAATGTAAGTGTAGATGCCAGATTACCTCCACCCATCACAGTAGAAACGAGTGGGTTAAGCGATGTCTGCATCAGTGCGTTACCAATACCCAGCAAAGAAAAGGCACAAAGCATGATTGGGAAAGTCTCACCGAAGAGAGGCAAAAGCAGTGATACGATAGTCACTACCAAAGAGAGAAGTACAGTATTCTTACGACCGATCTTGTTCATCAGCATACCCGTAGGCACTGAGAAGATAAGGAACCAGAAGAACACCAGCGATGGGAAGATGTTGGCAACAGAATCTGTCAACTGCAAGTCTTCCTTAACGTAGTTTGATGCAATGCCCACAAGATCCACAAAGCCCATTGCAAAGAAGCAGAACATCACAGGGATCAGGGCGAATTTCTTAGTCTGACTCATAGATATATTGACCTTTATATTATTTGACTGTTTACTTCTTTATCTCATAGATGGTAGCCTTGCCGCCTTTTACCTTTATATTATTATAAGGCTCATTAGGGAATACAAGGTTAGTCATTGCCATCTTACCATCACTGGCGAATGCCTCTATGCTACAATTGTCGATAAAGATACGAAGCTGTTTCATGATACCATGAGTAGGTGCAACAGTTGTAGCAGAAAACGCCTCACTGAAGCTGCTGTCACCACTCTTAGTACGATCCATAGCGAAAGTCTGTTTCTGGGCATCGTAATTCATAACCACCTGCTCGCCTTTAGCATTGGAGAGTGTCAGTTCCATCGTACCTTTCACGTCAACGATAATCTCACATGTCGCAGAAGGCTTCTTAATCTTTGCACCACGTACGGCAAGCATCTCCTTAGAAGGAGTAACGCTTACATATGTCTCCTCACCATCCTTAAACAGTCCAAGGTCACGAGCGATAGAGTTGGCTGAACGGAACTGTTTTGTGGGCACCTGGTTGGCATATTGCCAGTTTGACATCCATGCCAGCACTGTTATACGACCATCAGGAGCATTTGAGAATGATACCGTTGCATAGTGATCCTTACCATAATCGAGCCACTTCGTAACCTTTGGCATCGACTCACAGGTAAACTTCTTACCATCAAAGTCACCAACGAAATACTGTGTTGCACTGCCTCCAAACGGACCACCAGGGTTAATATTGCAGATAAGTACCCACTTATCACCTATCTTCAGCATATCAGGACATTCCCATACACCACCATGACAACCATACTCACTGCCGAAGCTACTCTCCTTATTCCAGTCCTTGAGATTGGCTGATGACCAAATCTGCATTTCCTGACCTACTGCCAGCATCATAATCCATCTGTTTGTGCCCTCGTACCAGAATACCTTAGGATCACGGAAATCAGGAGCATTGAATGTGACAACAGGATTCTTATCATATTTAGTGAATGTTCGTCCTCCGTCAGTAGAATAAGCCATCGACTGTGTCTGGGACTCAGCAGCTGAAGTATAGAAAGCGATAATTGCATCCTTGCCAAAACCAGCAGTATTGTTCTTATCTACCACGCACGAACCACTGAATATTGTACCTATAGCATCAGCCTCGATAGCCAGCGGCAATGCTTCCCAATGAATCAGATCCTTTGATACAGAGTGACCCCATGTCATATTCTCCCAAAGCGATCCGTAGGGGTTATACTGATAATACAGATGCCATTCTCCATCCTTATAGAACATACCATTGGGATCATTCATCCAACCATAAAGAGGTGTGTGATGATATGAAGGACGGAATTTCTCACGATTAGTAGTATCGAAGTCATTCGAGAACTTCATTTCCTTCCAACAAGCGAAATCTTTGATGGGACCTGTTTTACGACGATCTCCATGGAAGATGATATCGAGAGTCTGTCCGTCCTTGATCTCAAGGGGCACATAATAATCTACATTATCCACTGCCAGACGCACATTTGGTCGACGTGTAGTCTGGTTGTTCTTGTTAATTACTCTCACACTGGCATTTTCTGCCTTTTCCTCTACAGGCAGTAGCACATATTTGCTTTCGTTATCCAGACGTACCATTGAATGGTTCTCGCTAAGCACCATTGGCTTTACCTGAGCATCTGCCGATATTGTCATCAACATCGCTGCCACTACAAAAAAAATTTTTCTTTTCATACGTTATTCATTTTGTTGTTTTCGATTTCTGCTGCAAAATTATACTAAAACCAAATAGTATACTATAACTTATGTTTCATTTGATAAGAAAAATCGTTCATTGTCGAAATAATATAAGAAATGAACGATTTTTGAAATATTTATTGTATCTTTGCCGACAAAAGGAGAAAAACAAAAGATGAACGATAGTCACGACAAGTTCTACAAGCCTCAACGCGGACAGATAAAGCTCGATGGCGTCGACCTTGCTGACTGGGACACACAATGGCTGCGCGAGAACGTGGGTCTGGTGCTGCAGAAAAACCATATCTTCGACGGC
>Ga0326514_10000735_pt1 | contig 21788 bp, 31 predicted proteins | sample 3_2548_0518_D_FD_203653 | JGI IMG/M metagenome (GOLD analysis project Ga0326514, IMG submission 203653) | Bovine rumen microbial communities from UC Davis, California, United States - 3_2548_0518 | ecosystem: Host-associated > Mammals > Digestive system > Stomach > Rumen | place: USA... | reverse complement strand
AACGGGTTCTTGAAGAAACCTAGCTTGAAGCGGAAGTTGCCCTTGGAAAGTGGGTACACCTTGTAGAGAGCGTACGCCACGCTTTTCGATGTTGTCTTGTTAATTACCTTGATTTCCATCGTTTCCCTTCTCGATGAGGATGAACGAGCCGTCGTTTGTTAGGGTTCCGAGTAGCAGGGCCTTGTTCATGAGGCCGTAGCTCACCTTGTAGTGCTGTCCCTTCTTTCCGTCCCACGGATCGGAGATGGTGAATGTCTCGGACGCCTCGTCGTAGCTGTCCACGACAATGAAGTGTCCGGTGAGGTCACCACCGTTATCGCGTTCTTCGCCCATGAGCCAGTCGTACGATACTCCGGCGATTACCGGGCCGTACTTCAGCGCGGTTATCAGGTTGCCCATGTCGTCAAGGTTGATATGGACACGGCCACCCATGCGGACGAACATCGAGAACAGTCCGGCGATTTGTGACGCGATCTTGTCCTTGTCCCTAATATATTCGGAGAACTTGTACAGGCGGTCGACCAGCCGTTCTTGTGGCAGTCCGAGCCAAGACGGGTCGAACACGCGGATGTTCGATGTGTACACGGAGACCTTCAGTCCACGTTCCAGCGCGTCCATTGCGAGGTACACGTCGGCAGTACCGCCGTTGGGGAACTGGGTGATGGTCTTCACGAGGATGTCGATCGGAACGTCTACGCCGAGGTACTGGTACATTGCGTGCAGTGTAGTCGCACCGCACGTGTCGTCTGTAGGTTGTTTCAATATTTCCATTATTTACGCTTCTTTACCTTGATGTCGCCATTGACATCTTCTGTCTTTCCGTTGAAGTAGTGAATACGGACAAATTTCTTTCCATTCGATGCGGTGAGGAATTCAATCTTCTGTACGTTCTCGTACATCTGCTCGTAGCAGAACGACGGCGTGCAGATTTCGAGGATGAGAGGCTTGGCGGCGAACGATGCCGATACGGCGATGAGCAGTGCGAGTAGAATCTTTTTCATATTTACATTCCAGTAGTTTTTCACAATGTTTATACCTTGATCTCGTATGCGATACTGTCGCGGTAGAGGTTTCCGTTAAAACGGATGACGTCTTCAATGAACTTGCGAGCCGTTTCTTCGGACGAATACACTCTTTGGTCAATTAGGTACGGCTGCCACATAAGAAACATGTCGCGGTGTTCCGGAATCCAGCGTACGTAGATCTTGCCGTCAAGGTCAATTACTTCGTGTTTCCGGACGCGGTAGTGTTTCCGTGGGATGAATGCTTTCAATATGCGTATGATTCGTGACAGTTTCATACTGGAAATATAGCAAATTGGTGTTTATTATACAAACTTATTGACAGTATTTCTTTAAAGTGCTATATTATGTACATTCTAACAAAAGAGGTACATATGTTTTTCTTCAAACCGACTCCAGAAAAATTAACAAAGTGGTTCAACGAAGGAGTCAATTACGCCAAGTTTAACGGTAGGAAATTCGCTGACGAACTCCAGATTGAAATAAACGGCTGCCAAGTAGCCGTCGTCGATAAAAGCATCGGCGAAGATTACGAGATACCTAATTTCTTCTATGATAGGCCGGTTCATGGCGCAACGAATAGTGTATACGTCCAGGTCAAATTCAATCGTATAATGGACGCATACCATATTGAATTCTTCTCGAAGAAGTCAACGATGATCGATTTGGTGAGCAATGCACTTTACGAATTAGAACGCCGTAGATCGTTGCTTGACGAAGCCAACAAGATGTCCGAATACCGTAACGCCGGCTTCAACGTCGTATCGACCCAGTATGACTTCTTTTCGACTACGAGAATACTACTATTTCCTAAAGATGTGGACAGTTACGTCAATTTCTGTAAGAAGTACATGAAAGACCGGATCGAGACTGGCTACCCGTTCGATGCTATCGAGCTTCACTCCGACCTCATCGACCAGTTCGCACACGCCGCTACTAATAGCAACGATAGCGACATGGTAATTTGCGGAAATTATCCGCCTATCCAGATTGACACGGTCGTCGAATGGTACACGAGGTATGTCGAACGCAAGAAGCGCGAAGAAGGTATCGCACGTATCAACAGCACTTGCCAGAAAACCGTTGACCAGATTCAGGCTCGCTATAACGAACTGATCAAGTATACTCCTACTGCTTGCGGATCGAGGACTCGTCATGCCGGTTAATAATCAGATTACAGCAGCGAAAGCTCGCCAGATTGCGCTTGACCGCATGGCCGAACAGGATAATAAGGAAATCAGCAAGTTCCTCGAAGTAGTATACTCCAGAATACTCGCTACTGCCAAGCGTTCAATGCCGGAAAACAGCGAGTTCATCACTATGGTCAGATATTCAGTACACGACGAATGTGATATCGACGGAATTCCGTTGAACCATTACGTGTACAATTCGCCGAACCTTGATACCGTCGTAGCCAATAAGGTCGAGGAGACCCTTGTTGCCGACGGTTACAAGGTATCGCGTAATAATATAATTGTAGCCGGTTGCCTACCGTACTATGAAATGACTATACGGTTCTAGTTATAGTTCATCATCCAATACGGTTTCAATCCAGTTACACAACGGATTGCCCAACGATTCATCAGAACGGCACCTGGGTGCAAGCAAGGCCAAGAGCTTGACCAAGTTTGCAGCCAACTTTGCCGTGTATCTGAACACGATATATACCAGAACAAGCGGAGTAACGAATATGCACCATGCCCAAGCCCAGACACGGCGTAGCTTCGGTTTCTTGTATTCTCTTGCCATACGGATCCCTATACCTCGAACTTTCTGATAACCCAGCCAAATCTGGCGTCGGATGTTTCGATTTCCATCTGACAAATTTCGCTTGCACCAGTGACGGAATCTTCCTTGGCATTGAATACTGCTTCGACAGCTTGCTCGTACGAACTGATGACTTCTGGCTTTTTATCCATGCTCATGTAATGAATAGTGAACTTAGTCTCACTCCATTTATACGAGCCCATTCTCTGCATGGCACTGCCAAGCAACTCAAGCAACGCTGCTCTGTACGTCTTGATTGGTTGTACAAAACCGATATTGAGTACGGCGATACCGCCTGATGAACGTGCTGTCGCGAATGCATCCAATACTGCATAGTACTGCATATTAAACTCCTTTAATCAGCGGTATCACCAAACAACTTGCGGACTTCGCACATCACGTTGTCGAACGCGAGCGACGGCCCAGGAGAGCTGGGTTCGTTGAAGATTGACTCGTACGTGCTGAATGCGCCAAGATCCGGATCGTAGTTCTCGTCGACGTCCAGCTTGAATTCAAACCAACCGTCAAGCCTTCTGCGCACGAGGTCGTACGCATCGGCCATCTTGGGCAAGTTGGTTCCCCTGTAAACGGAAACGTAGCCGACAGTACCACCCGGCCACCTACGTTTCAATAGGATTTCATACTGGTTTTTCTTCTTCATGCGATTAACATCCATTGAGCCAGTCGTTGTCGGCATACATGAACACTGCGATGATAATTAGCAGTATGACTATGAAGATGATCCAGAAAATCGGAACGTCATATTTTGACACAAACTCGTTTACCGAATCTTCCAGGCGCAAGTTGTCGCGGAACTCCTTGTCACCCTTGAGCGAACGGTCGTCGAGATATGCGTACATCGTTCCGGTATAGCTAAGCGGTCTGGCGTAGTAGACATACCGCTTGTGGCCGGAAATCTTGTGCATACCAACGTGAGTAGGTCTGGGAAGTTTCGGAAACTCCGAATAAAGGAACCTATGGCCGAGGAAGTCCACTTGCGACACTCCGAAGTAGTCCGTCCTGATGTGATCCCAAGTCCAGTAGACTTGGGTATGGCAAGAGCGGGTCTTTCCTGAGCCGGTACACACGAGTCTCGTGTGCATGCGGTATTCCTCGTAGTGGCGGTCGATGGTCATGTAGTCACCGATGCCTTCCTGTGTCACCGAGCCAACCGCCGAGACTGTGCCGTAGGCGAGCGTGTTACCAGCGTTTGTCTTCAGCGCGTAGTTGAACTTCGTGCTGTCGCTTACTTGGATAGACTGGTAATACTTCGCGTTGCGGTCATCTTGGCGATGCCTAACGTAACCAGCAATCTGGTAACCGACAATGAGCATGATAAGCAAGAAGATTACCGATACGATAACCTCTCGCTTTGTGATTTCGAAGTCGGTGTCGCCTAAGTACATACTAGTCCTTCAGCAAGCCGGTAGGTGCGTCTACCGGGGCGTTCTTGAACTGGAGATATTCGTAGTTCTGCGGCTGGTAGCCGAGGAACGAGAGGAACATCCTTGCCGGGAAGGAGCGCACGTAGCGTGTGTAGTCCTTCACGTTCACGTTGTAGTACTTCCTGTGCGCAGAGATTCTGTTCTCCGTGACGGAGAGCTCGGTCATGTATCTGTCATAGTTCTCGACGGAACGGAGCTGTGGATAGCGTTCGACAACTGCCTTGATGTATGCGGAGGCATTGACGTCGCCGCTTTCTTCGGACGTACGTGCCTTTGACAGCTCGATAATCACTTCCGATTCGTGCTTGTCATATGACTTGACCGCTTCGGCGAGGTTGACTAGGAGACCGGCACGGCGGTTGTATTCTGCGTCGAGATCGGAAAGCGAGCTTTCCACGAGCTGTTCCTTGTCGATGGCGGCGTTCTGGTAGTTCTGTACGCCGAACACGGCTACGAGGCCACCGAGGATGATGATAACGAGGATGATGATTGCTGTCTTCATTGATTTACCTACTTGTTGTTAGGGATGGAAACGTAGATGACTTTCCAGTTCTTGGGGAACGTGATGTCGGGCGTACGCTCAGTCTCCAATGGAATATCCACTATGCCGAACAGCGGACGACCGCGCATGCGAGAACGACCGAAGTAAACGAGGGCCTTGTAACCGCCTCCAATCAAGTCATCTGTAATTTCCTTGTCAGTCACGTGCTTCGGCAGACACTTATTGGCGTACTTTATCAAGTCCTTATCGCCAAGAGAACAGAACAATGCTTGCAGTTCTTCCAGGGTAGTTTCCGGCGGGATGACCCACTTGTTGGATTCGATAGAAGCCATGTAGCGAACCTTGCACATGTACGGATTGTCCTGTACGGCCGCAAAGAAGTGTCCGTCGATTCCGTTCATACGGTTGAACCACTTGAGGTTGTCCATGTGACGCTTGCGCATCATGCCGTAGTCGTAGCAGATGCGCTGGTGTTCCTTCTTCAACAGCTTGTGGATACGGACGAGGCTGGGCAGATTCTTGATTCTGGGATCGACCTTGATGTCGGTGGCCATGAGCTTTGCGAAGCTGTCGCACTGTTCCTGGTCATTCTGGATGAATTCGGCAATCTTCTTGCTGTAGAATTCGGACTCTTCCTTCACGTCCTTGAACTGGGCGTGCTTGCCGGTAGGCTCCCAGTTGCGGATGTATTCAACTGTATCTATGATATTTTTGAGTGACATAGTGATTTCCTTTATCGTTTCAATGAAATATAGCAAATAAAATATACTTTTGTTATATTATGAGCATGAAAAAGATGCCCAAAACGTCCGATGTAATCAAATTTGCCGTGTTATCGTACTTCATGTACCAGACGTACCAGAGGATGAGGGTCAGTCTACTCATCCGAAGCGGTTGGGCAAAGATCCGTGCCGAGCTGTATTCACCTTACCAGAAGATTTCAGTCGTAAAGAAGCCGTTGAACACGACTAACAGAATCGTATTGTCTAAACCGACTAGCAGTATCGTATTGACTATCGACATGAGCAGGGTCAGGGACATCGCGTTGAAACGGAATACATAAACTGTTAGTATGACTAACCAATTCATCACGTGGCTAAATGCCCAGCATTTCGATAAGCCTATGGTTGAGGCCGTAGGCAAGATATTTCACGCTTGCTTCGAGGCAACTAATTTCGATGCTCAAGTTGAAGAAACTTATAATCACTTAATACATCTTGTACATTTTTGTGTTACCGAAGACTGGTATAAAACAATATCATCTATGAAGCATAACCATGCGTTCACGTTTGAGCTATATGGTATGCAACATCTAGTCACTGTATATATCGACCCAGTTTATTCAGAACCGCAACATGCAGACGACGCTTACGCCATTGAGGTTCTTCTTAACAGTCAGACCCAACGAAAGTCGCAACTTTTACTTGATGTGTATATAGCGACGATGCAAAACTCGTTAGATGATTCAATGAAGCAAAATGTAGACGATGAACTGAAGCGTCTTTTGACAACCGACAATGATATTATTTCATATATCAAAACAAGACTAAAGACTATTTTGTACAAAGAGAACTCCATTGACACAACCAACCTTATCGACGACACTAAGGACGGCGAGAGCACGTTCAATGAGGTCATGTTACGGATTGAGGGATTTTTGGAAGATGACTATCCGGGATACGAAACTGAACCGTTTAAGAAGTTTGTATATTCGTCGATATCTGGTGACAACATAGATGAAAAAATTAGCCTGTTTGCTAAGATCTTAAATTATTACGGTTTAAATGTACCGGAAGAAACTTTCAAAAACGCAGCACATACAGCTCTTGACAAGAACATGACAGTTCTACAAGCAATTTACTATATTTCGGGTAAGCATCCGGTCGGAAAATATTTAGAAAGCAACAACTGCGTCCAGCTAATCGACGGTCGCCTCTGGAGGAACGGACTCGTATATAACAAGGATAAAGTAGTGTCCGCCTTGAAAAAGATGTATGACGCTTACCGGTACGAGGAAACCGTTGAAACTATGTCTGACGAGGAGTATAAAAAGCAATCTTTAATGCACCGGCTTCGAGGAAACCATACTCAGTTACCAAAGGAACGAGTTGTTAAGAATGCTCGTCCAGGAAACGAATTGTCGTTCAAGGAATGGGCGACAACAGTGGACGATACCGGGAAAACTCCCTTAGATGCCGTACTTGACAGCCTTGCTGACGACGTGGATACAGTATCTTCTAACCAAGACAATGACGAACGCATGTCCAGAATAGCACAGTCTTCGCTCTATCCAGCAGTAGAATCGGTTAATTAGTTAAATGCGGCGAGTTAAAAATAAAAAATGATAAACTTGGGTAAAACAATCCGAGTTTAAAATGAAGAACATTCTTACTGAAGCATACCGGTTTCCGGAACCTGGTTACGACGACAAGGGCGAGTACATCGACGAAGACGAACTGTACCGAGGCTACGAGCGTGATGCTGAATCGGACGAAGACAAGTTATCAGACTTGTACGGCACCGACATGCATATTCAAGAACGCGACTATGTGCCTGAAAAAACAAACATCCAAGGCGCGACCGAGTCCGACATGGAAAAAGCACTGACCCAGGTTGCAGAGAAGCTGTTCGGCAGTGATTCTGACAAGGAATCTATCCAGCATCTGGAAAACAAGATTTGGGACGTGTTCGACATCACAAGCTTTGGCGATAGAGACTATCTGAGTGGATTCATATTTGGTGGAGTTAGAACCTACCTCGTACCAGACCAAGAATACATTAGGTTGAAAAAATTCTCCATGAGGTTGGAATCAAAACGAGACGATGTCGACAACCTGTTGGACTATCCGGAAATGCATGTGACCAAGGATGGTATAATGACCTTGTTTAAGGGCACTGGTGTTAAAAGCGAGTTTTACCAGCTTATTACGCCTCGCATGTTCCTGGCGTTGATTCCTAAGCGTGCGCCGAAACAGTACGAAGAAATCAAGGAAGACATTCAGTCGTTTGCCGATACGAAATATGACGGAAGTGATGACCTTCTCGAACCGGATACAGAAGTCGATCCGTACGTGTACGGCGGTAACGGCGAGAAATACACTCACAACGCCGACGAACTCTACAACGATTTCGCAGACGAAGAGGAACTGCGTAAAGTCGCTGCGGAAAGCATTATGGATCAGAAGATGGCCGAGTACTTCCACGCTCTCGGTGAGCGCACCGGAAGCCAGGTTGTCTGCGAGGCAGCTCTGAACATCTATCGCGAAATCACCAAGGCATACCGCAAGTAATTCGCCTCATGTTTCAAACAAGGTGGCCACTACGGCCACCTTTTTGTATTTAGAACGGTTCTTTGCTATATTTCCATACATGCGCAATAGATTAAGGCCAATTCTGTACTGCATCGCGGTGATACTGTCCGTGGCGAGGGCGACGTGGCTCATGTCGCGCATACACCAGTGGTACGCTAGTCCGTCCACGTCCGCCTACAGCAGAAGACACTTCAACTACAAGTACCTCAGCCTCGTATTCATGGACGCAAGGACAATGAACGCCGGTACGGTATGCATCGGTAAGGTTCCTATTAGCGTACAGTTATCCAAGCGTCGAACGAAGAGCTTCTCGCGTCTGGAAGTGGGAATGTCGGTCGCGATAGAGGCCAACCATGTTACCAAGGCATGGCTCAACGGACACCTTGTAGAGTTCAATATGTGCGGATTCACTACATCGTCTGACCACAGAAGCGTTATTCATTACAATGATGGAACTGAAGTCGACTTGAGGACGTTCCCTGATTTGCTGGGAATGAAGGCTACCGCGTACCGCTATCTTGAAGACAACACCTAATAATACTATATTGACATTATGCTTACCTACTTCATATCAGACATCCACGTGGACTTCTACAGCGTCCAGACCAGTAACTACGAGACGCTCGTCCCCATATTCGAGGACTTCTACAAAAGGTACTTCCTTCCGGCTGACGCGGCGTCTATCGCCGGCGACATAGCTAACGACTACTTCACCCAGGTGTCGTTCCTCCGCTTCCTCTCGACAAAGTACGAGAAGGTGTTCGCCGTTTTCGGCAACCACGACCTCGTAGTGTCCGGCGCGACCTTCGGCAACGGAAACCCGTTCCATACCAGCCAAGAACGCATGGAAGCCGTAAAGGAGGCGATGAAGGAATATCCGAACGTACATATACTGGATGGCAACTCCGAGTACGATATCGGCGGTTCGATGGGCATGTGCGACTTGACGTACAAGTGCGCCACGACTGCGAACGTGAACCTTCTAATGGAATGGCAACGCCGCTGGTTCGACGGTCGGCACTGGAACTACCAGACGGTTGCTGACGAAGCATGGTCACGTAACGACCCGACAAAGATATGGGCGATCGAAAAGTACAAGATGGAATCTGCGCTGTCACTGAATCCGAAGGTGATGGTCACCCACTTCTGTCCTACGCAGATGGGCGTATCTCCGGAATACGCGGATGACTTCGCAACGGCGTTCTTCTATTTCGATGGAGAACAATTACTGTCCAAGATGAAACCCGGTACAATATGGCAGTGCGGCCATACCCATTCAACTTGGGACACGGAATATAACGGCGTGCGCATCATCTGCAATCCTCTGGGTTATCCAGACGAGCGCAACAACTTCGCGCAGTGCAAGGAAGCCAAGACGTTCCTTATTGACGTTTAGCGTTCGGAACGCTCCATTTGCATATATTGGCTATATTGGGCGATACATAGATTTGTATCGCACTTTTTATTGTTCTGATGAGCGTGTTCATGTCCACGCCTTCAAGGAGCTTGTTCGTGTCGTTGTAGACTTCTCGGTAGACTATGTCGGGCACGTCTGACCGCAACGTAGCACCTTGAAACACGAAATCTGCCTTGAACGGAACTATCTGAGCCACTTCCGCCACTATGGTTCGCACCATCGCCGGGTTGACGAACACGTAATGGTCAAGCTGTACGTGGATTCGTATAGCGTATTTTTTCCTGTGGAATACCTTTCCCCAAACAAGATACAGGATCACATTCTTCGTACGCATTCCGTACGGCTGACAGTGAGGAAGCTTCAAAGCGACATTCGTAAGTTTCCTTACGGCACGGCGAAGCGAAAGTGCGCAGAATACGGTGAAAAGCAAAATCTTGGCCAGCATACCGTAGAAATATAGCAAAATAAAATATTTTCGTCTTTCCTATTGACAAACGGTCTACAAGGAGCTATATTTCGTTGCATGAAGATAGATTTGACCGACATTTATAACGACAACATAGCACTGCCTCAATTCGCTACCCGACTGAAGGTTGCCCTTGATATCGTAAAGACTATCAAGAGTTACAGTGACTATGACAAGGGTATCGTCTACGAAGCCTACATCGTGGGCGGTTTTGTCCGTGACCTCGTGATGGCCGACTTGAAGCCCAAGGCACGTCCGGCTTATTCCACCTTGCGCAACATCGCGCTCGACATGGTGAGCAACCGCCGTGACAACGTGGCCTTCGGCGACATCGACATCGCGACGAACATGCCCATAACTCTGCTTGAGAAGCATTTCAATTGCAAGAGCAACCATGGCGAGGCTCACGGTACTATCCTTGTCCTCCAGGACGGCTGTACATTCGAGGTGACTCAGTTCCGCACTGACGGCACGTACTCCGACGGTCGCCATCCGGATACGGTGACATTCGCGAAGAGTTTCCAAGAGGACACTGACCGTCGCGACTTCACCATCAACGCTCTCGGCATGGACGAGGACGGGCTCGTCTACGACTACCACAACGGAATCCAAGACCTTATCAACGGAGTTATCCGTTGCGTCGGCGATCCCAATGAACGCTTCCGCGAAGACGCTCTCCGCATGTTGCGTGCTATCCGCTTCGCGGCAGTCCTCGGTTTCAAGGTGGAAAAGCAGACATGCGAGGCAATCAAGAACAACGCTTTCCGTATTTCCAAGGTGGCCATGGAACGTGTCTGGGCCGAGTTCGAGAAGTGCTTCAAGACTCACAACGTGACAGCCATCAAGAACATGATTCATGACGTAGACGAGACCAACCTCGGCTACAACTACGATACACATAAGTTCGTCGATTACAAGAGAGCATACGAGCTGTTCTGCCGTTACGACAAGATGTACCGCAAGGAATTCGACGACCATACTCGCATTTCCGAGTCAATGGCTACTTGCATGATGTTCTTGCCTATTTCCCTTGTCCACGGATGCAAAGGTCTGGTAGAGGCTGCGATGCACTACTACCGTACACACGCGGATGATATCAAGAAGGTTATCTGGATCGGTACGATGTCGATGGAGCTCGGACTTGAGTTCAAGCCGGAGAACTTCGACAATACCAACAAGTATCCGTCCGAAACCGAAGGCAGACACGTGTCTGATATCCTCACCGTTATCGACCACCAGTACGGCCCAATGTTCATCCGAGCATATCCGGTCATCGCCAACGACTTCGACGAACTATTCATGAGCATGAACAGCATCGTGATGATGATCCATGACCAGATTCCTCCGAGGGCAGTCGTCGCACGTTCAGTGAACCGCGTCGTCGGCCATAAGAAGAACTTCCGCAAGGTCATGAAGGATACCATCGAACGTCTGTGCCGTGACGCAATGGGTACTCGCTACCTCACTGACGAACGCCTTGACAAGCTCGTCAGAGAAGTCGCCAAGTAATAAGTTTCTTCCATCGAGCAAGACCAAAAAGCCCAGCCTCACGGCTGGGCTTTCCTATATTGATTCTGATCAACGAAACAATTTCTAGTGTTCTTCGAGCTGTCCGACAGTGTTCATAGCGAGCGCCGCCGCAGTATAGGCGAGCTTGATCGGCTCGTTCGGAGCGTACGTCATGACAAGTGAACGGGCCACGTTGTTGTCCTTCACGTAGAAGCTGACATTGTCGATTACATGGTCAAGGTCGCTCCACAGAACACCGAGCGAATTGTCGATTGCCTCGAACAATGTAGTGCTGTAGTTGTTGATGTGGATTCCACCGCATTCGTCGGTCGGCGGATCGAATATGACCTCGTCGATTTCACCGAGACCGGCCATCTTGTACGCAAGGTTGATGATTCGGTACAGACGCGAACTGATGTCCTTGTCGGTCAACAGACGGTCGAAGCCTTCTTCTCGCACGGCCATGACGACCATGAACTGAACCATTTTCTCGAACGTATCGTAAGGGCCGTCGAGCCATGCACCCGGCACCAGACGGATATGGATGCGGTCATCGTCGTCCTTCTTAGGGAACTGGCTGACATCACGCATTCCGTCGTTGACCGTCAGCACGTGTTCCGAACTCGAATTGGTTTCAAACACGCCTATTCTAATTGTCTTCATCTTCGGCCTCTTCTGGATCTACGCCTTCGACTGGCGAAAGCTTTCCCGGAACCCTATGCCACTTGCCTGGAGATACGCGCTTTCCGGTGAGTTCGAACGGATCGTCGGAACCCGGCCTTGACACCATGATATGGATGAGGCCGTCATTCGAACCGCGATACAACTTAGATACTTCATAAGTCGCGTTTCCACGGATACCTCGATTCAGTCCGGTAATCATGTACGTGTACGTCTTCTTGCCCTTGACGCGGAGGTACATGCAGTAGCCGTGATGGAGAGCTTCGAACGTAACATGCGGTTCTTCGTCTTCGGCCTTCGCCGCCAGCTTAGGAGTGTATGGTACGACGTCGTTGGCGTACGTATACTCCAGAACTCCATCACCGCCGTCAACTGAGAAGATAATCTGCACGTGGTTCGGATTGCTCGAAGTGACAAGCAAACCGTGGACATGCACCTTAATCTCTTCGGTAGTAAACCACCATACGCCACGGATCATGTACTTGTACTCGGTCGAGTCGGCCTTGTCCGAGATTAACATCGTGTAACCCTTGTGTACGCCCTGTACCGGGGTTTCAAGGTAAGGTATTTCAATCGCCATTTTTCCCTCGCTTTTGCTTATAACATCTGATTGCAATTTTAATCAACGCTTCCTTCTTGTACAAGTTACCATTAATCTGGTTCTTGTAGCACGATTCGAGAATTTCCTTGAACGCGGATACGCCGATGTCGTTAATCTTGTGCTCGCGTCGGTAATCGATCAAGTCACAAAGCACAACGGCTCGTTCCGGCATCGGTTCCAGAAAGCAACGACCGGCGAGCGAGTTACTGAACCGTTCGTCAAAGTCCATGATAGGATTTCCGTCGTCGCCAATAGTACCGCGAGCGTCAGCGACGGCGAGACGCTTCAGACGGTAGAATATCGGATTCGACACCAGATCCCAGCAATCATACTGAGACTTGCAGTCGACAATATTGTTCATGTGAGTATGCATTCTCACTATGTCGCAAACCAGCTTGACAGTCGGAGTAGGGAACAGCAAGTCGAGTAGGAATCTCTCGGCTATCTGCATGCTGTACCTTTCATGGCCAGCCATGTTCTTGCCGTTATTTTCTTCAAGCGCCGCCTTCTTGCCGGTATCATGCAACAGAGCTGCAAGAACGTCCACGTAATCGTGTTCGTTCGCTATCACGTGGCTAAGCACGAGCTTCGTGTGGGCCCATACGTCGCCTTCCTTGTGGTAATGGAGATGTTCGCATCCGGCCATCAGTTCGTCAATGAACTTCAGCTCCGGACAAGTCGAACGGTTCGCTTCTAGCCATTCTACGAAGTGATTGCCATTGTCCAAGTTGATATGTTCTAGCAGTTCTTTATAATATAACATGTTGTAAATATAGCATTTATGTGCTCTTAATGCAATCGGTTTTCCGCATTTTAACTTTTCTGATAGCCTTGTCGACCATTCTTCGTTCGGCAGTGGTCATCCACGTGGTGCTTCCGGTGGTTAATACCTCGATAATGGCAAATTTCAGCTCTAATGGGCAACCGAAGAATATGCTTGATAGCTGGTCACCGGTTATTGGCGAAACACGTTTAGACGAAGGAAACAGCCTCCGGTGTATTGTGAACGATTCCTTTGCGTCTTCTACGTTGACGTCTGGCATGCATCTCATTGTAGCGTATGCAAATACTTTAAGTTTTTCAAGTTCGTCATTAAGCGCGACAACCGACTTCAGTGGATTTTTCATCATAAATACTTGTCCATACATACGGACAACTACCATCCCGGCTAGGCTATTCGGTACTGGTTGTATTTTCTTCCGTTCATCGATGGCTTTCTTGACGGAACGACGTATGCTCGTATATACGATCGAGGCGATTAATGGATATATGAACATGTCGAGTTTCATGCCGATAAATATAGTACAAAATTGCCAAGCGTTCAACATATTGCTATATTTCCGGCATGCATCACATTATACAACTTTCAGATATTCATATCGGCGGAGAGTACGGCGGCAAGTTCGACTGCTGGGGCAACCTCGAAGCCGTAGTCAATCACATCTCGTCCAAGATCCGTGTCATCCATCGGATTTTCGGTGTCGCGCCTCTGGTCTTGGTTACTGGCGACGTATGCGAAGGCAGTGCCGCTACGGTCGAGAACTATACCAAAGTTCACGACCTTATCGCCAAGATCTGCGGAACGGGAAATATCCGTTACACAGTCGGAAACCATGACGACGCCAAGGTTATGGGAGAAGCTCTCGGTTTCAATCCTGACAAGGTGAACGTCGAATTGTTAAGCGCATATGATGACCCATACATCCTTATCCATATCCCTACTTACACCGGAACGGTAGACGTGGACAGCGTGATGATGCAGATCCATCACGAACTGGCCCAGCTCGGTTCCGCTGCCAAGGACATTCCGAAGTATGTCTACAGCCACTTCCCAATCGGCTACGTAGACCACCGTTTCATGAACAACGGTCACGCGCTTGAACATGGCGAATTGTTGCACGAATGCCTTCAGCACGTAGGCGTCAAGGAAATCTTCTGTGGCCACTACCACTCAGGCTCCATCACGCCACACATCAGTTCTCCATGTATCAACGTATGTCCGGGCATCCAAGCACAGCTCGACCCTTACAGCAAGGACTGCATGCCGACTGGCGACTATCCGGGCTACGCCGACATTAGCATATACAAGGATTACGCTGACGTAACATTCAAGTACATCGAGGTCAACAAATGACAAAGAAGATTTCTGAAGCTCTTATCGCAAAAGCAGTCGCACGTAAGCCGGGCCGTCATCCCGGACGTGGCAGACCGGTGACGCCCAACCTTCCCAAGCAGTACCGTCGCAAGAAGGGAAGCAAGTGGATCATCCACCATTTGACCCAGACCGACGCTTACAAGTATTCGATGGGCCAGCTGTACAAGCACAAGCATCCGAACTCTCGTGCTCGTTGGGACTTCAAGCTCCGTAGCAAGGGCGTCAACATCGCTCATTTGTACGAAGCAATCAACGCAGAGCTCAACCACCTTTGTACTCTGACCTATACACAGTGGGAACTCGACGGCATCCGTACAGTTATGCCGTGGCTCTCTAACGACTGGATTGAATACCTCGAAGACTTCCAGCTCAAGCGCAAGTACATTAACTGCGAATTCGATCCGGACGATCCGTGCGGACTCAAGATTTGGGCAGAAGGCCCACAGATTCAAGTATTCTGGTTTGAAATCTACGTTCTCCAGATTATCCAGCACCTGTACTTCGATGACCTCGAAATCGACTGGGACGCTTCCAAGAAGTCCCTCGACGAAGTCATTGCAAAGTGGAAGGCTGCTGTTGAACGCGGTATCAAGTTCACCGTGAGCGATTTCGGTATCCGTCGTGGCATCAGCGACGAATGGAACGAATACATGGTGAGCACCTTGCTCAAGGAGCTTCCTGGCGTATTCGTAGGTACATCCAACGTCTATCTTGCAATCAAGCTGAAGTGCAAGGCCATCGGTACGTTCGCCCATGAACTCTACGCAGTGTATCAGGGCCTCGACGAAGTTCCGCTTCACAAGTCCCAGGCAATGGTTCTGGAAGACTGGACTAAGGAATACCGTGGCGACCTCGGTATCGCATTGAGCGACAACTTCGGCTTCAAGGCATTCCTCCGTGACTTCGACAAGTACTTCGCAAAGCTGTTCGACGGTTGCCGTCACGACTCTGGAAACCCGTACACTTGGGGCGAAATGCTCATCGCCCATTACAAGAAGCTTGGTATCGACCCGGCTACCAAGACCGGTTGCTGGAGCGACAGCCTCGACGCCGACAAGGCCATCGAAATTGCCGAGCACTTCAATCTCCGCATCAAGATTGCTTTCGGTATCGGTACGTTCCTCTGCGCCACCATCCTCAAGTTCAAGGGCAATGTTCAGCGCAAGCCTCTGTCCATGGTCATGAAGGTTACCCGCGTCAAGGGTTGCGAATTCGATCCGTGGAAGTGGGCAGTCAAGCTCTCCGATTCCATTGGCAAGACAATGTGTCCGGATCTTGAATGGGTAGAACACGTCAAGGCGGTATTCATGTACAGCTCCATTGACGAAATAATGGAGGAGTGCCAATGATTAACCTCTATATCTACGGTGGTGCTTTCGACCCGGTTACAATCGGGCACGAAACCATCATCCTCCGCATGATGACTGAGTTCGTCGATCCAGACCCGAACGCATGTATGCTTGTCCTCGTGTCGAATAATGACACCAAGCAATACTGCGAGAACGTAGACAACCGTATCAGCATGATGTATGACGCACTCGCATCGTCTGGTGTCTCGACTGAAAAGATCGCCGTGAAACAGCAAAACGAGCGCACTGCGGCGACCATGTGCAAGATTATGAACCGTGAATGGGCGGAAGTCAACATGTTCATTGACAATGTTGAGAAAGCCAACATGTTCATTGACAATGTTGAGACTATGCCCGCCGTCACTCCAGACCTTACGGCTAGACGTGATGTAAGGATTCATCTCGTCATCGGTATTGACGAATGGGTCTCGCTCGCTATCAATAAGGAATGGGTAGAATCCGACTGGATCCTTAAAAATGCTAACCTCGTTGTAGTGACACGCGACGGCAAGTCATTGAAGGATTTTCCGGTCGAGCTTAATGCCAACTGGACATTTGTTAACTTCGGCGCACCGAATACCGAGTCCAGCAAGATTCGTAAAGAAATGCTCGCCAATCCGATGAGCTCTCCGCGGGGCATCTCTCCGTTGGTCATGTACCATATCCGTGACGCACACCTTTATGGACAAGAAGACCCGGCCAATTACACTGAAGACGAGAAGCTATCACTGGCGAACTATGACCCGGCGAAGTATCCGCGTCCGTCAGTTACGGCTACGGTCGCCATCTATGATCCGTGCTCGCACCGAATCCTCATCGTCCGTAGAAAGGACTTCCCGTACCGTAACTACTGGGCACTTCCCGGCGGATTCGCCGAGAAAGGTGAGCCCATCGAGACGGTTGCCGTACGTGAAACGAAGGAAGAAACCGGTCTTGACATTTCCCAAAGCGATGTCAAGGTGCTCAAGGTGTTTCTGCCGGACGATCCTCGTGCCAAAATCAATCCGAATGTTTGGTTCTATGACGTCGCGCTTCTCGTTACTGTCGACGACAACATGTGCAAGCCTATTGCCGGTGACGATGCGGTAGACGCAAAGTGGGTACATATCAATGAGGCTCGCAACATGAACCTTGCATTCCACCACAACAAAATAATCGAAGAAATTGAAAATCAATGTTAAGGGGTATCTATGTTTACTACATATACAGAACCTACAGAAGATCCAATTGCATCGAAAGCTGATTTAGACAGCCTTAAAAAAGCTGGCAGCAAATGGAATCCTCAACATCCAGAGCGTGTACGCATTCACGAATTGGCATGCTGGGAAGGCGTTTGCTACGCATTCGACGACGGTTGGGGATCATTCCACCCAAATGGCAAATGTGGATGCATTTTGTCTGATGACGAATATGTATTCGGCATTCGTTGTAACCATTTGATTTGGATGGACGGCGAAGACGAGCACGAAGGCCCAGCAGTACTTGTCGTTGGCAACCACAAAGGATGTTTGGTGATGTCCTTGCTGTATGAATCGGAATCGGACAATTAACCATTAGGAGATCACATTATGAACGGAAAAGAAATACTCATCGTTATTGACATGCAGAAGGACTTCCTTGACGGAGCCATGCCCAACGCGGACGCCGTTGCAACCGTTGACGGCATCGTGCAAGAAATCACCGAATGGAAGGGCGACGTGTTCTACACCAAGGACACTCACGGTCCCGACTTCAAGCAGACCCTCGAAGGCGGTCTTCCGGAACACTGCATCCGCTTCAGTGACGGCTGGCAGTTCGAACCCAAGATCCAGAAGGCTCTCGATGCGGCGAACGCCACTTGCATCGAAAAGCCGACCTTCGGCTATCTCGGCTGGGCTCATACCCTTATCGGCGTAAGCTCCGAAGACCAGAGCGCACTGGCTGCACTCGGTAAGGCCAAGATTAAGCGTATCCGCCTTGTCGGCACTTGCACCGACATTTGCGTGATTTCCAACGCTCTTATCCTCCGTGCAATGTTCAAGGATACTCCTATCGAAGTCGTCGCCAGCAAGTGCGCCGCTACAAGCAAGGGTAACCAGGATGCTGCACTGGCCGTCATGGGAGTCTGCGGTATCACCGTATGCTAGGTGGAATCATCACAGCATTCAACCTACTCGGAACTGCGCTCAACTGTAAGCAGATCAAGTACGGGTTCGTGGTATGGTTCTTCTGCAATATCGGCTGGCTTGTAGTCGATTTGATGCAAGAGTCTTATCCTCGCGCCGTGCTTGACGTGGTACAGGCCGGCACATCAGTCTGGGGCTGGGCTGAATGGTCTAAAAAGGAAAAGAAATGATTATCGACAATGCTTTATTAGAAAAGATGGACAAGTGGATCGATGACTACTTCAACGGTTCCAACGGTTACACTGCCGTTCTTGGCATGTCCGGCGGTAAGGATTCTACCGTGTCCGCAAAGTGTCTTACACGTAAACTCGGCCCAGACCGTGTCGTGGGTGTGTTCATGCCGAACGGCATCCAGTCCGACATCGACGACGCTCACGCCGCAGCGGAAGCGGCCGGACTCACCAGAACTATCACGGTCAACATCCGTGACGCATACAGTGCTATCGCGAGCCAGATTCCCGGCTTCTACGAAAGCGACCAGGCCAAGACGAACCTCGCTCCCCGTCTCCGCATGGCAACCTTGTATTCCGTAGCGCAGTCAGTTGACCGTGGTCGTGTATGTTGCACCGGTAACCTCTCCGAAGCAATGGTTGGCTACTGCACTCTGTACGGTGACCTCGCTGGTGACTTCGCACTCCTCAGTGGTTTCAAGAAGGAAGAAGTGTGCGAACTCGGCAAGCTCCTCGGCCTTCCGGAAAACCTCGTAAACAAGACTCCATCCGACGGCCTTTCCGGCAAGACCGACGAAGAGAAGATGGGATTCACCTACGACGACATCAGCCGTTACATCGACGCGATGGTAGACCGTACTACCGACATGGACGCGCTTCGTGCGGATCCGGTGATGTCGAAGATTCACAAGATGGTTCAAGCGTCGAAGTTCAAGCGCGATATGCTGACCATTCCGTGTTTCCTTGGTTAAGAAGGTTGCCTCCGGGCAACCTTTTTTACTATATTTCCAGTATGAAGTACTCAGAACAGAAGCTCGACCTTACCACTATCCGCACACAGGAATGCATAGTCGCTCACTGCATCGCAGCCGACTTGGGCTGGGGAAGCGGTATCGCACCGATTATCATCCGCAAGATGTATGACTCCGAGAATGCATGCCGTTACAAGTGCAGTAACAATCCGAACGGATTTACCGGCGACTTGAAGAGTGGCGACATCATGGTCATCAATGCGTCAATGGGTACGTTCATCAATCTAATCACCAAGACCCATTCGTGGGACAAGCCCACTTACCAAGACTTTACCGAGACCTTGGTGAAGCTCCGTAACTATATGCAAGATGTCGGCTACAAGAAGCTGACAATGCCCAAGATAGGGTGCGGTCTTGACCGTCTTGAATGGTCTGTTGTTTCGCAGATTATTCGAGGAGTGTTCTGCGATACTGATATCGAGATTACTATCGCTTGCTGGCCCTAGTAAATCATTACGGTAATGTCGTACTTCTCAAATGGATCGTCGACTGTACCAGCACCACTGCACACAATTGTGCCGTTCAGACTAAATCCCATAGGAGTCTCTATTGCGATTTGATATGTCTTTGAAGTAGGCATACCTACTTCATTATGGTTGCCATATCCACCGTCAATCACGCTAAGGGAAACGCCACAGTCGGGAACTGCATTTTTAATGGCATCGCGAACATTCCGTACGCCTTCCCAATTATCGTCACGGAAAAATCCTTTGGTAATGGGTTCGATTGCCTTGTAGATCTTGTTTCGGTATGCAACACGAGCGTTTCCAGCCGTAGATTCAAATAGAATGCCCTTAAAGCATGCGCTGTACATCTCCATCACTGCCTTTCGAAACTGCTTGTTTGAAATTCCCTCAAACGCACCGGCAAGCCCGGCTGGGATTTCGGTCAGCTCCAAGTCATCATCTCCGTATGCTGGAGCTTCGTCCTTGTTCTCGTTAAAGCGCACGAACGTGTTCGTGATGTCGTCGTCATGTTCATAGGAGGAATCGCCCTGTTCCACTTCGTTCAGCGTTATCGAATTGCTCAGGTCGTCTTCGAGGGCGTTCGTCATTTCGTCAACGTCGTCAACCGTATGGGAATTGGACTGGTATACCGGCTTCTGCGTGGCAGGATCGAAAAAGATCTTGGCAAACTTGTTGCCTTGGATTGACAAGTCAACGGCGAGTTCCGTATCGCTCGGCGTTACGGTCACGCCGGTGTTCTGGGTAATTCGTTCTGCCAGCTCGGTCAGGTATTGGATAGCTTTTTCCATAATAAATTCCTCGATAAAATCTAGTTTATCAATAAACTACCTTGCAAACACGCTCAATCTTTCTAAATTTGTCAAGAGAGGATACTATGACAATGGAAGCAAAAGAAACAAGGGCGCAACGCGCCGCACGTATTGCCGAATCCGGCAACGGTGCGACCCTACGCACTAGGGTGGCTCCGGACAGGAAAAAGTACTCACGCAAAGAAAAGCACAAAGGACAGTCCATCGCAAGAGCGATGGATTTCGCTTTTTATGGACATGACCGGACGGTTTTGCTATATTTAGTGCATGGAAAAGATTGAATCATTGAATATGACATTGGGCGACCGTATCAAGGCATACGAGCACCAGTTTACTGATATTACCATCGATCCGTCGCTTCCCTATATCGCACGAGTCGATGGACGTGGCTTCAGCAAGTTCACGAGCAAGATGGAAAAGCCGTTCGATGCTCGATTTACCAGTACAATGTGCAGTACCGCTATCGAGCTCGTAAAGGAGTTCCGCCCGGTTCTCGCATACGTACAGTCTGACGAGATTTCACTGTTGTTCCGTCCTGCACCGGAACCGATGTTCAGCGGAAAGCTTTCAAAGCTCAACTCAATTATCGCATCTACGGCGACGTACTGGTTCAACAAGGAGCTTCCCTCTGATATTCCACAGAAGGGCATCCCTATTTTCGACTGCCGTATCTTCAACGTGCCTACCGAATGGGAAGCAGTCAACGCTCTCCGTTTCCGTTACCGCGACGCAGTCCGTAACTCCATCAGTTCGGCGGCACGCTACCTGTTCGGCCACAAGGCGACAACTGGCAAGAACAGCGACGAAAAGCTCGAAATGATTGGCGAGAAATGGAACACGTTCCCAGATGCCGCTCGTTACGGCGTGTTCTACCACAGGGTTGAAGTCGAGAAGCCGTGCGCTCCGTTCGTGATCACAAAAGACCTTCGCCGTATCCCTACTTCGGACACGTGCATCCGTACAGAAATCCACGAGTTCCTGGTGCAAGCCGAGGACGGCGGAGTGTGCAACCTCAACTCGCCCACGCACGGAATCGACCGCATTACCAACATGCCGGAAATTCTTTTCGGAGACGATCCGTTCGTAAAGGCAGTATATTCGTCGGAGGTCGTATAATACTATGCCAGTGATGGATAAGTT
>Ga0326514_10000734_pt1 | contig 21790 bp, 24 predicted proteins | sample 3_2548_0518_D_FD_203653 | JGI IMG/M metagenome (GOLD analysis project Ga0326514, IMG submission 203653) | Bovine rumen microbial communities from UC Davis, California, United States - 3_2548_0518 | ecosystem: Host-associated > Mammals > Digestive system > Stomach > Rumen | place: USA... | reverse complement strand
TACAGTGACGGAGCCTATCAGTTGGCGCTCCTCCAATTGGCAGGCACGGGTCTCGACATTGTGGCCTATTCGGTGGCTCTGCAAAACATTTGCATCGTGGCCATCCTCAAACAAGGTTTCGGCGAGGCGGGATTGATACGCCTTTTCGCTGCCCTTTACGGGGAAAGTGCCTACAATGCACAACGCGCCGAGCGTGTTTTTGAGCAAGCCCGAAAAATCAATTTAGTGTGAATACCATGAATAACCCATTGGAAACCAGTCTTTTCGATAAAGCGGTTAAGTTAGCCGTCGAAGCCCACAGCGGCACTGAGCGGCGTTGCAAAGGCTATCCCTATATCATCCATCCCATGGAGGCCGCCGCCATTGTGGCCACTATGACCAACGATCAAGAAATGTTGGCTGCTGCCATCTTGCACGACGTGGTGGAAGACACCGACGTGACCCTTGAGCAAATCCGCGATGAGTTTGGCGACCGTGTGGCCACGCTCGTCCAACATGAAACCGCACCCGACGACGAAAACCTGACTTGGCGCGAGAAGAAGTCGATACAAGTGGAACAACTGGCTGCCGCGCCCATCGACAGCAAGATTGTTGCCCTCGGCGACAAGCTATCCAATATGCAAGGCATTGCCTTGGACTATCGTCAAGTTGGCGATGCGGTTTGGAGTCGCTTTCATGCCCCAAACGGAAAGCCCGATGTGGAGTGGTATTACCGCTCACTCGCAAAGGCTCTGTCGGAGTTGTCGGAATTGGCTGCCTATCAGGGCTTTGTGAAGTTGTTGGGAGAGACTTTCGGATAGTCAATACAACAGATACTTTGCTCGAATCGCCTTGAAAGCCTCAAGGTCGTTTTGCCATGAAGCGCGGATTTCGTCTGCGCTTTTTCCGTTTTCGATGTCGCGCTGCAATTGCTGGTCGCCTGAAAGTTTCACAAAATAGTTGTTGAAGAACCCCTTGTCTTTCAGTTGCTGGTAAGCCTCAATGAGCCATTCCAAATGCAACTGATTGACATTGTGCGCGTAATCGTGGGCAAATTCAACCAAGTTTTCACCTCGGCAACGTTGACCTTCAAGCAAAGGTTTTGAGGCTCCGCTTGTGCTTTTTGGCGTGAAGGTGAAACTTCCGCGCATATTGGGATGGCCATAAATCTGGAAAGGCGTTTCGGTGCCGCGACCGATGCTGACGATGGTGCCCTCGAAGAAACAAAGGGTGGGGTAGAGGTACACCGATTCCCAGTTGGGCAGGTTGGGCGAGGGGCGCACCGGCAACTCATAGATGGCGTTGCGGTTGTATATATTAATAGGTATCAAGGTGAGGTCGCAGCGGATGCCGTTTTTCAGCCAGCCTTCGCCGTTCACCATCTTGGCATATTCGCCGATGGTCATGCCATAAACGACGGGGACTTGGTGCATTCCCACAAACGATTGGTTTTCAGATTTCAAAACAGGGCCATCGATATAGAAACCATTTGGGTTCGGGCGGTCGAGGACGATGACGGGCAGCTTGTTTTCGGCGGCGACCTCCATGACGTAGGTCATCGTGGAAATGTAGGTGTAGAACCTCACGCCAACATCCTGCAAGTCGAAGAGAATCAGGTCGATGCCTTGAAACATTTCGGGCGTGGGTTTCTTGTTTTTGCCGTAAAGCGAGACGATGGGCAGGCCCGTTTTCTCGTCCTTGCCACTGTGTACTTTCGCGCCTGCATCAGCCGTGCCACGGAAACCATGTTCGGGCGTGTAGATTTTCCGCACATCCACGCCCAAAGAAAGCAACGTGTCCACCAAATGCGTTTCTCCAACAATGCTCGTTTGGTTGCCAACCACACCAACTCGTTTTCCTCGCAGAAGTGGCAGGTAATCATCCATTTGCGTAGCGGCGGAAACATAGTGTTCCTTGTCAATAAAAGCAAGTTGAGACGTTACCAAAACGGCTGGCTTTTGCGTTTTGGTTCTGTTGTTTGGCTCGTTGTCCATCTTGAAGACTTGGGCTTGGGCTTGCGCAAGGAAAGCGCAAAACAGCAGGGCGAAAAAGGATTGTCGTTTCATTTCAGAAGTGTTTTGTTGTGCAAAAGTATTGAAATTTATGCAAATTTAGTGCCTAAAGGTTTCGCCGAACCGATTTTTCCCTATTTTTGTCGCTGAATTGGCTCGCCAGTTCGGACTTTATGAACTTTAGAAGCGTTATGCTTCCTTTGTACTTGAGAACCTGCGAAATTTTCAAGTAAAATGATAAAGGAAGTCGTATAACGGCTTCACGCTGTTTAGCGTGTGGCTGTTATTACATTCTTTATCATGGGTTTTTCGCAGGACCTTCAAGTACGATGTGATATAACACAGCGCACGCTTCTTTTGTTTGGTGTGGACGGCTGGAGAATCTTCTAAATTGTTTGAAAATCAGTAATTAACTTTTTATAAACACTAAAAGAAGAAAAAATGGATAAAAAGAAAAAGAAGAAAAACCTCGCGTTTTCACTTCTGTTGGCAGTAGGAATGTTGCTTCCTTCTCATCTGCCTGCACAGGAACAAAACGGTAGGCCAGGAGGTCTGTTTGGTGAATCCGCCCCGACTGCTTCCGACGGCCTGATGCGCAGAAACGAAGGCACTGCTGGAGGCTATTTCACAGGGCAGGGTTTCGGAGCCACAAGCGGCAACATCACAGGCCAAACTTTTGGCGCACCTTTGAGCAGCGGATTGCTCGTCATGCTCGCGGCAGGTGCAGGTTATGCAACAATTAAATCAAGGAAAAAACAAAACAGAAAGGAAAAATGAACATGAAAAAGATTAGTATTATCGTTGCGGCAATGACTTTGGCTTTAGGCCTTTCGCAATGCAAGAAAGAACAACCCACAACCGCCAACGGGAATGATGCCGTTGCTATCACGCTCGACATAAAGAACAATGGCGGCTCAAGAATGGATGTGAACACAAGCACGGGCGAAGTCACATACGAGACTGGCGATGTGATTTATGTGGCGAGTGGCGGCACATTCGTCGGAACGCTGACGCATAATGGCACCAACTTCGGCGGCACCATCACCAACCCGACCTTAGGCGAGCCGCTGCATTTCTATTTTTTAGGCAATATGACACCCGCCGAAACCCTTACGGCAGGTACAACAACGACTTGCTCCGTGGTTATCAGCGACCAAACTGAGCATTTGCCAGTGATAGAATATGCACCGTCCAATGAAACCTACAATTCTGGCGTAACCACCTTTACCGCTCATTTGCTGAACAAGTGCGCTTTGGTGAAGTTTAATGTGGCCACCTCATCGGAGGCTGCTACCTGCATTACAGGGATGAAAAACAAGGTGACGGTAAGTTTTGCAGAAAACACTTTGACCCACAGTCAGGAAGGTAATGGTGTGATTACTTTGCCTGCTGGTAATGGTGAAAAATGGGCTATTTTATTGCCGCAAGAGGCTTTGGAGGAAGGTCTTGCCTATTCCGAAGATGGAGATTATACTGGCACACGCGGTGCTATTCCTGCTATTTATGATAATGGCTATTTGGTTACAGGTATTGATGTGAATGTTACTACAGAGGTCAATCCAGGTGAAGTTCCTGTTGGTGCTATTTGTGGGAAGTTCACTATCAATTCCAATGGCGACCAAGTGTATTTTTCGCAGGGGAATTTGCAGTACATTGGCAGCGCGGCAGAACCATACTGGAAGTTTGCCGAGAACCAATGGGATTATTTCGGTGACGTTAGTGCTGGCCAAAATGTTGACCGCGACCTGTTTGGCTGGGGCACCAGTGGTTGGAACAATGGGAATATGTATTACCAACCATACAATACCGTGAGTTTTTGGGATAGTGAAATTGGTTATGGTTACGGCCCCACCGACGGGACGAACTACAACTATGATTTGACAGGCGACTACGCCAATGCCGACTGGGGCGTTTACAATGCCATCAGCAATGGCGGCAACACACCAAACCAATGGCGCACATTGACCTATCTCGAATGGGAATATATTATCTTCTCACGCAATACGAGTTCGGGTATTCGTTATGCCAAAGGTATCGTGAATGGAGTGAACGGTGTTATTCTGCTGCCAGATAATTGGAGTGCTTCAGTTTATGCTTTGAACTACACCAACAAGTACAGCGCACCTTTCAACACGAACGAAATCACATCAGAGAATTGGGCCTTGATGGAAAACAACGGTGCTGTCTTCTTGCCCGCTGCGGGCAGCCGCCAAGTGGGTGGTAACAGTGAAAGCCACGGATGCTATTGGTCAACCTCTTCCTTTTTCAGTGCATCTTTCTCGTACCGCGTGTTCTTCGATGATTCTGCCCTCGTCATGGACTGCATCGACCGCTTTGTAGGTCAAAGTGTGCGCCTCGTTGCCCCAGTCGAGAATTGATTTCATGTGTCGAAGGCTATACTAGTTCTTCCGCATTTGCAATGCGGAAGGGGTGAATATCAGCATTTGCAATGCGGTAATGAATAATATGCGGCTGCCGTGGTACGACAGCTCTACAGCCTATCCGTTGTAGGGCTGTCGCATTGCGGCAGCCGCATTTTGTGTACGCGCTTTTGATGGGTTTCGCCCCGCTGGGGCTTTGTTCGGAATTTGTTTTTTTGTCGGCAGGGGTTGCATTGCATTTCACCCCTGCCTACTATCCGCCGTCACTCCGTGACTTGGGCTGTGGCACGAAGGAACCCCAAAGGGGTGACAGGATATTAGGCAGGCGGTGGAGCATGGCGGAACCCCTGCCGATGAAAACAACGCGAATCAACCCTGTTCTTCCGAATTTGCAATTCGGAAGCCGTGAGTATCAGCATTTGCAATGCGGGAATGAATGATATGCGGCTGCCGTGGTACGACAGCCTTACAGCCTATCCGTTGTAGGGCTGTCGCATTGCGGCAGCCGCATTTTGTGTACGCGCTTTTGATGGGTTTCTCCCCGCTGGGGCTTTGTTCGGGAATTTGTGTTTTGTCGGCAGGGGTTTCATTGCATTTCATCCCTGCCTACTATCCGCCGTCACTCCGTGACTTGGGCTGTGGCACGGAGGAACCCCAAAGGGGTGATAGGATATTAGGCAGGCGGTGGAGCATGACGGAACCCCTGCCGGAAAAACGAAACAATGAAACAATGAAAAAATGGTAGTGTAGGTAATTTTGTTTATTTTTGCGGGCAGAAAACATATACATTATGTGTACCTACAATATAAGTTTAAACGATGCGCTTGTTGAAAAGGCACGGCCTTCGTTTCCCGATGACAAGGCTTTGCAACGGTGGTTGCAAGAACAAGTTTCTGTCATGTTGGAGCGTTTTCTTTGCGAACAAAAGGAGAAAGAGTCTGCACAAAAAGCAATGGTCAAAGAAAGCCTAACCACAGCATTCAACGAATTACATTCGGGGCAGGCAAAAAAAGATGCCAGAAGTCTATTTGCACAATAAAACCTCGCCTCGATGAATGTGACGATTGATTTTCTGCCCGAGTTTGAAAGACGTGCAAAGGCTTTGGCAAAGAAATACAAATCCTTTCCGAAGGATTATGATGCCTTTTTGGATGAGTTGGAGAAGAATCCTTTCTGTGGCGATCCTTTGGGACACAACACATACAAGCATCGCATGGCTATCGCTTCGAAAGGCAAGGGCAAAAGCGGTGGTGTACGGGTGATTACGTATAATTTACAACAGACTTCAAATGCTGTTCTCGTCACTTTGATGTCCATCTATGATAAATCGGAAATTGACAATGTTTCTGATGCCTACCTCCGTCAGTTGGTTTCTGAAGTAGAGAGAAATGCACAATCTTCCTAATATCTATCGTCACTCCGTGACTTGGGTTTGGGTACGGAGGAACCCCGGAGGGGTGATAGGATATTAGGCAGGCGGTGTAGCATGGCGGAACCCCTGCCGGAAAATGGCAAGAACCCAACCATAAAAAATGTTGCGGTGTCGGTGATTTTGTTTATTTTTGCAGTCAGAAACCAACAGAAATATAAATGTGTACACGGACAATCCATATCAACGACAGTTTAATGGAGCAAGTCAGACCCATGTTCCCCAACGATGATGTTTTGCAGCGGTGGTTGGAGCAACAAATGGAGTCTATCTTGATGAATTATTCGGCTCAACATAAGCCGGAACATCCTTGTTCCTACACGGATGAGGAAATGTATGCCATCGTCAAGGAACGGTTGCAAAGTCTTGAAAAAGGAACAGCCGAACTTGTTGATGGCGAAGAGGTCTTCTCACAAATTCATAAACGCTATGGCTTTAAGGCATCAGTGGCATAGCCAAGCCAAGATGGAGTTGGACGAGACGCTGGCTTATGTGTTTCGTGAGTTTGGAGAAAAAACGGCTGAAAAAGTGTATGTTGAAGTCGAAAAGCGTGTGAACCAGTTGCGTGCTTTCCCTGATTCGGGAATGCGGTATAAAGACTTGTTTTACAATGACAAAGAGGTAAGAATCCTACACATGCGTAAATCCTCGATTATCTATTGCCACGATGACGAAATGTTGTACATACTTGCATTCTGGAACAATCGGAATAATGATACGAATGCAACTGAAATGTTGTCGGAGAGATAAAGTGTTCCTATCATGTCCGCCCCAAAATTCATAGCAGATCGGATTTTTTCGCTTTCGAAGGAAAACCTTTCCTCGACTGTGATGCGCTTGGCCGTCACGAGCGTGGCTTTGGCCATTATCGTGATGCTGATTGCTTGGGCGGTTGTTGTTGGGTTTAAGAACCAGATTCGCGACAAGGTGATTGGCTTTGTAGCCCCGATTCATGTGCAGTCGTTAGACAAGAATGAATCGGTCGAGGAAACGCCTTTTGTATTGGATTCATTGTTAATCAGCAAGTTAAACTCAATTGAAGGTATTGCGCATTATCAAATGGTAGCCAACAAGGCAGGCATGATTAAGACTGACGACGAAATCCAGGGCGTGGTGTTGAAAGGCGTGGACGAAAACTACGACTGGACTTATTTCAGCAACTGCCTATTGAAAGGGAAAACGCCTGAATATCAATTGGGTGAACGCTCCAATGAGGTGCTGGTTTCCAAAGCCATTGCCAACAAAATGCTTTTGGATGTGGGCGATGATGTGCGTGTGTGGTTCATTGACAAGGACATGCAGGCGAGGGGGCGAAAGTTTACGGTGATTGGTATCTTCGAGACGGGTCTCACCGAGTTTGACGAGCGTTTCGTTTTTGCCGACCTCAACCAAATCCGCAAGCTGAATGGCTGGGAAGACAACGAAGCGGGATTGTTGGAAATCGCGCTGAAAGACGGTTTCGACGCCAACCAAATCAATGAGAAACTGTATTATGCCCTGCCTTCCGAGTTGGCATCTTATACCGCCCGCGATAGCAACCCACAAGTCTTCGATTGGCTTGATTTGCTTGACACCAATGTCTGGCTTATCATGGCTTTGATGTTGCTGGTAGCAGGCATTACAGTTATCAGTATGTTGCTGATTATCATTATTGAGCGCACTTCCACCATTGGCTTGCTGAAAGCGATGGGCGCGAGCAACAAGTTCGTCCGCGAGGTGTTTTTACGTCGCTCGTTGCGCATTTTGCTTATTGGGATGCTCATCGGCAATGTTATTGGTTTGGGTTTCTGCCTATTGCAAAAATGCACTGGACTCATCAAACTTGATGCAGCGACCTATTATCTTTCATCTGTGCCCATCGAATTGCACTTTACTACCGTGATACTCATCAATTTGGGAACTTTAATTCTTTGGGTCTTGATGCTGTTGATTCCAACTTCAGTTATCAATCGCATCAGCCCTACCAAGTCGATTCGGTTTGAATGAGGAAAATTTCGTGTTTTTTTCCTGTCGTTCCAATAAAATCCCTATCTTAGCCGCCAAATCAACAGAATTATGATGAAAGATTTTACCATTCAACCGTTGAAAGGCTACGGCGAAATACCTTTCGGAATGACACTTGACGATACGGTCAAGTTGCTGAACATGCCCGACTTCTATGAGGAGTTGAACGACATGGAAGAGACGGGAAACCGTTCCATCTATTACGAATATGATGATATTCAGACGAATATCTATTTCGAGGGCATCACCAAGTCGGTGGTGGCTTGCTTCGAGACGGAGAACGAGGCTGCCACATTGTTTGGCAAGAAAGTGTTCGACCTCAAGAAGGAAGATGTCGTCAAGTTGATGAAAGACAATGGCTTCAAGGACGTGGAGGAAGAGACCGAGGACGGCGAACTGCGCGTTTCATTCGAAGATGCCATGATGGACTTCTTCTTCGATGACGACGTGATGACCGCAGTAAGTTGGGGCGTACTCGTTGATGAACAAGGGGAAATAATATGATTGCCTCACGCAGAATGTGCAGAATACGCTGAACCTGTTGGGCGCAAAATAGGCATCGCATCGCGATTCATATAATTCTGAGAATTCTGCGTGAATAGAAAAGCGAATTCAGCGTGAAAGAGTAAAATATGAGACTTCATCAGAAATATGACGCTTTCGTGGCCTATTTCTCGGAACACATGCCCATTGCCGAGTCGGAGTTGCATTACAAAGACCCGTATCAGTTGCTTGTGGCGGTGATTCTCTCGGCGCAGTGTACGGACAAGCGAGTGAACATGACCACGCCTGCGCTGTTTCAGCGTTTCCCGACGGCGCACGACATGGCGACATCGACGGTGGACGAGATTTATTCCTACATCAAAAGCATTTCCTATCCCAACAACAAGGCTAAGAACTTGTTAGGCATGGCACAGACTTTGGTCAGTGATTTTGGTGGCGTTGTGCCTGACAATCTGGATGATATGCAGAAATTGCCCGGCGTGGGTCGCAAGACGGCCAATGTGATGATGGCTGTGGCTTTCAAACAACCGGCCATGCCTGTCGATACACATGTGTTTCGTGTTTCCAACCGCATTGGTCTGACCCAAAACTCGAAAAACGTCCTCGAAACGGAGAAGGTCTTGGTAGCACATCTGCCTCAAAATGTGCTCTCTAAAGCCCATCATTGGCTCATCCTTCATGGTCGTTATGTCTGCCTTGCCCGCAAACCGAAATGCGATGACTGCGGGATTACTGCAATTTGTGATTTTTACCAAAAGAAACAGAAAAAAGAACAATAAAATGGAAGAGTATTCAGAAAAACCAAAGAAAAGAGGTATCGGAAGAAAAATCCTCACCACTTTAAGCATCATCCTTGTTTTGGCTGTGGCGGGTTTTGTTTTCTTCAAGTTTTTTTATGTGTTCGGTAGCGGCGTGAAGGCTGGCGAACTTAACTTGTTCGTTTACAAGGGCTACGTCTTCAAAACCTACGAGGGTAGACTGATTCAGGCGGGCTACAACTCGCAAAACAGCAATGCAACCATCCAATCGAATGAGTTCAATTTTTCGGTGAAAGACGAGAATGTGGCCCGACAATTGGAGCGTTGCGCAGGAAAGATAGTTGAACTGCACTACAAGGAATATCTCGGCACCTTGCCGTGGCGTGGCATGACCAAATATGTGGTCGACAGCGTTTATTCGGTTACCTCGGTAAACGAATCTCGCGATATGCCGATTTCAGTGCCTTTGGAAGTGCTTTAGTTGCTTCTCGAAATCTCCAATTTGCTGATTTCCACTTCGTTGTTTTCCGAAATGATTTCAATCCAGGTGTTGTCCTCGCTGAACCACTTGTATTGCGAACCGATGCGGAATAGGAAGGTTTTTTCTTCCTCTGCGGCAGCGATGGGTAACACAAAACCGCCGTTTTTGCCGCCTGAGCCTCCGAAGGAGACAATCATCGGGAAGGTCTTTTCGGGGTGCGGGTTGCGTACCTTGATAATGATATAATTGGAACGGCGCACGGCAACCTCAATCTTGTTGAAATCAAACCGTTGCGCTTGACCGGCGGCCAATAACATGGGCTCGCTGTTCAACTCATAAAGTTTGTTTTGCTCGATGATTTCGCTGATGCGGGCAATCATTTCGGTAGGGTAGGTCTCCAAACCAAGTTCCTCGGCCTTGGTGTAGGCTTCGATGGCTTTGTCGAATGTGTTGGTCTTGAAATGGCCGTCGCCCTCCTTGATGAAGGCGTTGTATTGTGCGTGTAGGGCTGCGATACGGTCATTTTCGGCACGCTCGGCGGTCGCTAATTGGGTTGTTGCGGTTGGGTCGTTGGGTTTGTAAATCAAAGCCGATTGGAAGTGTGTGATGGCTTCGGCGAACTTTTCAGCGGTCATGGCTTGGTCACCGGCACTCATGGCATTGTTGTAGTTGGCTTCCAACTCGGCGGCCATTTGAGCGAAGATGCCATCGATTTCCTGAATCTTTGCCGTTGCGGTGGCATTGCCTTCGTCGAAGGCAACCACTTCTTGGTATTTCAGTTTGGCATTGGCATAATCCTGTTGGGCGAACAATTCGCCAGCGGCATCCAACATGCTCTTAATGGTAGCCTGTCGCTCGGCCTCCGCTGCGGCCAATTCGGCTTGACGTCTGGCCTCTTCTTCAGCGGCTATGCGGGCAGCTTCTTCTGCCGCCAAACGTGCGGCCTCTTGTTCTGCGGCAATTCTGGCGGCCTCTTGCTCAGCAGCGATTCTGGCGGCTTCAGCCTCAGCAGCCAACCTTGCAGCTTCGGCTTCAGCGGCCAAACGAGCGGCTTCTTGCTCAGCGGCAATGCGAGCAGCCTCAGCCTCGGCAGCCAAACGCGCTGCTTCTTGTTCGGCAGCGATGCGTGCGGCTTCCTCGGCATCTTGTTGGGCAATGAGCGGGTCTAAGCGGGCAATCATGTCGGTAGCGTAAGCGTCATCCGTAACCACCGCTAATGCACTCTGGTACTGGGCTTTTGCCTCCTTGTAAGCCTTGCTTTCATACAGACGGTCGGCCTCGGCAATGATGCCGTCGTAGCGGTCGGCAATACCTTTGGCGGTTTGATAATCGTTTTTCAAGGTGTTGGCTTGCAGGTCGTTGGGGAAAAGTTCGAGGGCTTTGCTGAGTTTGTCGATGGCGGCCTCATAATTTTTGCGCAGGCCAAACTGACGGGCTGCCTCCATCAAATTATCGAAGCGCGTCATTTTCTCCGTATAAAGTTGCTTTTTCTGTCGGGCTTCGGCGAGTTTTTCCTTGGGAAGTTTGTCGTTGGGGAAAATGCCGATGGCGGTCTCAAACTGCATGATGGCTGCATCGAAATTCTCCTCTGCCAAAAGACTTTCTCCTTGGCTCATGGCCGTGTCGAAAGCGTCTTGCTTGTCTTGGCGTTCCTTTAGGATTGCCCGCACTGCATCTGCCTGACCGCCAACATATTTGTCCTCGGGGAAAACCTTCAAAGCCTGCTCATATTCCGACAAAGCCTCCTCATATTTCTGCTGGCCGTAGTATTGGTCGCCGGCATCCAAATGGGCATAGAAAACCTCTTGTCGGGCACCGTCTTCCTGAATTTTCTTCACGGTTTCGTCAAGTTTCTTCCTGGCGGTTGCGTCGCCCGACTTCTGCTTCAAAGCCATCTCGTAATAAGTCTTCGCGCTGATGTAGTCTTTGGCTGAAAACTTGTCGTTGCCCTTCTTCATCAGCGACTCGTAGGATTCGGCATTTTGGGCTTGCATGATGTTGGCGCTCAATATGATAGAAGCACCAAACATCATGGAAAATATGAGTTTTTTGTTCATGATTCTAATTATTATCCCATTTTAACGGACAAACAATATTAATATTGTGTGTTTCCACAAATTTGTATTCTTGTAATCCAGAAACCAAACTCTCAACCCTAAACTCTAAACTCTCAACTCTAAACTCTAAACTAAATCCTCCCGTCCTTAATGGTAATAGTGCGGTCCGACATGGCGGCCAAATCGGGGTTGTGCGTGACGATGACAAAGGTTTGGTTCATCTCATCGCGCAGGCGGAAAAACAACTTGTGGAGTTCTTGCGCCGACTTCGAGTCGAGGTTGCCCGAAGGCTCGTCAGCCAAGACCACCGCCGGACTGTTGATCAAAGCCCTTGCCACGGCAATGCGTTGCTGCTCGCCGCCCGAAAGCTCGGAAGGCTTGTGGTCTTTTCTTGCCGTAAGATTCAGGTAATCAAGGAGTTTTAAAGCCTTTTCAGTGGCTTCCTTTTTGCCCATTCCGCCAATGAAAGCGGGAATACAGATGTTTTCGATGGCCGTAAATTCGGGCAAGAGGTGATGGAACTGGAACACGAAGCCGATTTTCCGATTGCGGAAAGCGGCCAAATCGGTGTCATTCAGTTTGTTGACCTCGGTTCCATCGATGAGAAGTTGGCCACGGTCGGCCTTGTCCAAAGTGCCGATGATGTGCAGCAAAGTCGATTTGCCTGCGCCCGAAGCCCCAACGATGCTCACGATTTCTTTCTTGTTGATATGCAGGTCGATGCCCTTGAGCACTTCGAGGCTGCCGTAGGATTTATGTATGCCAGTTGCTTGAATCATTTCCGTACCCATTGCATTGAGTCAATGCGGCAAAAGTAGAAAAAAAACGGACATCATTCGAGATTGTCGCTTTATTTCTTCCCCCGACTTTCCACCCAAATCCAAAGCCGCCACATCAAGTAGCCCCAAGCGAAGAAAAGGACGTAGAAAACCCATTTGGGGACGGAGGTCTGGTAAGCGTCCTCGTTGACGATTTCCGAGTATTGTTCAGTGGGGATGTCGGCATAGTAATAGGCTCCCGCGCCAAAGTCGTAGCCTTCGACGAGGCCGAATTTGTTGGCCATAATCCAGCCGGCCAAAAACAAAGTGATTACCACCACGACGATGGTAATCACTTTGAATATTTTGTGGTTTTTGTTCATCACTTGAACATATCCAGATTCGGTACTTCAAAGATGGCTCCAGAGAGGAGGAACCACACGGCAAACAGCGTGAGGGCGATGTTGAACAACTGGCCGATGATGTAGAGCCAGAGCACCTTGCCGCCTTGCATCTGCTTGAAGAGGGTCTTGAAGTTGGTGTCGAGTCCGATGCTGGTGAAGGCCAAGACGAAAGCCCAATTCTTGTATTGGTCGAGGACGCCGTTGATGGCTTTCACGTCGCCGCCGAGAGGTTTGACGATGAAGGAAGCGACCAACGAAGCCACGAAGAAACCGATGATGAACTTCGGGAAGCGGGTCCAGATTTCGCCGGCACCGACTTTTTGGCTCGGGTCCTTGTCGACCTTGGTGGCGAAGAAGATGGCCACGAAGAAAGCGATGAAACCGATGAGGATGTTTTGGATCATCTTGACCATGGAAGCGACTTGCTCGGCTTCCTCGCCGAGGGCGCTACCGGCCAGCACCACGGCACCCGTCGAGTCCACGGTGCCGCCGATGAGGGCGCCGCCCATCATCTGGTTCATGCCGCAGGCGCGGATAATCATCGGCTCGAAAACCATCATCAGGATGGTGAAAATGATGGAAATGGAGATGGCCAACGAGAGGTCTTCTTTCTTGGCTTTGGAGGCTGCACCCGTGGCAATGGCCGCGCTGGTGCCGCACACCGAGGTAGCCGAAGCCAAAGTGATGACCAAAGGCTTGTTGTCGATTTTCAGGACTTTGGTGCCGAGCCACCACATGAAGATGATGACGATAGGCGTGACAATCCATGCGATGCCGAGGCCGTAGAGTCCGAACTTGGCGATGTTGCTGAACAGCACCGAGAAGCCCATAATGACCAAACCCGTCTTGATGTAGAATTCAGTGCGGATAGCGGGTTTCAGCCATTCGGGAGTGCCGACGGTGTTGGAGATGAGCAGGCCGATGAGCAAAGCCCAGAAAGCCCATTCGAGGTACATCTTGAGGGTGTATTCGGCGCTAATCATTCTGACTACGACACAGATGAGGAACAGCACGACGAAGGCAGGGATGAACTTGCCGATTTTCTCGCCTTGCAGTTTGATGCCAATGCCGAACAGGATGCCCGTCACCAAGAAGGTGCGGAGCAGTTTGACCCAAAACTCGCCGTTGAATTGTGCGGCCAATGATTTCTTTGCTTCCACGTTCTCCCACCAGTGCCAGGTGCCAAACTTGGCGGCGGAGAAATCAAATGAACCAGTCAGAACAGCGATGCAGGCCACCGCGATGACGATGAAGCCGATCCACACGGCTAACCAGTCTTCTTTTTTCCAGAGGTTGGATGTGTTGTTTGCCATAATGCTCTTGTTTTAGGTTTTTGCTTTTGAATCGGGCCCTTCGACAGGCTCAGGGACCCTTAGGCGGTCGTTGAGCCTGTCGAAACGCCGCTTGTTTTAGAACTTATAGCTTAAAATGCCGACCACACGATGTGAGTTGTCGCCAGCTTCTTTCTGTACCAGTGAATAGTCAAGTTTGAAGTTCACGGACTTCAGAGGCCAGTAGTTGATACCAACAGTGTACCAATTCGTGCCGCCTTTTTCGATGCTGGCATCTTTGGTGAAGTGTTCATAACGCAGGACGGGCATAATCTTCTGTTCACCAGCTTGGAAGTTGTATCCAATTACGCCATAGTAACCGTTGCTGTTGTAATAGCCAAGGTCTTCTGGGATAACCGTATGAGCAACTCCCGTGGTGCCACCGATGTATTCGCCACGGAGGACGAATTTACCGTCGTTGTATTGGACACCGGCAGCCCAACGGTTACGGGTGCAGTTGACATTGTCGTCTTTGGTGTACTTACCATAATAATATGAACCACTCAAGGTCAAGTCTTTCAGGCCGGGATGTACTTCGAGGCGACCCACGATATCCTTGCGGTTGTTGTTGTCGAGTTGGTTGGCGCCGTTGCCGTTGAACACGCCGAGGCTGTAGTCGACAATACCGAATTTCTCTCCGTTTTGAGTCTCGATGGGGAAGAGGCTACCCGTGGCCATGATACCGAGGTCACGACCCAAGGAACCCACGCCGCAGACATCGCTGTATCCTGTGAGTCCTTTGACGCTCTCGCCATAGTCGAAGATTTCGAGGTTGAGAGGGTTGATGGGGCTTTCGATGGAGAACGGGATCTTGAACTGGCCGACTTGGATAGCGAACTCGTTGCAGGGCTTGTATTTTAGGTAAGCGTCAACGAGCATGGGGCTGCGGGTGAAGTCGCCTTGGATCTTGTAGGTCAGACCCTTGACGAGAGTGCCGTCGATAGACATACGCACGCGGCGCATCCTGAAGGTGTTGTCAATAAGTTCTCCCTCATTGTTCAGGTTGGCTTGGTACATGCCTTGCACGAAACCGGAAATTTTGGGCATACGGTCAACCTTGCCATGAAGGTTGTCCACTTGTTGTTGCAAATTGTCTTGTGCACTGACACACAACGGAATGGATAGCAACATCATTCCAACGATTGTACGAAAAATGCGTTTCATTTTAGTAAGTTTTAATTCGTTTTCAATTTTAAAATCGGCGGCAAAAATAGTAAAAATACTTATAGTAAGTATATTTACTAATTATTTTCGATGAAAAAATGTGGGTGTGAGCGTGTTTCAAATCCCTAAGAGTTCCGCATGTCGCGTCATTTCCTCAAAAGTAATCTTGAACCACTCCGTGTAAAGTTCGGGATGTAATTTGATGTCTTCTTTCAAGTCTTTGAGGCTCATGTATTTCCATGATTCCACCTCGTCGCGGTTGATGTTGGGCATGTCGTCGCTTTGGCCGATGAAGACGTGGTCAAGCTCGTGCTCGGTGAGGCCTTGCCCGACGGGGGCCTTATATATAAAGGTGTAGACCTCGCGCATCTCGCATGCCATACCCATTTCTTCCATCAAGCGGCGTTGGGCGGCTTGGGCTGTCGTTTCTCCGGCGCGTGGATGGCTGCAGCAGGTGTTGGTCCAGAGGCCGGGGGAGTGGTACTTCGAGAGGGCTCGTTGCTGCATGAGCAGTTCGCCCTTTGAATTAAATATAAAAACGGAGAATGCTCTGTGAAGATGCGGCGTGACATGCGCGGCTTGTTTCTCCATTTGGCCTATGGGTTGGTCGTTTTCATCTACAAGGATTACGTTTTCCATGATAGTCTATTTTAACTACGAATTTCACGAATTAGACGAATGAATTTTGCAGCTAATGCTGCGAATTGATACGAATTTTGGCTTTCGCTGTGACGTTTGGATAGCGTTTGAAGAAAAGGCTCTCTTCATTGAAATTCAACAAGATTCCTAATTTGAATCCTGTTGCTCGAAGGTAGTTGATGATTTGAGCTTCATGTTCTGGCAAAATTGCAGAAACGGATTTCAATTCAACGATGATTTTGTCGTAACAAACAAAATCGGCGACAAAATAGTGCTCCAAAGCGATGTCTTTGTATTGGATTTGGATTTTACTTTGGGATTCAAACGGGATGTTTCGTTTTGATAACTCTATTTCCATTGCTTCTTGGTAAACAGATTCCAAAAAACCTTGTCCCAGCGTATTATGCACTTCCATAGCAGCACCGATGATTTCGTATGCCTCATGTGGAAAAATCATCTTGTCTTTCTCGTTCTCCATCAATTGCTGTTAAGCCAATTCGTATTCATTTAGGACGCTTGCGTCCTCAAATTCAAAACAATTCGTTCCATTCGTGCAATTCGTAGTTCCTTAAATCAAACTTTATTGTATTCAATTCGTATTCATTCAGGACGCTTGCGTCCTCAAATTCTATCTAAATTCGTTTCATTCGTGCAATTCGTAGTTCTTTCATTAAACATTGAATCTAATATTCAGTATATCCCCATCCTGCACAACATACGTCTTTCCCTCTATCCGGAACTTGCCGGCTTCCTTCACGGCGGCTTCGCTACCGTATTTCAGGAAATCTTCCGTGCTCATCACCTCGGCGCGGATGAAGCCGCGTTGCAAGTCGCTATGGATGGCTCCGGCGGCGATGGGGGCAGTGTCGCCAACATGGATGGTCCATGCGCGGGTTTCGTCGGGACCGGTGGTGAAGAACGAATGTAGGTTCAAGGTGTGGTAGGCAGTGCGCACGAGTTTGTTCACGCCAGGTTCGGTCAGGCCCGCATCTTCCATGAAGAGTTGGCGGTCGTCGGCATCGAGTTCGGCGATTTCGGCTTCCAACTTGCCTGCGATAATCAACATGTCCTGACCTTCCTTCAAGGCGGCTTTCACGGCATCGGAATATTTGTTGCCCGTGGTGGCCGAAGCGTCATCTACGTTGCAGACATAGATGATGGGCTTGGCCGTAAGCAATTGAATGTCTTGCACATATTTCTTGTCCTCGTCGGCCACTTTCGCGTCGCGGGCGTTGCCGAAGTTCTCCAAGGTTTCCTTGTAGACGGTCAGCACGTCGAAGGCTTTCTTGTAGTCCTTCTCGCCGTTTTTGAGCATTTTCTGGGTGCGTTCCAACTTACGGGAAACCAAATCCAAGTCGCGGACTTGAAGCTCCAAATCAACGAGTTCCATATCGCGAACAGGATCGATGCTGCCTTCGCTGTGGGGAACGTTGGGGTCGTCGAAGCAGCGCAAAACATGGATGAGGGCATCCATCGTCTGCACCTCGGCCAAGAGCTTGTTGCCCACTCCCTGACCGCCTTTGCTCAGTCCGGGCAGGTCGACGATTTCGACCGTGGCGGGCACGATGCGCTTCGAGTGGGAGATGTTGTCGATGAGCTTCAGTCGCTCGTCAACCACCTCGCACATGCCGATATTCGACTTCGAGGCAAAACCGATTTCTGCCTTAGTGTTTGATATACAATTGAATATGGTCGTCTTTCCAGTGCTTGAAAGACCGATGATTCCGCAATTGAGTGCCATAATGTTGTTGTTTTTGTGATTATGGCGCAAAAATACAAAAATTATCTTCTAAAATTCACGAAATTGGCATTATCAACACCAAGGTCGAAGCGACCGCCTGTCACATCAATGCGCGTGCCGAGGTAGGTGAAGGCACGGAATTGGAACGTCCCTGAAACTACGACTTCGGCATCGGTCTTGTCAACCAGGACTTGCTGCACCTTCTCAAATTTAATGTAGCCACTATAAATGCTTTCGATTTCGGGAGCATAATAACCTTCAAATTTCACATTGCAACTCGTTGAGGTTGTGTCGATTGTGAATGTTTTTCCATCGAGGGCGAGGAGACTGTGATAGTCTTCCAGATGATAGGTGGTGTCAATCGGAAGGGTGAAAATCATGTTGAGGTTGGTGCCTTCGCGCCATCCGTAGAGGGTCATGGTGAGGTGTTCGCGGTCGGCGACGAGGTAAAACGGACGGTTGCTGCCATAACTTGATACGGAGAAAACTTGTTCGTTGATGTAGGATCCAAAGGTGTTGTAACCCATTTCGGAATAGATGGGTAGCCCTGGAAAGTCGGGGTCGCTGATGTATTGCGTTTCCTTAAAGTCTGATTTTGAGCAAGCTGTCATGGCGAGGAGCGCAGCTGCAATGATGATGAGTTTTTTCATGGCTGGTTATTTTAAGGGGATGACTAATTCGATTTGCAGTTTGCTTCCGGCAAACTTCGGCTTGGTGGGCAACATGCCTGTCGAGCCATTGATTTCAAAGAGGTGAATGAGCCAATTGAAGCCCACGCCTATGCCATTGAGGTCGCCCACTTGGAAACCTGCTCCAAAGTAGGTGGAGGCGTTCATCGGGTCGGGATTGGCGTACTTTGATGTGACCTGTCCCGCGTATGGTGCCATGCCGTCCTTGTTCAGGAAATTCACCTTGTTTCGGTTGCCAACGAGGAAATCGAGGTCGGCTTCGGCGGCCAAATACATCCTGAAGGTTTTGAGGCCGGAATTGAAATAATAGCGCAGTTCGATAGGAATACCCAAATAATGTGAATGTTGCTCGATGCCTTTCACGAGGAGGTATTCCAATTGGTTTTCGTTGTCAACTTGGAAGTAGTACCATTCTGTGTCGACGTAGTCCATTGTATGGAATACCTCTTCGGCTTGCTTGTAGCCGATGCGCTTGTAGTTGAAGCCGTATTGCAGGCCGGTGCGCAGTGCCCAATGGTAGTTCGGACTGACGATTTCATAACGAAATGAACCTTGCCAAGTCCTCATTCTGCTGTCCACATTAATATATGCGCCCCAGCCGCCCGTTGGCCTGAAGGGTTCGAGGTTGGGCGAGAGGTGTGAGGTGAATTTCGGCCCCAACTCGACGTAAAGGTTGTGGTGCCAACTGGTTTTCGGCTCAGTTTCTTGAGCCGTGGCCGCCGTGCCCGTTAGCAGAATTAGGCACGACCAAAGGAGAATCTTTTTTCTCATGATGATGATTGTATTGGTTTGACGGTGCAAAATTACGGCTTCTGCGCATTTCCCCGACATTTTGTCAAGACTTTACAAACTATTGTGGAAAGTTAGTGCTGAAATTCAAGGGGTTGTTTGTTTTGATTACAAACTTTTTCGGTTGGATTACCAATGTGAAACTACCATTTGTTGCCCGCGTTCCAGTCGATTTTCTTGTATTCTGGGTCGAAATCCGAGTCACGGTGTTCGAATATTGAGCCGTGGCTGAAGGCGCTGGCTTCGGCTTGCCTCCGCGAGTTTTCCTGTTGCTTGTTGATGTATCGCAGGCCGAGTTTCCACAGTTTGATGTCGCCCCAAATGAAGACAATGTAGATGATTCCGCCGACAAAAGGCAGTACGCTGGCCACCATCAGCAGCCAGTCGAAGAGGCTGTGGGCGAGCATGGCCAACAACAAGCCTGAAATCAGGTAGATGCCGCGTTTATTATGGTGGAATTTCGCCATCGAGAAGAAATAGCCCATCACCACGCCGAAAAGGAAATGGCCCGGCACCGACAGCAAGGCACGCACCACGCCGGTTTGGAATCCGTAACTGAACACATACTCGATGTTTTCGATGCAGGCAAAACCCAATCCGATGAAGGTGGCATAAACGATGCCGTCGAAGTATTCGTCGAAGTTTTTGTCGCGCCAAATCAGTAGCATGAAGATGAGGAATTTTGACAGTTCTTCGGGGATGCCAGCCTCAAGAAACGCGCTGAAAAACACGGTGTTGGCAATCGCACTATTGCCCAAGGCCGAATCGATGCCTGTGACGATGACGATGTCCAAAGGGATGGCCATCATGCCGCCGATGAAAGCCTTGGCGAGCGACTTGACAGGCTCTTTTTGGTACTTGTCCTGACGGTAAATGAAAACCATCAGAATGACGACCGGCAGAACGGCAATGGCAAAAAGGATGAGATAATACAGCATACTTTGATTCTTTTCTGCAAAAATACGGTTTTTATCCGTGAAAAAAACTTATTTTTGCGCAAAATTTGTTTTTATGCAAGAAATGATTCTCATTCTCGACTTCGGCTCGCAGGTCACGCAACTCATTGGTCGCCGCCTCCGCGAGTTGAATGTCTATTGCGAAATCCATCCTTTTAATAAGATTCCGGCCATCTGTGAGAACGTTAAAGGCGTGATTCTCAGCGGAAGTCCGTTCTCGGTGCGCGACGAAAAGGCTCCCATTGCCGATTTGTCGAACATCAAAGGGAAGCTGCCTTTGCTCGGCATTTGCTATGGCGCACAATTCATCTCGCAGCGTTTTGGCGGCGAAGTGAATGGCTCCATCGCCCGCGAATATGGCCGCGCCATGCTGACGGTGGTCGATGAACAATCGCCGCTGTTCAAGGGCGTGAGCAAGACGAGCCAAGTGTGGATGAGCCACGGCGACACGATTGCCAAACTGCCCACGGGTGCGAGAATCATTGCCTCGACGGACGACGTGAAAAACGCCGCCTACAAGATAGAAGGGGAGGAGACCTACGCGGTGCAGTTCCATCCCGAAGTGTTCCACACCAAGGAAGGCCCGCAGATGTTGGCCAACTTCGCACTCGGCATTTGCGGCTGCAAGGGCGACTGGACTCCAGACTCGTTCATCGACAACACTGTGGCGAGTTTGAAAAAACAACTTGGGGACGACAAAGTCATTCTCGGTCTTTCGGGAGGCGTGGATAGCACCGTGGCTGCCGTTTTGCTCAACAAGGCGATTGGTAGGAACCTGACTTGCATTTTTGTCGATAATGGCCTCTTGCGCAAGAACGAGTTTGAGGAAGTTCTCGATTCCTATAAGGAAATGGGCCTCAATGTGATAGGTGTCCATTCGGGACATCTGTTTCTTGAGAAACTAAAAGGTGTCACCGACCCCGAAGCCAAACGCAAAGCCATCGGCTCGACGTTCATCGATGTTTTCGACGCTGAGGCGCAAAAGATTGAGGGTGCGCGTTGGCTCGCCCAAGGCACCATCTATCCCGATGTGATTGAAAGTGTGAGCGTGAACGGGCCGAGTTGCAAAATCAAGTCACACCACAACGTGGGCGGTTTGCCCGAAAAGATGAATTTGAAAATCGTGGAGCCGTTGCGTTCCTTGTTCAAGGACGAGGTGCGCCGTGTGGGTCGCGCCTTGGGCATCAAGCGCGAACTGATAGGTCGCCATCCTTTCCCGGGACCGAGCCTTGGCATCCGCATTTTGGGTGAAGTGACGGAAGAGAAATTGAGGATTTTGCGCGATGCCGATGACATTTTCATCAAAGGCCTGCGCAATTGGCCTTGCGAACTGCCAAGCGCATCTTATCCCAACGAAATGGCTGACAACCTGTATGATAGCATTTGGCAGGCGGGTACGATGCTACTGCCTGTGAAGTCGGTCGGCGTGATGGGCGACGAGAGAAGTTACGAATACACCATAGCCCTCCGTGCAGTGATTTCCACCGACGGCATGACCGCCGACTGGGTGCATCTGCCCTACGAGTTCATGGCGAAGGTATCGAACGATATTATTAATAAGGTAAAGGGCGTGAATCGCGTGTGCTACGACATCTCGTCGAAACCGCCTGCGACTATTGAGTGGGAATGATTGTATATCAATAAAATAACAGTTCATTATGAAAAAGAGGATTCTCGTTTTCTTGCTTTTCATGTTTAGCCTGATGTTGTTTGC